>Ga0222653_1000931_pt1 | contig 15764 bp, 14 predicted proteins | sample AntAcemetagen419_FD_179856 | JGI IMG/M metagenome (GOLD analysis project Ga0222653, IMG submission 179856) | Saline water microbial communities from Ace Lake, Antarctica - #419 | ecosystem: Environmental > Aquatic > Non-marine Saline and Alkaline > Saline | place: Antarctica: Ace Lake...
CGAATTTCTTGGCAATATCGATTGCTTCATTCAAGACTACATCATTTGGTACCACTGCTTCAAGAAGCTCATAGGTTGCCAAGCGCAGGACTATGCGGTCTGTTGCAGCCATGCGGTCAATGGACCAGTTTTTGGATGCTGCAGATATTTTGCCATCAATTTCCGTCAAATTTTCCATAGTGCCCTTCGCAAGGGTTTTCATAACCTGAGAGATTTCAGCCTCTAAGTTATGATGATCACAAAACTCTCTGAATTGTGCCTCAGGAAAGTGAAAGATTTTTTCAGACTCGCACTGGTATAAAAATTGAACAGCATTTTCCCGGGCCAAGTGACGCGGGTGAATTTTCGAAGATTTGCTCACTATTTATTCTTTTCCAATCTTAAGAAGTGCTTTTTGAGTCATTAGGACTGTCTGTGCGGCTTCGCGGCCTTTGTTTGTCGTCTTGATGCCGCATCTAGCAAGTGCTTGGTCGGCGTTGTCGGTTGTTAAAATGCCAAACCCAATTGGAGTAGTGGTTTCGACTGCTATGTTCATCAAGCCTCTAGCGCATTCGCCAGCCACAAAGTCGAAGTGCGGAGTTTCGCCGCGAATAACGGCACCTAGGCATACGATGCCGCTGTACTTGCCAGACCGCGCTGCTTTAGCAGCAACTGTAGGAATCTCGAAGCAGCCGGGGACCCAAACAATATCTACGTTTTTAGAGCTGATGTCAGCGTCTGCAAAAGAGCTCTGAGCTCCTGAGAGTAGAGAATTAGTAATGAATTCATTAAATCTTGCCGCAATAATTAGGTACTGGCTCATATCATTTTCCTTACCAAGTAATTTTATGTGTTTCGACGACGTTAAGATTAAACCCACTTAGTCCTTTTAACGGGCGAGGACTTGTCATGTGAACTCTCATATCTGTGACACCGAGATTTTTGAGGATCTGCGATCCAATTCCCAGCATTCTAGAATTGAGCCCATCACTGTTGTTCTTGTTGGCAGTGTTGGTTAGAGCATCAAACTCTCGCACCAAGTCAGCAGAGTCTTCGTATTGAGACATATAGAGAAAAACACCATGAGTGGATTGGCTCAACATTTTTAAGCCATAATCAATTCTATGCCTACCGCCGGTTACTTCGGGTGAAAAAACATCAACAAGTTGTCTTTGTTTGTGAACCCTCACCTCTGTAACGTTGTTTTCAAAATCGTCACCCTTTGATAAAGCGAAGTGTGTAGATTGATCAACCAAGCTTTTAAAGACAGTTCCCTGAAATGTTCCAAAAGTGGTTTCTACAGGCGCGGATTTAATGACTTCTATGAGAGAGTCTTTCATCAAACGAAATGTTATGAGGTCTGCAATAGTAATAATAGGAATGGCGTGCTTTGCCGAAAACATTTCGAGGTCCGGCATTCTTGCCATGGTTCCATCATCGTTCATAATTTCGCAAATAACACCGGCAGATTTAAATCCCGCCATTCTTACTAAGTCCACAGAACCCTCGGTGTGACCTGCCCGTTCAAGGCAACCACCTTTGCGAGCTTTGAGGGGAAAAATATGTCCCGGAACCGAGATGTCGGAAGCTTTGGAATTATCAGCAACCGCAACGCGAATGGTCTGTGCTCTATCTGCAGCGGAAATTCCCGTTGTTACACCTTCTTTAGCTTCGATACTAACAGTAAAGGCTGTGGATCTCTCGGTGCCCTCTTTGGTTGCGCCCTCCATCATAGGGAGGTTGAGACGCTCAACATACTCTTCGTCTAAACTGAGACAAATAAGTCCGCGGGCTTCCTTGGTCATAAAATTTATTTTTTGATCGGTGACATGTTCGGCAGCAAAAACTAAGTCGCCTTCATTTTCACGATCTTCATCGTCTACCATAATGACCATTCCGCCGGCTTTTATGGTTTCGATTGCTGTTTGAATTTTTGAGAATGCGACTTCTCGATCAGTCATAGAATACCTTCGATCATGGAATGCTTGTCCACCAAGGGATTAGGCCTGTCTTAGAGGGTCTGTTTATCATGTTTGCTGCCAACTTGCTAGGCTTGAAAAGCCATATAACTAGCTAATATTAGCGATAAAAATGAGCTAAAAAAGCTACCAGCAACAAACAAAAGGCCCATGGCTAAAGCTCGGGAGTTGTATCTACCTGATTTTTCTCAAGAATATCCATAAATGCCGGGGTGCCGTCAATAGTTTCGTTGGTGAGGATTAGGTTTGAAATTTTGAGATTAGCTAAGCTTATATTGGAGAGCTTACAATCGATAAACTTTGATTTTAACAATGTGCATTCATCGATTTCAAAGTTCTCAAATTCACAATTATTTATAAGAAGTGCCGTTAAAGATGTATCGCAGAGAGTAGACTTCTTAAATTTGCTGTCGTTTATGGAAACACCATTAAATTGAACATCAATCCATTTGCTGGATTCTAGTTCAAGATGACTAAAGCTGGTGCCATTAAGTTTGATTTCGTTTAGTTCAGAATTTGCAAGAACTGAAACACCATTAAAGCGCGTCCCGTTAAATTTGCTGTCCAATACTCTACTAGAATCAATACTGAAACCTTTGATTGAACAGCCGTTAAAACTGCAGTCAATAATCTCACTTTGATTAGCATTGATCTTACTTATTTGGGCGGCTTGAAAACTATTGTCGCAGAAACTACTATTGCTAAATTCGAGGGAATTTATGGAAGACATTTGAATAGAATTCTTTGAAAAAACAAATTCCTTGCCCTTAACATCAGATATTTTAGAAAGGCTAATAGAGTTTTTTTCATGAAGTTCGCTAGAAATATCAGTTTTAACGGCCTTCTTACTTACGGTATCTAGGGTCTGCATAACCATCTCAGTCAAATTACCAAATTGCGCCGCAAGTTCGGGCTTGGATTCTACATAAGACTTTGCAGAAGCTAGCAATTCGGTGACGGACTTTTGAGAAATTTTGCCATCTGAGACATTATCGAGAAATTTTAGAAGGTCTTTTTTCATTTTGAAGCCTTGGAAGGAAGTTAATGCTATTTGGTATTAATGCGCGCAACGAACTTGCCTATCATATCAACTTCGATATTCACTAGAGCATTGGTTTGAACTTTGTGAAAATTAGTAACTGCAATAGTAGTCGGAATTAACATCAAACTGATGAATGTCTCGCTGTCTTTGTCTTCAAGCTTGTTGACGGTTAGGCTGATGCCGTTAATGCACAGGGAACCTTTGGGGATAACCTGCCGCCCTAATTCAATGGGTAGGGCAATGCAAACGTCCCAGCCATCAGCCTTCTTTTCTATTGATGCGATTGTACCTGTGCCATCTACGTGACCAGAGACCATGTGTCCGTCTAGTCGGGCTCCCAAGATCATAGCGCGTTCTAAGTTAATCAGTTCGCCTACTTGGAGTGTGTCGAAGCAAGTGAGTTCTAAGGTTTCACTACTAACATCAAATGCTAAAGAACTGTTTTCAATCTTGGTAACTGTTAGGCAACAGCCATTTATGGCGATACTATCGCCAAGTTTGGTGTCAAAATCAGGTCCGCAGTTAACTGTGAACTCTGTAATTGTTCCTTTATCAACAACTCTTTGAGAGATAGAAGTTATTGAGCCAGTTCTTTCTATAATACCTGTAAACATTATTGCGTCATATTTGAGCCGGCTAATGAGTCGATTTCCTGCATGAACTCTAGCGGGTCTTTGAAGTCTTTGTAAACTGAAGCGAATCTGACATAAGCAACTTTATCTAGTTGATTAAGGGACTGCATAACCAAGTCACCAAGTTTTTTACTAGGGACTGTACGCTCACCATTTTCTTGGATAGTTTTTTCAACGCTGGCAATCAGCATTTCCAGTTGTTCTTGGCTTACGGGTCTTTTTTGGCATGCAGTTTGAACGGCACCCATTATTTTGGCCCGTTGGTAAGGTTCAACGCGGTTGTCTTTTTTGCGGATAGAAAAGACAAACATTTCTTCTTTTTCATAAGTGGTAAATCTGTGTGCGCAAGAATTACATTCACGCCTCCTGCGCACTGATCGGCCTTCGTGACTAATGCGGCTCTCTAACACCTTAGTATCATCATTTGTACATTTAGGGCATTTCACCGGTTTAGCTCCAAGCAGGATATAGTGGGAAGCGTTTGGCAGCTTCGTTTACTTCTGCTTTTAATTTTTTTAGTTTTGCATCGTTATCAATGTTTTCAAAAGTTTCTTTTACCCAGCCAGCAATAAGGCTCATTTCGTTGCGGCTCATCCCTCTGGTTGTAACTGCCGGGGTACCGAATCTAATACCAGATGTTACAAAAGGACTTCTCTTTTCGTTTGGCACGGTGTTCTTATTCACCGTAATATCGATTTTGCTCAATGCTTCTTCGAGTTGCTTGCCTGAGATATCAGAATCAGACAAATTTAGAAGACAAAGATGATTATCTGTGCCGCCAGAGACGAGGTTGAAGCCTCTTTCCATTAGCCCTGCTGCTAAGCTTTCGGCATTGCGAACGACTTCAAGTTGGTACTCTTTGAAGCCCGAAGTTAGGGCCTCTTTGAAGCAAACTGCCTTGGCTGCAATAATATGTTCTAGTGGTCCGCCTTGGGAGCCAGGAAAAACAGCTTTGTTTATTTCTTTGGTGAGATTTTCGTCATTCCACAGAATTATGCCGCCTCTTGGACCACGGAGAGTCTTATGAGTAGTCGATGTTACGACATGAGCATGTTTGAGTGGATTTTCATGCAAATCTGCAGCAATCAAACCAGCGATATGAGCCATATCTACAAATAGATATGCTCCAACTTCGTCGGCAATTTTTCGGAATTCGGCAAAATTAATAGCTCTTGGGTAGGCGGAAGCGCCGGCTATAATTATTTTAGGTTTGATTTCGAGGGCTTTTGCACGCACTTGTACGTAGTCTATTTGCTCTGTTTCAGGGTGCAGAGTGTAAAAATGTGATTCATAGAGAATCCCTGAAAAGTTAACTTTAGACCCGTGAGTCAAATGACCACCGTGTGAGAGATCAAGTCCAAGGATGCGATAGCCCGCCTTAGCAAGTGCAAGGTAAACAGCAGCATTAGCTGACGCTCCCGAATGGGGCTGCACATTGGCAAAATTACAATTGAATAGTTTTTTAACACGGTCAATAGCAAGCGTTTCGACTTGATCTACGTGTTCGCATCCGCCGTAGTACCTTTTGTTGGGGAGGCCTTCGGCATACTTGTTAGTTAGGACATTACCCATACAAGAGATAACTTCTGCAGAGGCAAAATTTTCGCTAGCAATGAGTTCGATGCCTTCTTGTTGACGAACAAGCTCTTTTTCGATGAGTTGGTATATTTCAGGATCGTATTGCGCGAGTACTTCCCATGGTTTGATCATGGTCCTGCCTTCCAAAAAATTATCTTGGATTCATGTTCTTTTTTTCGATTTCGCGAATTTTATCCAAGCGGTTGTTATGACGGTTGCCTTCGAATTTTGTTTCTAACCATATTTTAACTAGGTCTGCTGCGCGGTGGTGGTTTATGACGCGTGAGCCAAGGCAAATAATATTTGCATTGTTGTGTGCTTTGCAGCTTCTTGCAGTAAATTCATTATGGATAAGTGCTGCCCGAACACCTGGAAATTTGTTGGCAACAATTGCCATACCGATACCAGTCCCACAAATTAAGATGCCTTTTTCTAATTTTCCGGTCGAGATATCAGAGGCAAGCAGTCCAGCGTAGTCAGGATAATCTACTGATTTATTATTATCAGCAGCTACCCCATAATCAACAACTTCGCAGTCATTGAGTTTTACGTAGTCTGCAACGAGTGCTTTTAGTTCCTTGCCTGCATGGTCACAGGCGATACCTATTTTTGTGCCCATTTTGATATCCCAGATCCAAAAAAGTTTATTAAGCGTCTTCTGCTTTTTTGATAAATGCTACAGCATCATCAACTGTGCGGATATTTTCGGCTTCTTCATCAGGTATATCAACACCAAACGATTCTTCCATAGCCATCACTAGCTCTACAATATCCAATGAGTCGGCGCCCAAGTCTTCGATAAATTTTGCTTTACCAATTACTGAACTCTCTTCAACACCAAGTTGGTTTACAACGATTTGCTTTACACGGTCTTCAACAGTAGCCGACATGCGGTCCTCCTAGATATATAGATGATATCAGCGCTGTCTAAATAACCAAAATCACACGACTTTTGCAAGCGCTAAGATTATAAATCTGATGGAGATAATATACAATAATTACAGTATATTATATAGAAATAAGAGAAGGATTATTAAAGCTGCACTCGCTTAAATAGACAGGTTTTCAACTTCTAACCAAATGTAGACTTCGATAAGGGGACTCGCCAAAAATTTTATAGCGCCATTGACGTTCCGTTTGGAGAGAAATTAGAGCAAATATTGAGTGTCAATAGAGGGAATCCCAAAGCACTGTCTGGTCAGCGCCAAACGCCTCAAGTATTAAAGTGCTTTTTAAAGAGAGCTTGAAGCGATACTCAGTAGACATTCTATAGGTAGCATTTCATAATTTATATGCACGAGTGATAGAAGGTTTTGGTAAAGGAAAGCATGGCCGATTCATCAAACACGCAACAGCAAAAATTATCGGCCCTTTCGGGACAAATGATTTATGTGTCGGATACACATATTCAGACGATGACTGACAATCGCGGACAACTACTACTAGATTTGATTGCAAGGATCGATGCTGAAAAAACAAAGTATTTTGTTTTGAACGGTGACATTTTTGATTTTTGTTTTGGCGCTACCGATTATTTTCGCCAAAAATTCGGGCTCCTTGGTGATGCTCTTTCAGAGTTGGCATCAAAAGGCGTACAAGTGATTTATGTAGAGGGCAATCATGAGTTTCAGCTAGATCAAATAGGCTGGAAGAATGTCAAAATAATAAAAGACGAAGAGCTGGTTCTAGAGGTTGGTAATGGCGTTACAATCAAGGTTGCCCATGGCGATCTGATTATGAAAGACCGCCTCTACTTTGCTTACAGAGGCTTGGTTAAATCACAGTTATTCTCTTTTTTGGCGCAATTATTCCCCTCGAAATGGGTAGATGCAATTTCACTTAAATACGCTTCGGAATCAAGAAAGCGGGATGAATATAGGCATTTGAACCATGAACCATTGCTAAATGCAGCCAATGAATGGGTGGGGTCTCATACTCATGGCGTCTTTGGGCACTTTCATACTCCCTATGCAGAACGCAAGAGTGACAACAGCGGTTTGTTGGTTTGTGTGGATTCTTGGTATAATCCAAATTCGTTAGTTTTTGAAAATGGCGAGTTCAAAAGAGTATTGCTCTCTCAAGTGGGCGAAGAGTTTAAATTCACCCCACTAAAGTCGTTGCTTGATTAAAACCGCGCAAGCGGTCAGTAATTAGCGGGTTCCCCAAATAATTTTTAGTCTTTCTTCGCGTCCGCAGTTGTAGCGGTAGTATTTATAGCGGATAGGGTTTTTCTTGTAATAATCTTGATGATATTCTTCGGCAACATAGAAGTTGGCGTGTTGTTCAATTTCAGTAAAGACCTTGGTTTTTAATTTTGCAGAGACTTGTGCTTTGGACTCTTGAGCTATTTTCAATTCTTCTGGGTTTGTCGAATAAATCCCAGAGCGGTATTGAGTGCCGGTATCACAAAACTGCCTGTTCTCAACAGTAGGATCGATTGTTTTCCAAAAATACGCGACCAACTCTTTATAGCTGACTTGTTTTGGATCGTACTTTACTTGTACAGCTTCAGTGTGTTTTGTTGAGCCTGATGAAACTTTGTCGTAATTTGCCGTTGCTGAAGATCCTCCAATGTAACCGGAAACAGCAGATGCAACGCCTTTGAGCTTTTCGAAATCTGATTCGGTACACCAAAAGCATCCTCCAGCAAAAACAGCGGTCTTAAGACCCGATTGGGGAACTTGAGATTTTTCTAGGACAAATAATTTGGTGTATTCACCTAAGCCATTTTCTTCGAGCTTAGAAGCGGGAATGAAACGCAGTGCAGCTGAGTTCATGCAGTACCTTAGTCCGGTCGGTTGAGGGCCGTCATTAAAAACATGGCCTAGGTGAGAGTTAGCATTTTTAGAACGAATCTCGGTTCTTGTTATGAAAAAATTAGAATCTTTCTTCTCAACAATATTTGAGGTTACTAATGGCTTAGTAAATGAGGGCCAGCCAGTTCCTGATTTAAATTTGTCCTTGGAGCTGAATAATGGTTCGCCACTGACGATATCTACATAGATCCCCTCTTCTTTGTTGTCCCAGTATTCATTCTTAAAAGGAGTCTCAGTGCCATCTTCTTGAGTTACCTTGTATTGAATGTTAGAGAGCTGCTTTCGAAGTTGTTCTTCATTTGGTTTTTTAAAATCAGCCCGTCCTAGGCTGGATACCACCGCAAATGAGAGGAATACTATGAATTTTAGGAAGTTGTTTGGCATAATTAATGTCTCCTTTACGCTATGCACTACATGTCAAACTGCATGAGCATTTGTAGTGAGTACTCTTGGAAGTGCATGCGCCGTCCGTTTGAAAGAGTTTGTCGTTCATTATCTATCTGGATTTTGCCACCATAACGTACAGATCCTGGGGGCGCATACTGGGTGGCACCGAGAATATAGCGTTGGCCTAAGGATGACTCTACTTGGTAGAATTTTTCGTCATACCCTAGTCTACCAATGTTCAGCGGTGTTAGGCCGAATTCACCATACCAATCATAATGACCTGCGCTTGAGCCCAGTGCAACTCGTCCCCCAATAGCTCCGAATACTCCGCCCTTTGCCCAGTCACCACCACCGAATTTTTCGTTCTCTACTGACATCCCGTTTAAGCGTCCGTGACCTCCAGCGCGCCACCAATCTATTATCGCGATTCCTGTGGTGAGAGTGTCTTCCCAATAGATTCGAGCATGTGCGTCATAGCCAAAGTATTTGCCGTTGGGAGTTCCGCCGAAAATCAATCCTCCGCCGTAACCAATTTTAATTTTCATCGCGGCAGATTTTGTGAGGCTGAAGTACGCACGGTTACCTAACCACCAAGGGAAATTAACCCTTAGGCTCCTAGGTCCTGTTACGCTCCATATATAGGGCCCGATTTCTACTGTTACATCGTCAATGAATTTTTTGGCGGCATTCTCCATAGAAAAATCATCCCAAGCAAATGCTTCGTCCTCAGGAGAGAGTGGTCCAGATGGACTAGCTGTAGCTGCAGGCGTAGGCGTAGGCGTAGGCGTAGGCGTAGGCGTAGGCGTTTCGTTAGGTCTCTCCTCGTCTGGTGCCTGTATTTCACCAGAAGTTGGCTTTTGTATTGCGACTTGATTATCATTTTGAGGGGAAGCAAGCTCTCCGCCGTTTTGGTAAAGGGGCGGTACAATAATAGTTTTCTGAGAACCTGAATCTTCTAGAACCTGGTAACTTTTGTTACGAGCGAATTTAACGCGAGAAGCAATTGCAGAAATTCTTGCTCCATCAGCTACTTCAACAGCATTTTCGTAGACTAGGTCCACAAGCTTTGCCACCGAAGTATATTGCTTAGATTCAACAATTTTTGCCTTACCTAAGGGAACAGTATCGTAATGCAGCCATGTTCCATTGGCTGGATGTAATGATTTAATATGACTTCGTACCAATTGTACGTTGTCACCGATTTCAATGCCTTGTTCTTTGCCGCCGGAAAGGGTGATGTAAGGACCTTGAACAGAGGTGACACTGACGTCTATGGGGATTCTATTGAATACTCTAAAAACGAGGTTTTCTAGGCGATCACGTAGTTCATCCGAGGTAGCTTGCATTACCCAGTTGCGGCTCATGGTCTCAGTTTCTAATAGGTATGTCTGTAGTTCTGGACCGAGGACACGTGCTACAAACTTGACGCTGTCTGATCTGGCGATAGTAGTTAGACCAATCAGTGCGGCCAATTCAAATTGGGATTTCAGCTCTTCTCGACCTTGAGGGGATTCCCATAAGGAGGCAACAAGGTCATCGTTCACTACGCGAAATCTTTTGGAGCTTCGCACCACTTCAGGGAATATGTTGTCTAGTTCATCTTTGACATGCTCAAGGCCACTGGTGTTTGGGCCGGTCCACTGCATAGGAAGAATTCCTACTTGATGAAAAATAGGAAGTTTAGGGCCTTTGTTTTTCTGCGAGTACGCACTCGTAGAAAGAAACATCAGACTGAATACAAGGTATTTCATCCAAAATCTGTTTATCATATCTGTTTTGTCTCCAAATGATCAAATTTTTTCTACTTGATGACTGCTTCCATCAAATGAAACTCTTCTGTTTTCTTCTTCAAAAGTTGTCTCAATGTGTACGGGTCGTTGCCAAATTTTATGGATATTTTTGAGGGTCTCCATAGTTGTTTCGTTTTCGAGGTCCATGCCATCGTGAGAATGTTGAAGGAGTAGCTCATTGCGATTTTTAAAATTGGCATCAACTATTTTGATTATTGGTTGGCCGAAATTTGTAAGCTGTTGAAGTAGCTTGGCTTTGATCTCTTTGAAATTGCGCGAAGAGATCACATACTTATTTGTTCTCTTGTCAAAATCATAAAGGAACATTTTTGATTGATGGCAGAAGTCTTCATCTAAGAATTCATCAAGGAACGTAATGTCATTGTGAAACTTTCTGACTTCAAAAATCTTTTCTCTGCCTAGTCCTGCTTCGGTATTCCAATTAGCGCGTTTAACCGGATCATCGCAGTCAATGTATTCCAAACCAAACTGTCCGCGGTTCCAGCGTTTTTCAACGTGGCGAAGCAGCTCGAGGCCCATTTTATAGGGATTTAGCGAGCCGTTGGAAGAAGCAACGATTCCTGAATAAGCTTCGCAGTAGTCGACTATTTCACTTGCGTGAAGAGGGGCTATCTCGGTCATCATTTTACTGTGCCAGTAGGTTGCCCAGCCTTCGTTGAGAATCTTGGTTTGCCCTTGTGGCGCAAAGTAGTAAGCCTCGTCGCGAATAATTTGAAGAACTCTACGTTGCCATCCTGGAATGGGGGAATTTTCCATTAAGAACTTCAAAACATCGCGTTCTGGCTCAGGAGGGAAGTTCTGAGTTTGTGCAATTTTTTCATCTTTTTTCTTTTGCTGAAACCGCATGAAATCATCTGGATTAATATAAGAATCCATGTATTTCTTAGAGTGTATTTTGGGCAAAGGTGCTCGTTTGTAAGATTCGCTATCATCAACATCTGTAATACTAGGTTGGGTTTTAAATGGTGAAGAGATGTCAATTAAATTATCTATACTCAAGCAGACGTCAATGAAATCTTCGACTTCAGTGTGTCCTACCTCATTAATGATGTCACGTATGTGAGTGGCATGATTTGCCATTTGGTTTAGCATTTTTCTATTCGTTTTACTGAACCAGAAATTGTTCTTGAAAAAATCACAGTGACCATACACGTGGGCAATTACAGTTTTCTGATGAACCATGCTGTTCGCTCTGAGCAAATAGGCGTAACAAGGGTTGTTATTAATAACCATTTCATAGATTAGAGATAAGCCATATTCATAGCTTTTAGACAATCTTTCGTAGTCCATTCCCCAGCGCCAATGAGGATAGCGTGTCGGAAATCCTCCGTACGCAGCAATTTCGTTCATCTGTTTGTAGTCAACCATTTCGAAAACTGTAGGAAAACAGTCCAAACCCACTTTATTTGATTCCTCAAGTAGGTTTGCCGCGATATCGGCGAGTTCGGGTGTTAAGTCGGTATTGAAATTGCTCATTACTTGCCTTTTCCCAGAAATGTTTTGATGGCTTCAATGATTGCATCCCGGTCTTTGATTTGCGCCAAAGTGATTTTGGTGGGGTTTTCCCCAAAATGTTTTTGTAGGTCTCGGAGAAACTGGCCGGAACCATAGCGAGATTCAACCTGCCCATAAGCAAACATATTTGCTTCAGCCAATAAGGAAGAATCTAATAGTTTCATGCATTCTGCAGTATCGTTACCAGACCAGTTGTCACCATCAGAAAAATGGAAAAGATAAATGTTCCATTCATTAGGGTTGTAGTTATCCTCGATCATTTTGAGAGCTAACTTATAGGCAGAGCTTATAAGGGTACCGCCAGATTCTTTGGTTTTATAAAAGGTATCTTGGTCAACTTCTCTCGCGGTAGCATCGTGAATGATATACTTGCGTTCCAAACCTTTGTATTGAGTCGTAAGCCAGGTATCAAGCCAGAAGCTTGTAAGACGAACAATTTCTTTTTGCTCATCACCCATAGAGCCGGATACATCCATCATGTAGATAATTACGGCGTTTGCTACTGGGCGATCAAGCTCTTTATGAGATCGGTAGCGTTTATCTTCCTTGATAGGAATTATTATGGGGTTTGAAGGGTCGTAGGTACCGCTGGAAATCGAGCGTTTCAAAGCTTCTTTGTACGTTCGCTTGAAGTGACGAAGGGACTCGGGTCCTTGCTTCAAAATACCAGTATATTTGTGATCTTTATCTTCTACGTTTTTTTTGCCTTTGTTTTCGATGTTAGGAAGTTGCAATTCTTCACCAAGGATCTCTGCGAGTTCCTCTAGGGATACATCTACTTCGAGAGTGTGTTGTCCCTCTTGTTCTCCCGCTTCGCCTTCGCCCGGTTGGGGTTGTCCCTCTCCGACTTGATCCCCAACTTCGCCTTCTCCTTGACCGGTGCCACCTTGCTGACTTGACCCAAATTGAAAGCGCGGGATATCAATGCGAGGCAAAGGAATGGTGACGGTTTTCTTTCCTTGGCGACCAATAAGGTCTCCATTGGAAATAAATTTACGCAATTCACCCTTCACTTTGCCGCGAACGATTTTGCGGAATCTATTAAGATCTGATTCCATTTCTATACCTCAGTTATCCTTCGGATTTAACAACATCACCACGTGCAAAAATACTTGCAACAAAACTTAAAGCATCACTTGAACAAATTTCGCAATAGCCATGGTTTTTGATCAGGCGATTTTTGACGACATCAATCTTCGCTTGAGTTTCACGGTCTACTACATTTGATACTAAGCTCGTTAACTTGATGGTGTCTTTTTGATCTTCAAATAGTTTGAGTTCTAACGCCTTGTGCAAACGCTCATTGGTTCGGAAGTCAAAAGTTTTGTTATCCAAAGCCAGCGCGCCAATGTAGTTCATTATCTCTCTACGGAAATCATCTTTGCGGCTGTCAGAGATATCGATTTTTTCTTCGATTGATCTCATTAGGCGCTCATCTGGTTCTTCGTCGGCTCCCGTATACGGGTTGCGCACTTTTTCTCTTTGGACATAAGCTTTGATGTTGTCGATGTAGTTGCCGCAAATTTTTTCGACTGCAGACTCATCGGCAGAAATAGCTCTTTGAACTTCATGTTTGACTATATCTTCATACTCACGCTTAACATTAGAAAGCTGTTCTTTGAAATGCTTGCGTTGTTCATCATCGCTGATAAGTGAATGAGCTTTAAGGCCAGAATCCAATTCATTTAGGACGATGAAAGGATTGATGCACCCTTGACCCTTGTCGATAACAAGCGCGTTAGAAATCTTATCTTGAATATAACGGGGACTGATTCCGTCCATGCCTTCGCGAACAGCTTCTTTTCTTAGTTCCTTAACATTATCTTCTGTAAACTGCTGAGTAGTCTTGCCATTATAGAGCTTCAATTTTTGGATCAAAGTTAAGTTGGCTTTTTTCGGAACTTCTAACCTAGTCAAAATGGACCACATCGCCGCCATCTCTAATGTGTGAGGTGCAATATGAATGTGAGGAACTGTCTCTGAGTTGAAATCTTTTTCATAGATTCTGATTTCTTGGTCGAGCTTGGTGATATAAGGCACATCAATTTTGATAGTCCTGTCTCTAAGTGCTTCCATGAACTCATTGCTCTGAAGCCTTCTAAATTCAGGCTCGTTGGTGTGACCAATAATTACTTCGTCAATATCACACTGGGCGAATTTCTTTGGTTTAATTTTCTGCTCTTGACTCGCAGTTAGTAGATCGTAAAGGAAAGCCACATCAAGTTTAAGTACTTCGACAAACTCGATGACACCACGGTTAGCGATATTAAATTCACCGTCAAAATTGAATGCCCTTGGATCTGAGTCAGAGCCGTATTCAGCAATTTTACGATAATTAATATCGCCAGTTAATTCTGTAGAATCTTGGTTTTTCTCATCTTTAGGTTGGAAGGTACCTATACCGATCCGGTCTCTCTCGGAAAGAACCAACCTCTTAATCTCAATATGATTATCGATAAGTTTTTCCCAGTCGCCTTTGTAGTGGTTCATCAGCCCCTTGAAGATGAAACGACAAACAGGCGATAGGCCGCCGTTTACATTGATGTGCTCAGAGCGGTCACGGTTCTCGTTGATTTTTGCCAGAATTTCTTTACGTTTTTCGATAGGAATTAGTAAAAGCGGTTCTGCATGAACGGGACAAGGCAGCTCGTCTTCCATTTCTAGAATTTCAGCAAGGTTTGTCCAGGTGTAAGTATAAAGTGCGCCTTCATCGGTTTTGGAATACTGCTCCACGCCCTTTTTAATCATACGGGCAATTGTTGATTTTGCTGAGCCAACAGGACCGTGTAACAGAATGACCCGTTTTTCAGGCCCATAGCGGTTCGCGGCAGCTTTAAAAACATTCACAAGTTTCTGAAGATGAACATCCAAGCCAAAAACGGCATCTTTGCCACCATCAATAGGGTCATCAAAGAAATGCCAATGACGAATTTGTTTTTTGTATTCAACATAGTCTTCGCTACCGTATGAAACGATCATGTCATAGACTCGTTGGTATGCTGAACGGGCAACTTGCGGCTTTTCGATGACCATGTCTAGATACTGTCTAAACGTTCCGGTCCAATTGAGATTCTCGAACTCCTTGCCGAACTCTGAAGTGTTGACAATCTTGATGAGCTGATTCGCGTCCATTAATGCTCCCTTGATATAAGATTCGGGTCTTTGGTAAATGTTAATTCACTACGTCCGAAATTGATTTCAGTTTTAGTATAAAGCTGGTGTTGTGGCACTATTAGTTATTGATATTATAGCGTATAAACCGGCTAAATAGCAGGGTGTTTTTGAGAAATCCTGTACTAGGTAGTTTGTGCTGATAAAAAAACCGGGGGAGACTGGTTTTTACGCTGTGAACCAAAAATAATTTGTGCAATTAGTAAATTATTGTTGAGAATAGAGAAAGGTTTGTAGGGGTCAGTCCCATAAAAAATTGAGCAGTATGTCAGAACCGTAGACCTTAGGTGTCGGTTCCATCTAAAAGATACGATTATTGCTTTTGAGAAAAAGGGGACTGACCCTCCCTAATCTTAAATGGTAGTGGCATTCTTGGTTAAAAAGGCATTTATGAATGGCTCTATATCCCCATCGAGAACCCTGTCTGGGTCAGAAGACTCCGTTGCAGTCCGCAAATCCTTAACCATCTTATAGGGCTGTAGAACATAAGAGCGAATTTGGCTACCCCAGCCGATTTCAGATTTGTTTGCCTCAACTTCTGATTGGGCTTTCTTTCTTTCTTCTAATTCACGCTCGTAAAGTGCCCCTCGCAAAAGCTTCATACATTGATCACGGTTTTGGTGCTGGGACCTTTGTGTTTGGCATTGAACAACAATCCCTGAAGGCGCGTGAGTCATACGGACAGCAGAATCTGTTTTATTAATATGCTGACCTCCTGCCCCGCTAGCGCGGTAGGTGTCAACTTTGATATCAGCGGGATTAATGTCAATTTCGATGGAGTCATCAACAATGGGCGAAACAAAAACCGAAGAAAAGCTCGTATGCCGTTTGGCATTAGAATCAAAGGGACTAAT
>Ga0222653_1000932_pt1 | contig 15758 bp, 14 predicted proteins | sample AntAcemetagen419_FD_179856 | JGI IMG/M metagenome (GOLD analysis project Ga0222653, IMG submission 179856) | Saline water microbial communities from Ace Lake, Antarctica - #419 | ecosystem: Environmental > Aquatic > Non-marine Saline and Alkaline > Saline | place: Antarctica: Ace Lake...
CAAGCGACCTACGACTTGATAAAAGGTGATTCCAACTTTAATTTCGAAAGCCGAGGTAAGATTCAAGCAAAAGGAAAGGGAGAGATGGAGATGTGGTTTGTTTCAGTGAAAAACGATTAGCAATTAAAAATTAGAAAAAACAAACAACTACCCCCCTATAACAATAGCCGCAATACTTATATTATACAACAAATAGAGAGAGCACCCCCTAAATTTTATACCCTATCCTTTCAATATTGTTTTAATTGTCACAACTTGCCCGCTTAAATAAAAACGGTATAACAATGATTGTCGGCATTCCTCAAGAAATTAAAAACAACGAAAGCAGGGTTGGTATGACGCCTGCTGGCGTTTTTGAGCTGGTAAAAAACAAGCATACAGTATATGTACAATCCAATGCTGGAGACGGTAGTGGCTTTTTTAATGTTGACTACCAACAAGCAGGTGCTATAATTCTCGACACCATTGATCAGGTGTACTCGATGAGCGAGATGATTGTAAAGGTAAAAGAGCCCATCGCCGAGGAATACGATTTAATAAAGGAAGGGCAAATCTTGTTCACCTATTTTCATTTTGCTTCAAGTGAGCCATTAACAAAAGCAATGATTAAGGCCAAGGCCATTTGCATTGCCTACGAAACTGTTGAAGATGAAGAAGGAACTTTGCCTTTACTCACGCCCATGTCAGAGGTTGCGGGAAGATTGGCGATACAGCAAGGTGCAAAATATTTAGAAAAACCAGTGAAAGGCCGCGGCGTACTTTTAGGAGGAGTGCCTGGCGTAGCTCCAGGAAAAGTGTTGGTTTTAGGCGCTGGTGTAGTGGGTATCCAAGCGGCTAAAATGGCTGCGGGATTGGGAGCTCATGTCACCATTATGGATATAAACATGAAGCGCTTGCGTTATGTAAACGATGTAATGCCCCCGCATGTGGTTACGGAATTTTCCAATGAATTTAATATCCGAAAACATATAAAGACCCACGATTTAATTATTGGTGGTGTTTTACTGAAAGGCGCGAAAGCTCCAAACCTGATTACGCGAGATATGTTGAAAGAAATGCGTCCAGGAACAGTAATCGTAGATGTAGCCGTTGATCAAGGCGGATGCGTAGAAACCACCAGACCAACCACACATGAGGACCCCGTATATATTATAGATGACATCGTGCATTACTCTGTCGCCAATATGCCTGGGGCAGTGCCTTACACCTCTACGATGGCATTGACCAATGTTACCCTGCCCTATGCGTTAAGAATAGCAAATATGGGTTGGGAGGTTGCCTGCGAAAAAGATGCAAGCCTCAAAAAAGGATTGAATATTGTTTCCGGCACCGTGGTTTACGAAGAAATAATAGAGGCTTTTGGTTGGGAAAAAGCTTTTTCCTAGACGTAAATTTCATAATGTAAAAACAAACTTCTCAGTCACCCATCCAACAAATTACTTCACTTTAATCCTACTCATCCTTCCACTTCCATTAAAGGACTTCAGTCCAGAACCTTTCAACAACGCCACCAAAGAAAAAACCCGTTCCAATGGGGAGCATTCGGGTTTGGCTTCAAATAAGACATTTTTTGGAAGTCAGAATGATGATCCTCATCTTTATCGGGGCTAAATAACTCGTTAACAGCGAAATATTATTTGTGGTAGAATGCGATATGGGCTCCAATTCAATCTAATTTTGATCTGGATTATAGTTGATATCCGCTTTATTTTCTTAAACCAAAAGACTAAAATGTATGACTGTCAATGTCTAGACTAAATGTACTAGATGGCGTTAAACCGAGGTTGATTAAAATACCTCGAGACACTACTGAACTATCATTGGAGGTTAGGGACACCGAGCGTCCACTAATAGACAGACTTGAATCTCTGCAAGATATTATCAGCGCCGAAGTTGGCGACACATCACTCACTCGCGCCAGAAGTTTGGAACGAGAATACGATATGCGTCAACTCTACCTAAAATACGAAGGCGACAATCCTACCGGAACTCAAAAAGACCGCATTGCTTTCGCGCAAATACACGATGCGCTGCGTCGAGGATTCGACGTGATTTCAGCTGCAACATGCGGAAATTATGGAGTTGCCGTGGCCTACGCCGCCTATCTCTCAGGCATAAGATGTGTCATTTATATTCCCGAGTCTTTTCACACCGAACGAGTAGTTGAGATGCAGGCCTACAATGCTGAAATTGTGAGGTTGCCGGGCACTTATGAAGATGTGGTATCCGCCTCGAGTAAAATTGCCGAGGAAAAGGGATACTACGATTCCAATCCTGGTGGTTTAAATACGCCTTTGCAGATTACTGCCTATGCCGAAATCGCCAATGAAATTTACGACGTCCTACGAGATGCACCTAAATTTCTCGCTTGTCCTGTTTCTAACGGTACCCTTCTTGCGGGAATTTATCGTGGCTTTGTGAGTCTTTACAAGAGAGGGAAAACGTCGAGAATTCCACATTTTGTGGCGGGCTCGTCGGCACATAAAAATCCCATAGTCTCTTCTTTTATAAAGAATTTGGATCACTGCGAAGACCTGAAGGCAGAGAAAATAAAAGAGACCAAAATCAATGAGCCGCTCATCAACTGGCACAGCTTTGATGGTGAAGAAGCTCTCTATGCGCTCAAAGCATCAAAGGGCTATGCTACTCATGTTAGCGATAGAAAAATGCACATGATGAGTAGTTTTCTTCTCAAAAACGGAGGCCTTACCGTTTTACCAGCATCAACAGCTGGTCTAATTGCTCTTGTCGAAAAAAATCAAAGCCTTGAACTTCCCAACGACCGCTATGTGGCAGTACTCACGGCCAGAAACTAATCTATATCACTGCATAAATGAAACAAATTATAGGTGGCAATGCCCTCGTTTACGCCGAAGGGGCATACAATACGCCAAACGGCAAAACTGCTCACGGGCTCGTGCGCTTCACCGAAAGGTATAAAGTTCTGGGAGTAATCGATTCTACCTACAAAGGTCGGGATGCGGGTGAGGTTTTGGACAATCGAAAAAACGGAATTCCTATTTTCGAAAGCCTGGAATCGGCTTTGAAATCCTTGGGCATTGAGAAACTAGGCTATTTCGTAATCGGCTTGGCACCAGATGGCGGTCGCTTAAACCCGAAGGCCAAAGCAGAGGTGAGAAAGGCCTTGGAGAATGGAATGAATGTAGATAGCGGACTCCACGACTTCCTCTTTAAGGATGAGGATCTTGTGGCCTTAGCGCTCAAGAATGGAGTAACGATAAGAGATATTCGGAGAACACCCGATCGCGATGGCCTCCATTTTTTCTCGGGGAAGATTGAAGAGGTAAATTGCTTGAAGATTGCCGTTTTGGGAACAGATTCTGCAGTCGGTAAACGCACTACGTCATGGATTTTGGTGCGTGCATTCAGAAATGCCGGTCTAAAAGCCGAAATGATTGGTACTGGCCAAACCGCGTGGATGCAAGGTGCCAAGTATTCTATGGTGATGGACAGCTGCATAAACGATTTTGTATCTGGTGAAATCGAACACGCCGTGCACGAAGCATGGAAATATGAAAAGCCCGATCTCATCGTGATTGAAGGACAGGGGAGCTTGATGAATCCCGCTTATCCAGGTGGATTTGAAATTCTGGCTGCCGGTAGACCCGACTACGTCGTTCTGCAACATGCGCCTAAACGATTGGAATACGATGGTTTCCCAGGTTATAAACTTCATTCCATTAAGGAACAAATTGATGCTATTGAAATGATTTCTGGTAAGAAGGTCATTGCGCTGACACTCAACCACGAATTAATGGAGCCTTCTGAAATTGAACCAGCCTGTGAGGCTCTGCAACGCGAAACGGGTCTACCAACATTTGACGTGCTCGCAAACGGTGCCGAGGGCATCACGAAACTTTTAGAGTCTTTGCTCAAGTGAGCAAACTGAAGATTTTCAGGTTTTCGCCTTCCTCAAGGTTCAATTTACGTTAACTCAAAGCGATTAAATGCTGCCAATCCAGTAAGAGCCAAAACTGGAGAAAAGGGACAGCTATACATCGCTGGTGAAACCAAGTCATAACAGAAACTAAAATGAAAATTGTCGAGATTCAATATGAGGTGCGTAAACTGACCCTTGCAGAACCCTATAAAATCGCTTACGAAACAGTGGGGAGCTGTGAAAACGTATTTCTCAAGATCATTAGTGATACTGGACTCATTGGATACGGTTGTGCAACTCCCGACTTGGAAATAACCCATGAAACAGCTCAAGATGTCGTGCGCTCTATTGAACGCGATCTCAAGCCGCTGCTATTGGGCGAACTGCCTTTTCAAAGAGCACGATTCAATCACCTCCTTAAGATGGAAACGGCCTCTAGATCATCGTGCAGGTGTATGATGGATATTGCTTTATGCGATTTGTATTCCAGAAAAGCACAACTCCCACTCTACCAATTTCTTGGTGGTTTTCGCCATAAAATTGCTACAAGTATTACGATTGGAATTCTGCCCTTAGATGAAACCCTCGATAAAGCCATGGGCTACTTGAGGCAGGGTTTTAGGGTTCTAAAATTAAAAGGAGGACTAAATATGGAAGAAGATGTGGAGAAGGTTTCCAAACTAAGGGAGCAATTTGGGACAGCATTCGACCTCCGTTTTGATGCAAACCAGGGCTATACTATAGCGCAATCTATTGAGTTTATTGAAAAAACACGGAATGCACGTATCGAGATTTTTGAACAACCCACACCAACGGGCGATTCGGAAGCGATGGCCGAAGTAACTCAGTCTGTTCACGTTCCCGTTATGGCTGATGAGAGTCTGAGGTCCTTGAAAGATGCTTTCCATATTACTCAAAATGAACTTGCCAATATGGTGAATATCAAAATCCAAAAAGTAGGCGGGATCTTGGAAAGTGAACACATTAATTCGCTCGCCAAAGGCGCTGGAATGGAGGTAATGGTGGGCTGTTTGGACGAGTCGAGTCTTGGCATTGCGGCAGGTCTGCATTTTGCGCTGAGCCGACCAAATATTAAATTTGCCGATCTCGATGGCCACCTCGACCTTCAGGACGATCCAGTGAAAGGTTTGTTTAAAATTGAAGAAGGCTTTATGATTCCCTCACAGGAACCTGGGTTGGGAAACGTGACTTATTAAGGATTCAATACCTCATTTTCGAAACTGTAGAGCAGAAAAAAGTACAGCAAAACAATCAACTAAGGGCATAGCCAACCCACAGATGAAAATCCCAATGCCACGAGCGTTGGGATTTTTTTGTACCAACATTTTTCCACGATCATTTTCTAGTCATAGAGTAAGAATTGACCCAAGCTTCAAAGATCTCATCTCTAACTAAAGCAGCGGAGTGTTAAAGAATAACGACCTTCGCAATGCGCTCTGGGTACTATTAAGAAATGGAGCGATCGAGAAAGTGCTTAGTAACAACAACACCCGCTATACCGATCAGGCTTATGGTTTGCCATTAGACATGATTGACATGATTCAAAAAAGCCAAAAATGACAGGATTCAATATCGTCATGTTAATTGCGGTCATCCTCTTTGCCAGATTGGGAGTAAGGCTCTATGCCAAGTGGAAGGATATCGAGAACGATGATAATTGAAGGACAGCCAGAAAGCACAATAAAAAAAATTGCACCATGAGCAAAAGCCAAAAGAAACTGAGCTTTTTAGACAGCTACCTCACGTTGTGGATATTCTCAGCCATGGCAATAGGTGTTGGGATAGGCTATTTTTTTCCACTCATTCCTGAATTTGTCAATGGCCTGAGCAGTGGCACAACCAATATACCCATCGCCATTGGGTTGATCTTAATGATGTATCCGCCCTTAGCGAAAGTCAATTACAGCCTGCTGCCGAAGGTGTTCAAAGATGTGAAGATCCTTTCCGTATCTCTTCTGCTCAATTGGATCGTAGGGCCTATACTCATGTTTGCCTTGGCCATTCTCTTTTTAAGGGATTATCCAGAATACATGGTGGGCTTGATTTTGATTGGGCTGGCCAGATGTATTGCCATGGTGCTGGTCTGGAATGACCTGGCAGAAGGCAGCAGCGAATACGGCGCAGGTCTGGTGGCGTTAAACAGTATTTTTCAAGTATTTGCCTATAGTTTCTACGCATGGATATTCATTACCTGGCTCCCGCCCTTTTTTGGTTTTGAAGGCGCCATTGTAGATATCTCTATAGCCACCATAGCCGAAAGCGTCGCCATATACCTCGGCATTCCATTTTTGCTCGGACTCCTAAGCCGATTCATTCTCGTAAGAGCAAAAGGCGAAGAATGGTACACCAATAAATTCATCCCCGCCATATCGCCCCTCACGCTCATTGCCCTGCTCTTTACCATCGTTGTCATGTTTTCCTTGAAAGGTGAATTGATTGTGGAAATCCCTATGGATGTGGTGATCATCGCAATACCCCTGCTCATCTATTTTGGAATAATGTTTTTCATCAGCTTTTTCGTGAGCAAAGCAATGGGAGCATCCTACGACAAGAATGCCGCCATCTCGTTCACTGCTTCTGGCAACAATTTTGAATTGGCCATCGCAGTGGCCATCGCCGTGTTTGGGCTGAATTCGGGTCAAGCCTTTGCGGGTGTAGTTGGCCCCTTAGTCGAAGTGCCCGCACTCATTTTACTCGTCAGGGTTGCCTTTTGGCTAAAGAAGAAATACTATGCCACTCAATAGAGGTAGGCAATCGCAATTGATAAATTATTCCAAGTAGGAAAAACAAAGACATACCACTGCACAGTGAGAGGCAAGTGACTTTGGAAAAAGAGAGACAATGAAAAAAGAAGGATCTTCAAATAAGACCACCGTATCTCTAGTGCTAGGCAGCGGAGGTGCAAGGGGTCTTGCTCATATCGGCGTAATCAGGTGGCTTGAGGAACATGATTATGAAATCAAGTCTATTTCAGGTTGTTCGATAGGTTCTCTCATTGGTGGTGTTTATGCCGCAGGCAAACTGGATCAACTGGAAGAATGGATGGTCTCTCTTCACAAAACAGATATTGCTTCGCTAATGGATTTCTCATGGACGAATAGTGGGATTTTCAAAGGAGATAAAATAATCAGCACTCTCATTGGTTTTTTAGAAGACATTTTAATTGAAGACCTGCCTGTAACCTTCACCGCTGTAGCGGCAGACTTGGTGACAGAAAAAGAAGTCTGGATTAATTCAGGTTCTCTTTTTGATGCTATTAGAGCCTCCGCTTCGCTCCCTCTTTTTTTTACGCCCGTAATACATGGAGACGCTCTTTTAATTGATGGTGGTGTTCTAAATCCTGTCCCTATCGCTCCCACATTCAATGACGACACTGACTTTACCGTTGCAGTGAATCTTGGCGGCCCGATTCTTCACGAGGCGCCTGACTCAGAAATTGGTGTGGAGTCGGAAGAAAAAAAGGGACTCGTTAAATTTCAAGATGAGATCAAAAAGTTCATAGAAACTTTTAATAGCTCAGATCAAAAACAGAAAGAAAAAAGCTGGAGCATGTATGAAGTTGCCGATCGCGCTTTTGATACTATGCAAGGGACAATTGCCCGAATAAAAATCGCCTCCTACCCGCCTGATTTAGAAATAAAAATTGCTCGTAATGCTTGCGGCACACTTGAATTTGATAGAGCTGCTGAAATGATCAAACTGGGTTACGAAAAGGCACAATTGGCATATGAAGTCGATAGTGGAATTGGGAAATGAATAACTACAGATCACCCGTAATAATGAAAGAGGAAGCATCCATGCGAAGCGCATGGATTGGAAATTGACGCATTGCCACTCTTCTCTTCTGTCAATGCCTAGACATCCCGACAAGCAAACAAATTAACTCTTGCAATTCATTTGCATAAAAATGAATGAACGTTCATTTTTTAATATCTTTGTGCTCGAATCGGAACACAATGAACATACTTTCAAAAAGTGAATTGAAGCGAGAAGCATTAGTAAAGGCGACTATTAGCCTAGTCAACAATAGTGGTTTCCACGCTGCGCCTATGTCGAAGATCGCAAAAATGGCAGGTGTGTCTCCTGGAACGATCTACCTCTATTTCGAAAACAAGCAAGACCTCATCAATCAAGTTTATATCGAAGTGAAGTCAGCGTTCTCCCAATTCGCTTTCAAGGATTACGAGGAAGAGCTTTCGGTAGAAGACGGCTTCGAAAAGATCTGGAAGAACATTGCCGAATTCAAATTAAATGAGGTCGAAGAAGCTATGTTTTTATCGCAATGCGATAACACGCCCATGATCGATGAACCCAGCAGAAAAGAAGGATTAAAACACCTTCGTCCATTATTGGACCTCTGGGAACACGGCCAAAAGGAAGGTATCATCAAACCTGTTTCTCCTTATATGCTCTATGCCTTTAGCATCTACCCCGTGGCCTTTTTGATGAATATGCAAGAGCGTGAGCTCTTCAAATTAACGCCTGCGCATGTGCACGAAGCATATGAGATGGCTTGGAACAGCATAAAAATTTGATTGAAAATATGAGCACCACTAGAACGATCACTTTAAAGAACAGGCCCACAGGGAAGCCTTCATTGGCAAACTTTGAGTTTACCACCACTGAAATTCCCGACCTAATGGATGGAGAGGTATTGCTAAGTAGCACGTACGTTTCCGTAGATCCATACTTAAGGGGAAGAATGAGCGATGCGCCATCCTACATTCCACCTTTTGAACTCCACAAGCCTATTGCCTCGGGAATGATAGCTGAAGTCATCGAGTCCAAGAACAGCAAGTTCAGTAAGGGAGAATACGTGTCGGGAATGCTGCAATGGAAAGAAACGCAAGTAGCCAAGACAGATGGTCTGCTTAAAGTCGATCCCAGTAAAGCAGCTCTTTCTGCTTACTTAGGTATTTTGGGTTTGACTGGGTTAACTGCCCTGCATGGTCTAATGGAAATCGGAAAGCCAAAGAAAGGTGAAACACTGATCGTTTCAGGAGCTGCAGGAGCCGTAGGAAGTGTGGTTGGGCAAATCGGTAAAGTCCTTGGAATGCGCGTCGTGGGTATTGCTGGAAGCGATGAAAAAGTGGACATGCTCAAATCTGAGTTTGGCTTTGATGAAGGCATCAATTACAAAACCACCGAAAATATGACCAAGGCTATTGGCAAGGCTTGTCCCGACGGTGTCGATATCTATTTCGACAATGTGGGCGGCGAGATTTCGGATGCGGTACTCTTTAACATCAACACCCATTCAAGAACTATTAACTGTGGAGCGATCGCTGTATACAACGATACTAAGATGCCCAAGAGCATTAGTGTTCAGCCTTTTTTGATCAGGAAAAAATCTTTGATGCAAGGGTTTATAGTTTCTGATTATGCCGATAAAAACACTGAAGCAATTAAACAACTAGTCGAGTGGTTGCAGCAGGGAAAGCTTAAATACACGGAAACAGTTGTAGAGGGATTTGAAAATATACCACAGGCCTTTTTGGATCTTTTCGAAGGAAAGAACAAAGGGAAAATGGTGGTAAAACTATAAATAAGAAAAAACAGAAATGAACAACTTTGAATTTAAGAACCCGACCAAAATACTTTTTGGAAAAGGACAAATAGACAACATTAAAAATGAGATCCCGAAGGATGCCAAAGTGCTAATGCTTTATGGCGGAGGATCCATCAAAACGAACGGAATCTACGAGCAGGTAGTGGCCGCGCTCAAAGACCATGAAGTGGTGGAATTTGGTGGAATCCCAGCAAACCCGGAATACACCGTCTTGCTAAAAGCGCTCGAGGTGATCAAGCAAGAGAACATTACTTACTTATTGGCTGTGGGAGGAGGTTCTGTGATTGACGGAACAAAATTCCTCTCGGCTGCTGCCTTATATGATGGGGATGATCCTTGGGAGATATTGGCCAAAAACATTCCGACATTAAAAGGGATGCCTTTCGGGACTGTATTGACATTGCCAGCCACAGGATCTGAAATGAATTCTGGAGCAGTTATCACCCGAAAAGAGACCAAAGAAAAACGCACCATGGGCGGCGGAGGATTATTCCCTGCATTCTCGGTGCTCGACCCTCAAGTAATTCAATCCATACCTCATCGGCAACTGGCCAATGGAATTACCGATGCCTTCACCCACGTTTTGGAGCAGTACCTCACCTACCCTGCGGGAGCCAGCCTTCAGGATAGATTTGCCGAAGGCATTCTGCAAACGCTTATTGAAGTGGCACCCAAAATTCTAAAAGACCCCAACGATTACACAGCGGCTTCCAACTTTATGTGGAGTTGCACGATGGCTTTGAATGGCCTAATCCAAAAAGGAGTTCCTACTGACTGGGCAATCCATGCTATGGGCCATGAGCTCACTGCGCTATACGGAATAGACCACGCAAGAACGCTCGCAATAATTGCCCCGAGCCATTACCAATTCAACTTTGAATCGAAAAAAGAAAAACTGGCACAATATGCCGAGCGTGTCTGGAACATTACCGAGGGATCTGTCGAAGATCAAGCGCGAGCTGCCATAAAAAGAACAGAGGCTTTCTTTAATGAATTGGGAATTGATACCGAACTATCGAAATACACCAAACAGTTTGAAGGTACCGCGGAGGAAATCTCTAAGCGATTTAGAGAGCGAGGTTGGATAGGTCTTGGCGAACACAAAAAACTCCAACCAGAGGATATAGAAGAAATAGTAAGAATGGCTTACTAAACTTAAGAAGTGAGCACAAGATGAAGCTTCTGATGTTGTGGGTATGCACACCGAAATGGATGGCATTTCAGAAAGACAGAATCGCCGTTAAATAAATTAAAAAAATAAAATCATGAAAGTATTATTTGTATTGACCTCCCATGATGAATTGGGAGACACCGGAAACAAAACTGGATTTTGGATTGAGGAGTTTGCCTCACCTTATTACTTTTTGCTAGATAAAGGTGTGGACATCACCGTGGCTACACCCAAAGGTGAAAAAGCGCCGATAGATCCAAGCAGCGAAGCCGATGGTGCACAAACTGCTGACACCAAGCGTTACTACAGCGATAGCGATGCTCAAAAAGTAATTGCCCATACAGTAAAGCTGGAAACGGTAAATGCCGAAGATTTTGATGCAGTATTCTATCCTGGTGGTCACGGTCCTCTTTGGGACCTTGCCGAAGATGAAACTTCAATAGCCTTGATCGAGGCTTTCAACAAACAGCACAAACCAATCGCTTTGGTATGCCACGCGCCAGCAGCTCTTAAAAAGGTCAAAAATGAAAATGGCGAGCCTCTAGTAAAGGGCAAGACTGTAACGGGTTTTACCAATTCTGAAGAAGCAGCGGTTCAGTTAACTGATATCGTACCATTCTTGGTAGAAGATATGCTCAAAGAAAACGGAGGGAAATTCTCCAGAGCAGACGATTGGGGCGTAAATGTGGTGGAAGACGGTAATTTAATAACTGGGCAAAACCCCGCTTCATCCGAAAAGGCTGCCGAGCATCTTTATGAGATGTTGAAGTAACAGAACACAGGATTATTTTTAGTTGATAGCGACTTGGGTGAGGACTCAAGTCGCTATTCTTTTTTATTTTGGCATTATCTATCAAGTGACAAACACTATCTAAATTAAAAGTGACTGTATTCGTGGAAAACACTGATAGAATTACTTAAATAGATTTATAATTCATGGCCCTCACCCAATCAAACATGATGGAGCTTGGCACTGCCGCTCCTGACTTTACTCTTCCCGATACTGTTTCGGGAAACCTTGTTTCGCTCAGCGAGCTAAAATCTGACATTGCTACAGTGGTCACTTTTATTTGCAACCATTGTCCTTTTGTGCACCACCTCAATGCCAAGTTGGTGGAAGTGGCTAATCACTACCAAGCGAAAGGTGTTCAATTCATTGCCATCAGCAGTAACAATGTGGAGACCCATCCACAAGATGCTCCACACTTGATGACCGAAGTGGCCAAGCAAGAAGGATATTCATTCCCCTACCTATACGACGCATCGCAAGACGTGGCCAAAGCATACGGCGCCGAGTGCACACCTGACTTTTTCGTTTTTGACGGAAGTCTGAAATGTGCCTACCGAGGACGGTTTGACGAAACCCGTCCGAATATGGGGCAAGCCACTGGAAAGGATCTTTCGGCAGCGCTCGACGCCCTCATTGCCGGAAGGCAAACTACCGAGGCTCAATACCCGAGTATGGGCTGTGGGATTAAGTGGAAAAATTAAACCAGGAACATCTTTAAATCAACTCAGCTTATTGTCCTTTTCTTCTTCGGATTAGTAATCAATAGTTCAGCTCAATCTTCGCTGTTCAGCTACGAAAATTACGTCAGCGACGAAGGCGATACGCTAAAATACCGCCAACTCTTTTCGGATAGCGACCCCGACACAAAATACCCACTGGTCATCTTTTTGCATGGCGCTGGCGAGCGTGGCGCAGAAACAAAAAAAACCCCGCCGCAAGGCAGGGTTTAATAAAATAATAAATTTACTTAAGGAGATAAGCTCTACTTATTTCTTAGGCATTAGCACTGTATCAATAACGTGTATTACACCATTGCTTCCAGATAAATCTGTCGCAGTAACAATAGCCTTATTTCCAGCGACATCCATTAAGATAACGTTCTTACCGTCCAACATGGCAGTTAATTCTTCGCCTTGTACTGTTGTAACTACCGCTTTTCCATTTCCTTTTTTGATGGCACCCACAACGGCAGCCGCATCCAGCTTACCCGAAATCACATGGTAAGTCAAAATAGCTTGCAGTTGGCTTTTGTTATCCTCTTCGAGAAGTTTATCCAACGTTCCTTTTGGAAGTTTTGCAAATGCATCATTTGTAGGAGCAAATACAGTAAACGGACCTTCACCCATTAGCGTTTCTGCCAAATCAGCTGCTACAACTGCTCTCACCAAAATGGTATGGTCACCTGAACTTTTCGCAATTTCTACGAGGTTTTTGTCTTGAGCTGTTACCAATCCAACAACCAGCATTAGTGCACTTAATAAGAATACTTTTTTCATGTTTAACATTTTAATTTGATTTCAAAAAGAACACCATGTGCGGCTATATGTTCGAAGACTATCCAACTAATAAATCGACTTTCTGGGAAGGAACAGTGAAAGCATTGCGTATTACTCGTCTAAATTTAAAGATTAAGATTACTACTGGAATTCTTACATTTAGCAATGCTTTGATTGGATAAACTTTGTTCAATTACTGCAGCTAACCAAATTCTAACCAATGAAGAAGTTCCTTACCTCCAAAGTATTGGCAGCTGTCTGCCTCATTTTCATTGTATTTTCATCATCATTGATCATCGCTCAAGAAAGCTGTGAAGTAACCCTCAACCATGATGAAGGATATACCTCTACAATATCATCCGTCCTAGACAATGGCGATGATTCGTTTACCATCACCATCACCGTAGAAAATGATGGATGCATAGGATGCAAAGCAATCAATCGCTATTCGATTCAGGCTATACCAGATACCTATTCAGATGTTTCAATTGAAAGCCTCGCGGGTGATTTCTCTTTTAATGTTTTAGATCTTGGGCCCAACGTTCGGTGTTTCCCTTATGACGGTTTTGGTATCGTGGGAATTAATGGTATTGGTAATGGCAATGCAGGAAGTTTTTCCGTTACATACACCCTTTCAGGAGACCTTCAAGATCAAATAGTTCAGCCAAGAGCTCCCTTTTCTCCGATGCCTTTGCTTTTTACTGCAGAAGATTTTCAAGCAGTTTTAGAGTGCGATTTACTTCCTGACCCTATCGCTCCTTACTATCCTCCCCTTGAAGGGGGGAAGTCGTTTGATATAATCGGTTCAGAACTTACCTCACTTTTCAACACCTTTATTGAAACAGGCACTTACATATCTGATGACATCTTTCAAATAGTTGATGCCAATGTGATTATTTCTATCCAAGCGCAGCCTGGTCAATACTTCAATGCATTGGAAATTATTACGCTGGAAGAGTTTGGATTGATCAATAATATTGGGAACCAAGCAAATAATCTAATCAGTGGGCTATATCCCATTTCAAACCTTTTGCTTCTCAATGAACTTCCCGACTTGCTCATATCAGCCAGTCCCGTTTATGCTCCTTTGAGCAATGCTGGCTTGATTACTAGCCAAGGAGATTCGGCCATGCGAAGTTTCCGAGCAAGAGATGTCTTTGGACTTGATGGTACTGGAATTAAAATTGGTGTGCTATCCGATAGCTACAATACCATTTTGGATGATCCCGCTTCTGATGATGTGGAAAGAGGTGATTTACCAGGAGCCCTAAATCCAGACTACCCTCAACCTGTTGAAGTACTTTCTGACTATCCTTTGGGAATAAGAAGCGATGAAGGAAGAGCGATGCTCCAAATCATTCACGATGTTGCTCCTGGGGCAAATCTTGCATTTAGAACTGGTTTTCTGGGTCCTGTAGACTTTGCCGCAGGAATTTTGGCTTTGCAAGAAGCTGGCTGTGACATCATTGTTGACGACATAACCTATATCAATGAGTCATTCTTCAGAGATGGTGTTGTGGCACAGGCCGTTGAAGCTGTATCCGCTACAGGTGCAGCATATTTCTCTGCGGCAGGAAACTTCGGCACCAAATCATGGGAAGGAGATTTCAGCCCTACAGATGCACCTGGAGACTTGGAAGGAGAGGCACATAACTTTGATGCCGACGAGGAAGGAAACGACATTTATCAAAATATTACGGTAGACAGCGGCGACTACACTCTAGTGCTGCAATGGGATGACGGTACGCCTGAATTCGACAACACAGCTTCTGACTTTGACATCTTCTTGGTGAACAACGAAGGTGAGATTCTATTTGGCTTTAATAGAATCAATACGGGAGGGTTTCCTTTTGAGGTTCTTCCATTCACTGTGCAAGAAGACAATACTTTTGCCAATTTTCTGATTGTACGCGCATCGGGTTCTGCTCCCACCTTTCTCAAGTATATCGTGTACAGAGGCGATGTACTAATAAACGAATATGCGACACCAAATGCTTCAACCATCGTGGGACAAGCGAATGCTGCCAGCGCTATAACCGTTGGCGCTGTTGATTATTTAAATACCCCTGAGTATGGAGGCTCGCCTATTATTGAGACCTTCTCTTCATGGGGTGGAACACCTGTTAACGGAAATGACCGCATGAAACCTGATTTTAGTGGGCCTAACCGTGTAAATACTTCTGTTGACCTAGGCGGTGACTTGCCACAGGACGGAGATAGTTTTTCCAATTTTGTGGGTACTTCGGCAGCAGCACCTCACGCGGCAGCATTGGCTGCTCTGATTTTGGATGCTCAACAAAAGTTTTACGGTAGCGAAAGTTCTTTGCTTCCTGAAGATATTAATAACCTCTTGAAGTTTTCAGCTCTTGACATGGGAGCTCCGGGTTATGACAGGGCATCGGGTTCAGGCTTTATCCTAGCTGATTCAGCTCTAAGCCAATTGGCAAACCCCGCTCCCTTTTTAACAGGTCTTGCTTACGACAGTACTTTGGTGCCAGGAGTCGATTCTTTGGAACTCACCATTTTCGGAGAATACCTGAAAAGTGGTTCTGTACTATACCTGAACGGCAGCCTCGTGGACGTCGAATTAACCTTAGAGGGAAATACCGAAATCGTTGCGACGATACCTCCTACGGAGAATCCATTCCCTACGGTCCAAGTATTCAATCAACCCAAAGAAGGAACCAATGGCTTAGACGGTGGATTATCCAATCCCATTTTCTTCACTTCTAAGGAAACCATTTTGGTCACTATCGACGACAAGGTCAAGCCGTATGGCGCAGGGTTCCCTGAGTTCACCGCTAGTTATA
>Ga0222653_1000933_pt1 | contig 15729 bp, 7 predicted proteins | sample AntAcemetagen419_FD_179856 | JGI IMG/M metagenome (GOLD analysis project Ga0222653, IMG submission 179856) | Saline water microbial communities from Ace Lake, Antarctica - #419 | ecosystem: Environmental > Aquatic > Non-marine Saline and Alkaline > Saline | place: Antarctica: Ace Lake | collected...
ACCCAACCAGCACGATCACTTCCGTTCTGATTACGATATATTCGTAGCGCCCCTCAATCCCCGTACGCTGGAGTTGACAGGAACGCCGGTACGGTATTCGTTTCACAAGGGGACTGACCGCTTCCCGGATGTCTTTTTGGCAACGATGCAACTCGGACAGCATTCCGGCGAGGCCCCTCACACGGTGTCTCTAAATGCGACGGACGCGCGGCGAGCGTGGCACTGGGACTTTGGTGACGACAGAACGGCCAATGGGCCGCGGACGAGTCATACCTATACCCGTCCGGGGGAGTACCAGGTCCAGGCCACTTACAACGGAAAGCAACTGAACGGGTTGGTGACGGTGGAGCCGGGCGCCCCGCCGAAACTGCTGGGGGGATGGCTGAAAAGTGATCGCGAAATCATGGTACAATTCGACGAACCGATCAAAATTGATCAGCTGTCGGCCAGTCTCGACTCCCGCGTGAAGGTGAACCGCTCGTCCGTCGATGAGAAAGGGACAATGCTGATCCTGGAACTGGCAGGCAAGCTGTCGCAGGCCGATACGCTGCACCTGCACGGGATTACCGATGCCGCTCAGCGCCCCAACCGTATGTCTCCCCAGGCCGTGCAGATTACACCGCTAGCGTGGCCCAGTAATCGAGAGGGATTACAATACCTCTTCGAAACGGCCGGGGCGTCCAATCGCATCCCGGTTGGTGAAGGCGGCGCGAGTCGCAGTTTTAATCTCCAACCGCGCGGTCGGGCACGATTCAATCACGATGGTGCGATGGTGCTGGGAGGGGGAACCTTCCTGGTGGAAGACGCCGATTCCGATTTACAGCGTGCTTGCCAGAAAACGAATCAGCTGACCATCGAAGCGGTGATCCGGACCGATCACCTCAACCAGTCCGGCCCGGCTCGGATCGTCACGTTTTCGAAAAATGCCGGCAGCCGCAACTTCACGTTAGGGCAGGATCGCGACAAACTGGTTCTGCGCCTGCGAACACCGCAAACTGGAGGGAACGGGGTCAATCCTGAACTGAATTTATGTACGATCAGGCCGCAGCAATTGCATTTCGCTGTGACGTTCCGTCCCGGTGAGATCAAAGCCTATGTTGACGGAAAGCAGGTCTTTCAGGAGAACAAGATCCGCAGCGACCTTTCCAACTGGGTAACACAGCACCTGCTGTTCGGCGATGAATTCGACGGTCACCGGGACTGGTCCGGAACCCTCGAAGGGGTGGCGATCTACAATCGAGCTTTGGCGGCGGACGAAGTCGAGCGCAATGCCCGGCAGTATCAGAATTTGATACGTTCGCGAAGCCGGGTGCCTCAGGTTGAAGTCAATGCCCAACTGGTCGCGAAGTCTCATGTCCCGACCCTCAATGAAATCAAGCCGTATCGTGCCGCCCTGGTCGTGAGCAAATACCGCGTCTCCCAGGTGCTGCACGGCAGATTGAAGGAACGCGACCTGTTTGTTTCCGAGTGGGCGCTGCTCGACGGCCAGCCGCAGCCGATTGCCGGAATGAAGCCGGGGACACAAGTGAAACTGAAGGTCGAACTATTCGAGGAGAATCCGCAGCTTCAGTCGTTCGTCTGCCGGGATGAGTTCGACAGCGACATGGAACTGCTGGCGCCGCGGTATTATGCAGTCAGTCCGTCCGTAAAGAAGTAGGGATGCCCCCTGCCCATGATCGCCCCCCGGCCTCAGGGCGGGAGGTTTGCTCTCGTTCTGAGAGGCCGTGTTGTCTGTTTGAAATCTTTGAAATTACTTTTTGATTGTTGAAGCGGAACAATGGTTTTCAGTTCACACTTATTCGTCTTCTATTTTCTACCGCTGGTGCTGCTGTTGTATTACAGTGTGCCGCGACGGGCGCAGCATCTGCTGCTGACGCTGGTCAGTTACCTGTTTTATGGCTGGGCCAATCCGCTGTTCGTGCTGCTGATGTTCGGGTCCACCGTGATCGATTACGTCTGTGGACTGGTGATTGCCGGGTGTCGACCCTGGGAAAGCCTGGAACCGCCGACGCTGCTGATTCCGAGGGGATCCCGTTCCCGTCGTCAGAAGCTGGCACTGGTGGTTTCGATCTGTACGAACCTGTCTCTGCTGGGTTTCTTCAAGTACTTCAATTTTGGGATCGATTCTTACAACGCTCTGATGACCTGGTTGGGCTTCGACGACGCGCAGTGGCAACTATTTTTCCATCTGACGCTGCCGCTTGGAATCAGTTTCTATACCTTCCAGTCGATGAGTTATTCGATTGACATCTACCGAGGGGAAGCCCGCGCAGTTCGGAACTTTACGGATTTTTCCTGTTATGTGGCCATGTTTCCCCAACTGGTCGCCGGACCCATTATTCGTTTTCAGGACGTCGCCGATCAGCTACAGTATCGAACTTATTCATCTGAGAAATTTGCACGCGGTGTGACTTTCTTCTGTTTCGGAATGGCCAAAAAGATCCTGCTGGCCAATGCCTGTGGAAAAGTGGCGGATACGGTGTTCAATGCCGGAGCGGTTGGTACATTTGATGCCTGGATGGGAGTGGTCGGCTACGCCTTTCAGATATACTTCGACTTCAGCGCCTATTCGGACATGGCGATTGGGCTGGGGCTGATGCTGGGATTTGTGTTTACCAAAAACTTCGATTCCCCCTACAAGGCAGAGTCGATCACCGATTTCTGGCGGCGGTGGCATATCTCGCTGTCGACATGGCTCCGCGACTATTTATATATCCCGCTGGGAGGCAATCGCAAAGGAACGCTCCGCACCTATTCGAATCTGGCAACGGTGATGGTACTCGGCGGGCTGTGGCATGGGGCTTCCTGGAACTTCGTGATCTGGGGAGCCATCCACGGTGGAATGCTGGGATTCGAACGGGCCCAGGGGAAGGACAGCTTTTACCGGCACCTGCCGGGACCGGTGAAGACCGCGATCACGTTCGTCATCGTCTGCTTTGCGTGGGTGTTTTTCCGGGCGGAAACGCTGCCGCAGGCGCTGGCCTATTGCGAAGTTTTGATCGGCCTGGGTGATGCCGTTCCCGGATCGGATCTGATCGCCGGGCTGATCTATCAGCCCTATTATGTCATCTCGCTCACCGTGGCGGCGCTGGTGACGTGGTGCTGTCCACAAACCTGGGACTTCACCGGTCGCATCACATGGCCCCGGGCCGCATTGGCACTGGGATTGTTCTGGGCTTCTTTGATCGTACTGACGACGCAGGCCTATAACCCGTTTATTTACTTCATCTTTTGATGATGTGGAATTGTTCTGTGAAGGTGATGAGGTCAAAGATGGATGTGAAGAGCACAGATATGTTGAACTTAACACGCGAAGAAATCGCCCAACTCGAACTCAGCTTTACGAAGATCAGTCCCACTTTGGCGTGGACGCTGGTCCTGACCTTTCTGGGAACGCTCATATTCGTTCCGACGATTCAGCTGTTGAGTGAACTCCAACACACCGGAGACGGTGGTGTGATTTCGTCGGTGCCGCATTCTGACGGATTCCTCAGTACCTTGCCGGATTCTGCTGATGTGTTTCTTGAATCGCAAGATAACGTCCTCGATAAAATTACTGCCTCGAACGCAGTTCTGCTGAAACAGATCCATGAATTTGAAAATGGTCTGGAAGATGAGTCGTGGCTGGCTCGGCAAATCCTTTCGCCCACTCAGTTGTTATTAACGCGTTGGGGGGGAGTCGGGAACGAGATGGCCTACGTCGGTCGAGAGGGCTGGTTGTTCTATCGGCCCGGGCTCGATTACCTGACGGCGCCTGGATTTCTTGAACCGGCGCGACTGGCCCGGCGGGCAGCTGCCGGAAATGAATACGCGGCGCCGACTCAACCCGATCCGCGACTGGCGATTCTTGACTTTCAGAAACAGCTGGCCCAACGGGGAATCCGTTTGATTCTGATGCCGACTCCAGTCAAGCCGATGCTGGAAGCGGAAAATTTCTCAACCCGCTATACCAATCATGATCGACTCCTGCAAAATGTTTCGTACCAGAAATTTCGTCAGGAACTAGAGGAACAAGGGGTGCTGGTTTTCGATCCTGGATCGGCGCTACTGTCTCGGAAGATTCGTACCGGTCAACCACAATACCTGGAAACCGATACGCATTGGACGCCTGATGCCATGGAATTCGTAGCCGGCCAGCTCAAGGCATTCATGGAACAATATATTGAATTCGAGCCATGCCCAGTAACTGGCTATCAAGAGCGACTATGCGAGATCAATAACTTCGGTGATATCGCTGTGATGATGCAACTCCCGGAAAACCAGACACTTTATTCACGACAAGCGGTTACAATTCACCAAGTGCTTCAGTCTGATGGTGATTTCTGGAAGTCAAACCCAACGTCGGACGTGCTCCTGCTGGGAGACAGTTTTACGAATATTTACTCGCTGAACGGTATGCACTGGGGGGAATCTGCGGGACTGGCTGAGCAATTGAGTTATAAGATGCAGCGGCCTGTGGACCGCATTGCCCAGAACGATGCAGGCGCTTATGCGACACGGAAGACGCTGGCATTGGACCTGGCCCGTGGGAAGGATCGACTGGCAGGGAAACGAGTAGTTATCTGGCAGTTTGCGATTCGCGAACTCGCTGTCGGCGACTGGAAAAGGATCCCGCTCAAACAACCCGCATCGAAGCCACTGAAAGAAAAAAACGAATTCCCGCCCTCGCTACCCAGTAATGACTGGCTGGCAGAGGGAAAAGTCGCAGAGACAGCGGGCGTCCCCAAGCCGGGAAGTGTTCCCTATCGCGATGCGGTCACGTCGATCCATCTTGCGAACGTCATTTCCGAGAATGGCACGCCAGTGAACAGGGAAGTTGTGATCTATACGTGGGGCATGCGCGAGAATCAGTTGACGGATGCTGCCCGCTTTCAATCGGGTCAGCAGGTGAAGTTCAAACTCAAGCCGTGGAATGAGGTCCAGGAACAATATGGGCGTTTCACCCGACTGGAACTAGACGATCCCGATTTCAAACTCATTGATCTGCCCGCTTACTGGGCTGAAGAGGTACCCATTCGATGAATTACCTGCATTTTATGAAAATATTGTCTGCGCTGTCTGTTTTGATTGCGACCGTAATCTGTGGTCCGACCTTCGCTGCTGAGCCGGATGCAGTACAGTCATTTCGTGATGAATTGTCTGCTAAAGTCGTTCGGGCAGAGAAGGAACAGCAGAGCGCATTGCCTGGTAAGGACGGCTGGATATTTTTCGTACCGGAACTGCGGGCACTCAGCGTCGGTCCATTCTGGGGCAAAGATGCGATTCAGGTCAACCGGTCTGCCAAACCAGAATATACCGACCCGCTGCCGGCGATTGTTGACTTTAACAATCAGCTCCGCAAGGCGGGCATTCACCTGCTGGTGGTTCCTGTCCCGGCGAAGGCAGCCGTGTATCCCGAGCAGATCAGCTCGTACCACAACCGCAAGCCTGTGCTGTTGGATGAAACGCTGCGCCGGTTTTACCAGTTGCTCGCAGACCAGGGGGTTGCAGTTCTCGATCTGTTGCCGACGTTTCTGGAACACCGGAATGACTCCAACGGTCTGTTGTACTGTAAGACTGACACGCACTGGTCTGGCCGAGGTGCGGCACTCGCCGCAGAGCAGATTGCCAGATGTTTCGAGACACAACCCTGGTTACGCGAATCAACGCGGACAAAGTACGCATCGCAGGTGCGGAATGGGGAGATCACCGGTGATCTGGCGCGGATAATTGACGAAGCGAATCCAGTGAAGGAAACTCTGCCGCTGACGTTTATCGGTAGTGGCAGCGACCTGACGCCGGTGCAGACCGATCGGCAGAGCCCGGTACTATTGATTGGGGACAGTCACACACTGGTATTTCACGATCCGACGCTACACGCTCGTGGCGCGGGGCTTCCGGACCTATTGGCAAAGCAGTTCGGGTTTCCCGTCGACCTGATCGGCGTTCGCGGTTCCGGTGCGACCACAACCCGAATCGAACTCCTGCGCCGAAGGGACAATCTGAAGGGCAAGAAGCTGGTCGTCTGGTGCTTTTCGTTCCGTGAATTTACTGAAAGCTTCACAGGCTGGCGAAAGGTTCCAGTCATCAGGTAAGCGATTTGTGCACTGGCTACGAAGTAAAGTTTGGTTACGTGTTCTGGTATTTTTTATGAAATTAGAGTCTGAGGAGATAAGATTGGGTTATTTGATGATTATAAGATCCACAAACAAGACTCCAGATGGACTGGAAATCAGCAAGCCTAATCATTCGAAAAATATGGTTTCAAGAATAAAAGACACTCTGTTCCTGTGCTGTGCAATCACAATGCAGATTGCGGGTAGCCTGCACGCTGCGGAAACACCGCGAGTCACAAGTGATTTGCAGGTTTTATATACGTTCGAAGAGGGGAGGGGGGATCTGATTCAGGATCGGTCGGGCGTCGGTCAACCGCTGAACCTGAAGATCAAAAAACAGTCCGACATCAAGTGGCATTCCGGAGCTTTAACTGTGCAGGGGGCAGCCCGGATTCAGTCTGTGGAACCGGCGACCAAAATCTTCAAATCCCTCAAGCGTGCGAACGCCTGCACTCTGGAAGTCTGGTTGAAGCCGGCCAACGATCAACAGCAGGGGCCAGCGCGGATTCTCTCGCTATCCAGTGATACCAGCCACCGGAACTTTACATTGGGTCAGGAAGGCAGAGGCTATGATGTGCGGTTACGCACGACGGCCACCAGCGGAAATGGTATTCCGTCCCTGGCTTCACCGGACCGTACGGTGCAGCCTCAACTGACGCATGTGGTCTTCACTCGCGATGCTGCTGGCAGGGCTCAGTTTTATCTGAACGCGAAACCGCAGGCCAGTCAGCAGATCAAAGGGAACTTTTCCGGCTGGGATCAATCATTTCCTTTATCACTGGCGAATGAGGCGACCGGTGATCGTCCCTGGCAAGGGGAGTTACATCTGGTCGCTGTTTACAGCCGCGCTCTGACTAAAGAGGAAGTGGCCCGGAATTATCACGCCGGGGCCAAAGGAAAACTATCCGAGCAACAGATTCACGAATTGGCTCAGGCGAAAGAGAGGCAGGTGTTTGAAACAAAAATCGCGCCACTGCTGGCACGGAACTGCCTGGAATGTCATGACAGTGCCAGCAGGAAAGGGGGGCTGGATCTCTCCCATAAACAGACAGCACTGGCGGGAGGCGAGAGCGGGAAAGTCATTGTACCGGGCGCTGCGGATAAGAGCCTGTTGTGGGAGCAGATTCAGTCCGGCGATATGCCTCCCGGAAACACACCATTGAAACCTGCAGAAAAAGTGTTACTCAAACAGTGGCTGGACGGGGGCGCGGTCTGGTCGGTAAGCATGATTGATCCTGCGCTCTATACCGGGAACAGTAGTGCGCAGGAGATCTGGGTGCAGCGACTGACGATTCCGGAATACATCGAAACGGTCAAAAGCACGGTCGGCGTAGACATCAGTGAACAAGCTTATGAGCTGCTGCCGCCTGATTTACGAGCGGATGGTTTCAGCAATACCGCGTACAACCTGAATGTGGACCTGAAGCATGTGCAGGCTTATGCGCAACTGGCGGAGCTGATTGTCCAGCGGATGGATGTGTTGAAATTCGCGCAACGATTTTCCAGATCGCAGAGCCTCAATACGGATGCCACGCTGCGAAAATTCGTGGCGGCGATGGGACAATGGTTGTTACGTGGCCCACTTGAGGAACGTGAAATTAACAACTACAGCGGAATTGCGACCACGATTGCCAGCGCCGGTGGAACCTATGAAGAGGCGGTCTCCCTGATGGTGGAAGCGCTGTTGCAGTCGCCGCGCTTTATCTATCGTATCGAAACGCAACGCGGTGACGGAACGGCACTCTCCGCTGGTAATTATGAACTGGCTTCGCGGTTGAGTTACATCATCTGGAGTGGCCCTCCCGATGAAGAGTTGCTCAAGGCGGCCCAGGCCGGCAAACTGTCTGATCGTAATTTCTGCCGAAAGCAGGTAGAGCGAATGCTCAAGGATCCGCGTGCAGTGCAGCAGTCAACGCAGTTCATCACGGATTGGCTCAACCTCGATCGTCTGAGTAACATGCGACCGAACGAGAAGCGTTTTCCGGAATGGGAACCAGCGCTGGGACTTGATATGCGTGCCGAGACACTGGCGTTTTTCAAGGAAATCACCTGGGAACAGAACAGACCACTTTCCGATCTGTTCAATGCCCAGGTGACTTTCGCAACGCCGCGACTGGCCCGGCACTATGGACTGAAACCCAGGGGGAACGGACTGCAACGATACGATCTGTCGGCTGTTCCGTCGCGGGGTGGGTTGCTGACGCAGGGGAGTATTCTCACGATTGGCGGCGATGATGCCTCGATGGTTACCCGTGGTCTGTTTGTGCTGAAAGATGTATTGCGCGGCGTGATTGGTGCACCACCTCCGGGCGTTGATACGACTCCCGTACCCTCCCGACCGGGATTGTCGCAGAGGATGATCGCTGAAAAGCGGATGGCGAATGTCGCCTGTGCAGGCTGTCATGTCCGATTTGAACCACTGGCCTTTGGGCTGGAGCAATTCGATGGCATTGGGGCCTTTCACGGCATCGATGAATATAAAAATCGACTGCGCAGCGATGGAGAAATTCTGATTCCAGGAACGGCTCAACCGGTGAAGTACAGCACTCCGGCAGAGTTGATGGATCTGCTGGCCGCAAGCGAGCGGGTTCGCGAGACGTTGACCTGGAAAGTGGTGCAGTTTGCGCTGGGGCGTCCATTGAGGCCTGCGGACGCTGCAATAGTACTGCAGATTCATCAGGATGCTCAAACAGGGGGAGGCACCTATGCGAGCCTGATCTCCGCGATTGTGATGAGTGATCTAGTTCAGAAGGTACGTACGGAGGCAAAACAATGACACATTCGATTCATTTTCGATCTACTTTCTTGTGCGGGGCTATCATGGCTATATTGGCACTGACAGCATCTTCGGGAGAATCCCAAGGCAAGGAGCCCCGCGTTAAAGCATTGGTTCCTGGTCTCCACATACAGCGTCTACCAGTGAAGTTGACAAACATTAACAGTCTGGAATACGGTCCAGACGGTCGATTGTATGCGGCCGGATATGATGGGCGGGTACATGTATTAATCGACACTGATGGTGATGGAATAGAAGACCGAGCAGATGTTTACTGGTCGAAAGCAGGCGACTTGCTAACCCCCGTTGGAATCTTACCGACTTCAGAAGGTGTCTATCTGGCTGTTCGAGGCAAAATAGCCTTACTAAAAGACACAGATGGTGATGGAACAGCAGATGTCAGCGAGACGATTGTCTCAGGCTGGGAGCGGGAGAAAATCAACAGCGACACCCGTAACGACGCTGCTGGTATCGCGCTCGATAAGCAGGGAAACCTCTATTTCAGCTTGGGGTGTATGTCGTATAACAATGCCTGGCAGTTGGATTCAAAAGGGAAACCACACTACGATATTCATAGCGAACGGGGCACGATCCTTAAAGTTTCTCCTGATCGCAAAAAACGTCAAGTTCTGGCGACAGGCACACGATTCGTGATCGGTCTGGATATCAATCAGCATGGCGATCTGTTCGCCACCGATCAGGAGGGAGATACCTGGTTTCCTGGAGGAAATCCACGCGATGAACTACTGCATGTGATCCCCGGTCGACATTACGGATTTCCATTTCGGCATCCGGAATATTTCCCCGATGCCGTTGATGAACCTGCTATTGTGGATTTCTCCCCGCAGCACCAGTCTACCTGTGGTTTTCGTTTTAATGAAAAGCGGGCACACCGATCCCCTTTTGGACCAGTTCACTGGGAAGGGAATGCACTGGTGACCGGGTTTTCCCGTGGCAAATTATGGCGTGCTCCACTGGTCAAAACTCGTGCCGGTTATGTGGGAAAACAGATACAGTTTCTGTCATTTGAGGGACTCCCAACGGATCTGACCGTTTCCCCGCAGGGTGATCTGGTCGTAACCTGCCACAGTGGCCACCCAGACTGGGGAGCCGGTCCTGCAGCGCAGGGGCTGCTCTACAAAATCAGCTACGAGCGCAGCGTACCCCAGCCCGTTTGTATCTGGCCTTCCAGCCCTTTGGAGCTTTCGGTTGCCTTTGATGCGCCCATTGACCCAAGGAAACTTGGACAGCCTCGACTAGAGGTCGGAACCTTCGTGCGGGAGGGTGACCAGCATGAATGGATCTGGCCTGGCTACGAATTGGTTAAAGCCGAGAAAAATGCATTTCGTCAGGAGCAAAAGGTTTTTTCCAGCCGTATTTCTCAGGACGGACGAACTGTGACGTTCTCTACTGCTCCTCTACCCTGGCGAGCCCGTTACGGCATCTCATTACCTGGAGTTACTGGACTGGACTCAGGTTCTGAATCTACGGGCGAGACGGTTGAGCTATCGTGTGATCTGAGTGGTGTTTCAGCAGAATGGACACGTGAGGGAGAGGATCAACCAGCCTGGTCCGGGTGGTTACCGCATGTCGACAGCCAGGTTGCATTTTCTTTGACGAATGGGTCGAGTGAACATGCAAGACTGCTAAAGTTAATACGTGAACGAGGACGACTTTCCCTGCGTACTCAACTGTTGCTCCCCGGTAAGAAGGTCAGGCTGCGTTTTACAGGAGAGTCTCCTTTTATTGTGCGTTGTGGATCAGCCAAGAAAGCGTCCCAGGCAGAGGGGACTCGGCAAATTGTAGAAATGAACGTTTCCGGTAAGAAACTTCCAGGACAAGACCTGCCTCGCGGCGGTCGTGAGCAGGTACTGCCAACTGAGATCGTGAAACTTGAAATTGATATTATCACTAACAGCCGGGCTGGTGAGATGCTGCTGGATGCTTCCTACCAGGCAGACTTCGATCCATATGAGAGACCGCTCCGACTGGAACATTTAAGTGTTCCCTGGGCACCAGAACTGTCTGCACCAACAGAAAAGCAAAATGCACCTTCCTCAGCAATGCGTCTGACCGGTAATGCTGAAAAGGGACGTGCGATCTTCTTTGGGAAAGATGCAAACTGCGCTGCGTGTCACAAGTTTGGTGGTCAAGGAGGAACGGTTGCCGCCGATCTGACAGTCTCTGTTCACCGAGACCCTGCGGCGGTGCTTCGCGATATCGTCGAACCAGGTGCCGCAATCAATCCCGAGTATGTGAGTTATGTGGTTGTAACTGAAAGTGGTCGCACGTTGACAGGCCTGTTTCGGTCTGCAGATGAGAAGCACGTGACCTTGATCGATTCCCAGACAAAAATCCATCGTATTCGTCGAGATGAAATTGAAGAAATTCGTGCCAGCAGTGTTTCACTCATGCCGACCGGCTTTGCCCGTCTCGGTCAACAACAACTGGAAGATCTGGTTGCATTTCTCTGCAGCGAAGATCCTGTAGCGAAAAGACAGGGGCGACCGACGGGTGTCATTTTGCGGGAATACTGGGAAAATTTAAGTGGAGGCGGCATTAACAGCCTGACCAGCCTTGCTCATTTTCCTGATCAACCAGACGGTACACAGTTGCTGACCCGTTTTGAAGGTCCTTTAAACTGGAAAGAACATTATGGTTCGCGAATCTACGGTTTTATTCATCCCCCACAGACTGGTGAATATGTCTTTTGGCTCGCTGCAGATGATCAGGCAGAACTCTGGTTGAGCGAAGATGTTAAACCATCCCATAAAAAACGTATCGTTAAACTCAATCGCTGGACCCGTTCTGATGACTGGAATGCCTATCCAGAACAGAAATCGAAACCGATTCATCTTGAAGCCGGGAAAAAATATTACATTGAGGCGTTACAGGTAGAAGCGACGGTAGATGATTGCCTGTCCGTGGGCTGGCAGCTTCCCGATGGAACTTTGGAACGGCCTGTTCCCGGCAAACGTTTATCGACGGGGAGATGAGCGACTGAAATTTCAAGACGAAATCACTCGACTATATGTATGAAACATCAAGTACTATTAACCTGGGAGATGCTCTAATGGGTCACGTTCACTTTAGTCGTCGCACGTTGCTGAAAAGCATTGGGTCTGCTGCCATTGGTTTGCCGCTGCTGGAAGAGATGATTCCCTCAAGTCTGGCCGCGGCTGCAAAGCCGCAGGTTCCCGTGCGGGCGTTTAACGTCTTTTTTGGGCTGGGCATTCCCTCACCACTGCAGTCGGAAGGCTTCAACGATGTGCTGGAGCCACTGGAACCGCTCAAAGACAAGCTGCTGATCATGCGGAATGTCGATCAGGTTCGCTGCGATGAGAAAGGGATCAACGCCCACTACGATGGTGCCACCGGAGCCTTCACTGCGGAGCCACCCGATGGGGAAGCGAAATCAGGTGGCCCTTCAATCGATCAGGTCATTCGCAAGACGCATTATCCTCAGGGCCTGCCCGGCGGCATGGTGCCGACGCTGATGGGGGGGACATTTTTTCGCCGCAGCCGCGTGGGACGGTATGTGCACAGCTACAACATGGACGGCACGGTGGCCGCGACGATTCAGGAGAAGCCTCGCGATCTGTTTGAGCGAGTCTTCGGGACGGTTTCCACCGGAGGCTCGGGGAAAGATGCTGTTCAGCAACGTTTGCGGCGGAGTGTGCTGGATACGGTAGTGGAAGACTACCGGTTCTATACCGGCAAGAACTCTCCTTTGGGTTCGGCTTCGAAAGCGAGGGTGGCGGATCACCTGGATCGGATTCGTGAGTTCGAACAACGGGCGTATGCGATGCAGCATAAGTCAAAGAACGTACCTCAGCTCCCCCCGCGGTCGAAGATTCCGCATGGTGGTCCCGCTGATCCGGGCGGGCAGGGGGTCGACATCACTGTGGATGAACTGTCGACGGAATGGCGACTGCTGGCGGATATTTATGCCCTGGCGATTCAGATGGATCGTGTCCGTTTCGGCGCCCTGACATTTCTGGCGGCCGGTGAGCGAATTCGCCTGACGGGCGATTACGATTACAACGGCAAAAAACGCTGGACGTTCGACGATCCCACTCAGTTGAAAGCCAGTGGCGACAAAGGCTGCAGCCATGAATGGTGGCACCGGTTCAATGAAAAGAAAAAGAACGAGGCGTTGCGTGCGCATGCTCATATGAAAATGCGTGAGATTGCCTACTTCTTGAAAGCGCTGGACAGTGCCGACGCCAGAGAATCCAATGGGCGAACGATTCTGGAGAACTCGCTAATTACGATCTCAACCGAATCGGGGGACGGCCGCCATAATGATGTGAAACGCGAACTCTCGGGCGTGTTCCATTGCATTACCGGCGCGAACGGCCGGTTCAAGACAGGGCAGATCATGGATGTGGGGGCAGAGGGGCTGGATGTGTATAACACGCTGCTCGACGCCTTCGGTGCGAAAGTCAAACTGGGACCGGCGAAACGCAAAACGACTGCCGTTGATGCGATCCGGGCCTGATCTGTCAGGTCTAATTTGAACCGCTTAGGGTCAATTTATCGAGCTGAACTGTAAGTGAAAATGTCGAATCATGTTCTCGTGAGTTCATGTTCGAGAGTTGAATCTATTTTTGAAAGCTGTAGTTATTGCCCAGATACGTCCCGTCGTCCCGTCGTCCCGTCGTCCCGTCGTCCCGTACAAAGCTCTCATCGTAATGACTGGTATGCGGACTGATTCCGGAAGTCATGAAATTAAAGGAGCTTAGAAAAGTTCGAGCCTTCTACGGTGATTCAGAGGTAACTCACCGCTTTCGAACTTTTCTGGAGTAGTTTAACAGTAGGCGCGACACCATTATATAAGGTGACCTGCGTAAACTCTGCGGCCCTGCAGTCGACGATGGTTCCGCAGAGCACTGAAAGAGGTCGTCCATCGAATGTGAACTGTGTATCAGCGGGGGATAAATAAAGTGACATCTCCTTATTTTACAATATGTTACCACCGAGACTGATGTTACCACGATGATCCAACTTTTTCATCCCCTGCTGACGCTGATTGCGACTGCTTCCGACAGCCTGTTGGCCAAATACGTCCTCTACTTGAAGAAAGAGAACCGGATTCTGCGGGATCGTTTACCAGGTGAGATTCATACAAAACCTCACGAACGTGCTCAGCTCCTGAAATACGGCAAGCCGCTCGGAAAAGCGATTAATGAACTGATTACGATCGTCACTCCGGGGACCTTTCATCGCTGGATACGAGATGAGAAAAAGGGACGGAAGAAAAATCCCGCCGGTCGGCCAGAAAAGAGTGCCGTACTGCGGGAATTGATTCTCAAGATCGCCCGGGAAACGGGGTTCGGTTACACTCGCATCCTGGGTGAACTTCGGAAACTCGGCATCTCTCGGATTTGTCGTCAGACTGTGAAAAATATCGTCAAAGAAGCAGGGATCGAGCCGAGTCCGAAACGAAGTACCGGTACCTGGGACCAGTTTCTCAAAAGCCATGCGGAAACACTCTGGGCCTGCGATTTCTTTACGAAACGGTCGGTCACGCCTCGGGGACTCGTCGATTTGTATGTATTGATTTTTATGCATCTTGAGACGCGTGAAGTCTTTGTGACACCCTCAAAGCGAAATCTCGATTCTGCCTGGGTCACAAAACAGGCGAAAGCATTTGTAAACCACGTTGCCAACCGGGATGAGAGGCCAACCTGCCTGATCCATGATCGAGACACGAGGTTCTCAGCTGAGTTCAAGCAGTTTCTAAAGAACAAAGGCATCCAGCCGAAGAGACTGCCGATCCGCTCTCCCAATCTGAATGCCCGGGTCGAGAGGTTTGTGCAAACGATTAAACACGAAGCCTTGAACCATTTCATCGCTTTCGGCTAAGTGCATCTCGATTATCTTGTTTCGGAATTCATTGATTATTACAACAAACATCGAGCGCACAGCTCGCGAGAATATCTGCCGCACTGTTGTGCTGAGCCGCCGCCAGAATTCGAGACGATCAAGCTCGATGAGATCCACTGCGAGGAACATCTCGGAGGGCTGATCAAGTCGTACGAGCGGATTGCGGCGTAGACCACATCGAAACACAAGTCATTTCTTCACGCTCAGCGTACGCGCGTTCGCTCCTGAAAGGTCATAATCAATAGTTCTTCACGGCAAACCTGCTCCGACCCACGTCAGTTCTTTCAACAGATTTTGTTGTCAATGCTCAATTGCCCGTTGAACTTAACGGGCAACAGTCTTTTTGTACCCGACACCCCGTGCCACAAAACGCCACAAAATGTGCTACAAAAAGGAAGCTCTGGAGCGGTCCAGATAAAGCAAATGCCGTTGAGTTATAGGCTTACAACTCAACGGCAATCAAATAAGCGGAGAGAGGGGGACTCTCCGCATTGGTGGTTTCAAACCTGATTTCAACGCGACGAAAATAAACCTAATGGTGCGTAACTAATTGAAAATAAAACAGTTGCTTACTTCGATGTTGATATCGGTTCTGCAACCACTAACTACATTCGGCTGTTTGGTGTGTGCACCGATTGTGCACCAGCGGTGCACCAACCGAATTTAAACATTCTGACCACCTTCAGGTAATGTATCTTGTACTGGATTCGATCGACTTTGGCAAGCACTTGTTTTCGATAATGAAAGTTGTTTTGTGCGTGCCTTGATTGCTTCCAGCAGGGGACTAATCTTGTTGTAATATTTAACGATTTCCTGTTCAGGATTCAGGGGGGAATACACATTGATAATATCATTCACAGTATGTTCGGGGATGTCCCGTTTATTGTTAAAACTCTCGATGGTCTCGCTGAGTTAAACGTAGCAGGATGGGGTTAGCGCTGCAACCGCTCCGGCGAGGGCTGGGACGGA
>Ga0222653_1000936_pt1 | contig 15712 bp, 15 predicted proteins | sample AntAcemetagen419_FD_179856 | JGI IMG/M metagenome (GOLD analysis project Ga0222653, IMG submission 179856) | Saline water microbial communities from Ace Lake, Antarctica - #419 | ecosystem: Environmental > Aquatic > Non-marine Saline and Alkaline > Saline | place: Antarctica: Ace Lake...
CAGCTACAGCGGGACGCGCGTCGGGATCGCTGCCGCCCAAGGAGCGGCTCTGGTCGCGGGATGCAAAGCCGTTGCTATTCCGTCCATCCTGGGCACCGAGGATGCCCTGTCTGGAGAACCCTGTCTCGCAGTGGGTGATGCCCGACGCGGCTCGTATTGGCTGGCCCGGATAAAGGAGCACGAACTAATCGAAGTTCCAAGCCTTACCGACCGGATCGGCTTTGAACATGCCCTCGGAAATGCCCGTGAAAACGATACCCGCTACTTCTCGATGGAATCGATACGCGGCGAGGAAATTCCGCAGGCCCGGCCGACCGCTGCCGGTCTCTGGCATGCATGGCAAAAAGCACCATCTCAAGTCCGCGCCCTCTGGGCTGGAGCCATTCCGCAACCCATCTATCTGGCACCGCCTCATATCACACCCTCGAAAAAAGAGGTTTTCGGAACAGGCTAAACGGGGTTTCCAAAAGATCCCGGTTGTCTACGTCCAAGAAAAGGCAAATGGAAAGTGGAAGATTCGCCACAATCAGCGAACTTCAAATGCGCTTCGCCTTGCGCCCTTCGTCGATGAGCTTCCAGAAATGCTTCGAGCTAGCGAGTGCCTCGTCTTCACCGAGCGGCATCTTGGAGCGGAAAAGGAAATCGGAGAATGTGCCCTTGTGCAGCACGCGGTATACAACCACCGCACCCTCCATCACCTCGAAATAAAAGCGGTAATCCTTTGCACGAAACCTGTATAATATATGGCCGTCCCGCTCAAGCTTCGCAAACCTGTCGTTACCAATCTCATTGAGATCCTGCTCGGTAACCCGGAATTCTTCCAGCAACTCCAGTTGCTCAAGGGTCCCCAAGGCGGAAATCTCCGCCGCACTGATTTCATTGAAAACGATCTGAAGCACAAGTGAATGCTAATCACCACGAATGACTTCGGGAAAGCCGAAAGATTCATTCGCACACCCTACTTTGGCAATCACAGCCCCTTCATCATTCCAGCCATCGATTTTGTCATGGTCTTTCTTACGAAAGGGAGGCGTTGCGAGATTCTGAAGCCCGCGTGTCGGAACGGGGCTATCCATTCGAAATCGGATTGGAAAACCGGAGTCAGCCATCGCGTCGCAAACTGATAATAGCGGAGCACCGGACCGCGCCTGCGCGAATACTCCGGCAGGGCCTCCTCCAAAGGTAATTCATCAAGACATGCGGCCAGGCAACTCGCATCCTCGAGCGCGAGATTCACACCTTGCCCCAGTTGTGGACTCATCGCGTGGCCCGCATCGCCAAGGAACACCAACCGGTCGGTATGCCATTTTCGCATACGGACATCGCCGTAGCGGGCTGTGAGCACCTGCTCCCAATCATCAATTTGCGAAAGCAGATCTCCGGCTATCGGGCACAACTCCAGAATATCCTCTTTCCATTTCGTCAGCGGTTGTCGGCGGATATTCGCGTCATCTGCGACGCGGATACTCCAGAAGAGACTGACCAAATCATCGACTCCCCCTTTTTCTCTGCCGGTCGGAAGAAATCCCGCCAACTGCCGGGTTCCACTCACGACCTGATGAAGATCACCGCTGGGAAAAACACCGTGATTTTTACCGATAAACCAATGCGCACCCCATCCATATCCCCTGTCGTAGCCATCTCCGAGCAAGGCCTTCCTCATCGCAGATCTCGCGCCATCAGCAACAACCAACAGTTCAAACCTCTCCTCTCCCACTTCCCAGCCAGCCTCCAATTTGCGTGCGCCTTCGATACGACAGCCCCAACGGATTTCTATTTCCTCCCGCTCTACCAGAGCGATCAACGCCCCCATCACAACCGCCCTGTGTAGCCCGGCACCAAACAGCCCTTCCCCTATTTCGTCGTAGTGAAGCTCCATCAAATCCCGCCCGTCTTTCTCTAACACATGCAGCCTCTGAACCTTCGAAGCATGCGAAACCACCTCATCGTGTATTCCCAATTCCTTGAGGACTCGCATCCCACTGGGTTGCATCAGAAATCCCGCACCGACCGCCCGGCACTCCGGTGCTTGCTCGAACACCACAACCTCATGCCAGCCGCGTTTCAAAAAAACCGCAGCCGCCGCGCCAGCCGCACCGCAACCCACGACAGCCACTCTCATCGGTTTGTGAAGCACATCCGACTTTTCTCCCGAACCGGGCAGGGTCCAAGCTCCTTTTCCACGGATTCCCATTTCCTTTCCGATAATATGCCGCTTAGGATCAATCCATGCGTTGTTTCTACTCTCAGGACCTTGAACTCGAACTACCCAGCGGACACCCGTTTCCAATGGACAAGTTCAGGATCTCCAAGGACATGCTGATCGGTGAAAATATCCTGCGCCCGGAAGAAGTCATCGAAGTGAAACCCACCGAGTTCCATCACATCCTCCGGGTCCACGATCGCGAATACATCGAGAAAATTCAGTCCGCGGCACTAGATCGCAAAGAACAGATCCTGCTCGGGCTACCCTCCAGCCGCCAGCTTTTCTCGCGTTCGGCCACCGAGGTCGAAGCAACCCGGCTTGCCTGCGATGCAGCCCTCACCGAAGGCGTCGGCGTCTGCCTTGCCGGCGGAACGCACCACGCCTTCCGCGAACACGGCGAGGGCTACTGCGTCTTCAACGACATCGCCATCGCGATCCGTGATCTCCAGGACAAACAACCGAACATCAGGATCATGGTTGTCGATACCGACGCCCACCAAGGCAACGGCACCGCCTCCATCCTCGGCGACGACCCGAGGGTTTTCACCTACTCAATCCACGTCGGGAAAAACTACCCGACCAAAAAAATCGCCTCCACGCTGGATGTGGAGACAGTTCGTTACGTCGAAGGTGAGATGTATCTACAACAACTTTTCCAAACCCTCGCGGACTCACTCGACAAGTTTTCCCCCGATCTGGTCATCTGGATCTCAGGCGCGGACAACCACCGCAACGACAGGTTCGGCCAGATGCATCTCTCCCTCAAGGAAATCCAGCGTCGCGATGAAGTCCTGCTCCGGGCGATGATCAAGAACCGCATCCCCGTGGCCATACTCTACGGCGGCGGCTACAACCGACAGCCGGAATTCACCGCCAAGCTCCACCGCAACACCATCGCCACCGCGAAGCGCCTCGCTGCCGAATACAGGGGACTTTGAAGATTGTCTGAAAGTGCAAGGTCTTCTGCTTTCAGGCTTTTAAAGCATCCCCGGCACTCAACCTGCTACCATTTGTCAACCGACTTATGGAAACGAAGAAACTAGGCCTCGCCGTGATGACATCCGGGGGAGACTCCGCCGGAATGAACCCGGCCGTGAAATGCGCGGTCGAATACGCGGCACAGCGCGGCTACGAACCCTACCTCATCTACGACGGACTGAAAGGTCTCATCGCGGGAAAAATCGTCCCGGCCACCAGCGACCTGCTTTCCGGAATCATGCACAAGGGCGGCACCGTCCTCCGCTCTTCCCGCTCCCCCGAGTTTCACGACATCTCCTACCGGCAAAAGGCCTACGACAACCTGAAAGCGAGAGGGATTGAAAGACTGATCGTCATCGGCGGCGACGGGTCGTTCCGCGCACTCAACCAATTTTACGCCGATTTCAAAATCCCCTTCGCCGGCATCCCCGCCACCATCGACAACGACATCGCCGGAACGGATTACTGCCTGGGCGTGGACACCGCGCTGAATGTCATCCGCCAGTCCATAGACTCGATACGCGACACCGCATCCTCCTTTTCCCGCGCCTTCGTAGTCGAAGTCATGGGTCGCCACTGCGGCTACCTCGCCATCACCTCCGCGCTCTCCTGCGGAGCGGAAATTTGCCTGGTCCCCGAGGTGGAATACAACCTCGACACCATAGGCGCACGCATCAAGGCGGAGATCGCCAGCGGCCGCCGCTACGTCATCGCCGTGGTCGCGGAGGGCACGAAAATGGGCGAATACATCACCCGTTTTATCAATGACTCAATCGGCATGGAGGCACGCCTCACGGTCCTCGGCCATGTCCAACGCGGTGGTTCGCCAACCGTCCACGACCGCATCATGGCCTACAAGTTCGCCGTTGCCGCCGTCGATGCGTTGGATGCCGGGCAAACGAATTCGATCATGATATACAAGAACGGCTCCTATGGAGAGCTTCCCATCGACCAGGTGGCGGATACCAAGTATCGGATCGACCCCGCGCTTCTCAAAATGGTAATACCGCTCGCCTGCTGAAAACGAATGGAATTGGCGATAATTTCCTAATCTCAATTCGCGCACAAGCAGGTGATTCTCGAAAAACAACACACCCGCTCCGGCCTAAACCGGAAGCGAGTGTGTTGGTTGCCTCCTACAGAAACCCCGGAAATTTTAATTATCGGTCGTTTTGGGGACGGGCTTCAAACCACCGAAACGAAACCTGAATCCTCTTCCAGCACCTGAATTGACCTTGTCAATGCGTTTGCGAATACCTTGGGGTGCCGCAGCTTTGTCCTGATCGGTATCCCACGGGCCGATCCAGACAATCTCGTTATCGACGTCTCGAACTGTCACTTCGGTGTTTTCTCCACCCGACTTAATTTCGATTGTTCCCTCGTTATCCATCATGCGAATCGTGGAGGATTGTTGCAGTTGAATACCACCCGAACCATTCCGTTCGAATTGAGGAGCGGATTCCATAGCCTGATTCATACGCTCGCGCATCGATCTGAAGGCTTCTTCGAAATGCGCGTCGGGAAACATCCCGCCAGGAACCCCGCCATGGCCGAACGCTTTCCGGTTCTGCTCAAGTAGCCCGCGCAAGCGATCCGCATGTTGCTGTGGAACACCTTCTAGCAACGGCTCCTGATTCAGTTGGGCTACCAGATCCGCTGGGCGTTCACCAATAACCACCTCGACTTTTGCAGGTTTCCCCTTGTGGATAATTTCCAAAGACAAACGGTCACCGACCTTGTGTTGACGCATCAACGAGCTGATCACTTCCGGTCTACCGACGGCGGACCCGTCAATAGTGAGGATGATGTCATTGACAGAAAGCCCTGCTTTTTCGGCAGGACTCCCAGGATAGACCGTGCGGATAATCACTCCGGAACCGGATTCGATATCAAGATGGTCGGCAACCATGTCTGGCAGACTGGCAGTAGCTATTCCGACAAAAGGAACGGGCTTGTCCTGATGTTCGGCGTTCAATTCCACACCTTGCGGCTGATTCAATGCTGCGGGCGGTTGCGCATCGTCAGGCGGCGGCTCAATAGCGTATGCCACGCTGAGCGGACCCACGGAAAAGGCAGCAATGATACCACTAATTGAAATAATTGTGAGTTTTTGCTTCATAATATCCATTTATACTATAAGCGCAGTAGTATCGCAAATTTGTTTCAAAACATCAATCGATCTTCTCGGGAATGATGACGTATTCATCTTGGGGATGTTCGACTTGAACCGTCTCACCATTATCGTTTTTCAGTGTGACGCGATCCATGTAGGTAAACCGCAGGACGCGATGTGGCACATTATTTCCGCGCCAGATGACTCCTTCATCACGGGTATCGCTCAAGTTGCGGTTGTAGCTGGCCGGGGCGAAATTGCTGCTGACCGGAGAAATGATGGCCGTCCCTTCCGCATTCCCACCGGAAATTGAGTTATCATTACCACCGCCATTATTTGGGACCATGAGGGCAGCAATCGATCCAAGGAGAGCCACCGCCGCTGCGGCTGCGACGTTGAAACGGAAAAGCCTCGGGCGCTGGGATTTGCCATTGCCTGCGGCTTTGCCGCCGGATTTGTGAAAGAGCACTATCTTTTCATCCACAGCGAACGGTGTATCACTGATCGCTTGGGCCAGTGCGGAGCCGAGCTCTGCGGAAACTGCGTGCGGTTTGAATTCGCGCAAGCTCTCTTCAAACTGAAGTTCTGCCTCGGAAAGCTCTAGCAACGAACCATCGGTGCAAGCGGCCAGTCGCGACATGAAGTCCTCATCCAACCCGTGCGGGCTGAGGCTTCCGAGTTCTCGCTCGGTAATGGATGGAATTTTCGGCATATGTTCGTTTTCTTCTTGGATGGTACTGGAAAGTTATTGGGAAAGTTGATTTTCAGATCGAAAGGTCGCCACGTCGGCGGGCGGAACCGAGTTCACGCTTCAAGGCTTCAAGTCCATAGCGATACCGGGAGGCCGCTGTGTTTTGAGAAATCCCCAAACTTTCACCAATTTCGGCGAAAGTCCTCTCACCCCAGATCTTCATGACGATGACTTCTGAAAATTTAGAAGGTAGGGTCTTGATAGCATGTTCGAGCTGCCCGCGGACTTCGTCGTCTCCCCCATCGGAATCGAACCAGGGATGAAATGCCTCAAACTGCCCGGCCTCGATATCAGCGGAAACGTTGTCTTCGCGGCGCTTGCGGCGGTCGTCTTTGCGGGAGAGGTCAATCGAAAGCCTGCGGATCGTTGTATAAAGATACGGTTGCCACGCCTCCTGGCCGCCGATGAATTCGCCTGCGCGTATTTTTTCGACCAGTTTCACGATCGCGTCCTGGAGCACGTCCTGAGCGTCTTCGTGGGTTCGGGTTTGATTTCTTGCGAAGAGGAAAAGTTTCGGCGCGTGCTCATCCAGCCACGCCCGCCAGGCTGTCGTCGCCGGGGAACTTTGTTGCGGTGCTTCTGTTGCAGACATGATATAGTCTTAGATAGTGAAGAAAGAGCGTCGATCCGCTATGAATTTGTCTAATAAAGTTCCACGACAGAAGATTAGAGATTGAATACCTAAGAAATCCAAATTATCAACCTCCTATGAATAGTTTCAAGCTAGTCTTGCTGTGCCTGCTCGCCGTGGGTCTTGGCGCGTGCAGAAAGAAATCGGATGCAGTTGCGAAAGAAGTTCGTGAAGCCGGTTACAATATGACGGCCGAAGGGTGGTTCGATGTGATCCGCAGCGATGATGTGCAGGTCATGAAGAAAATGGTTGGTGGTGGTTTTGACGACAAAACAAAGGGCTCCAATGGAATGAACGGTCTGCACATCGCTGCGGAGTCAGGTAGCATCGATGCCGCCGGGTATTTGCTGAACAGGGGGCACTCTGTTGACGTGAAATCATCAGAGGGGAAAACTCCGTTAATGATCGCTGTCTTGGCAGATCGACCTGAAATGGTCAGGTGGTTTTTACGCCAGGGAGCGAACCCGAAATTGAAAGACAATGAAGGCTTCATGGCGCTGATGCTGGCCGTGACCAACGATCGCTCTGACGCTATCGAGGAGCTTGCCACTTACAACAGAGAGGATCTGGATTCCGCAGTCCTGCTGGCTTCGCTGGTAGGACATCCCAAAGTGATCGATACCCTCACGAACTACGGAGCCTCGGTTTATGCCAGGATGGAAGACGGCAGGACTCCGCTCATGCTGGCTGCGCAAAACGGTCACAGCGAGGCGGTCGCGATCCTGATGGATATAGGTGCAAGTCGCTTTGCCACCACGGAAAATGGAGACACCGCCCAGAGTTTTGCAGTCAGTGCCGGTCACGATGAGATTGCGGCGATGATTGAAAAAGGCTTCGGAGGACAGGCCCTGGCTCTGGAATCCGAGGAGGAAGTCGCGGAGGCTATGGAGGTGTATATTGCTGACTTCCAACCCGGATCTGAAGAGCTGGCAGGTGCCGACTCGCTTGCCAGCAACGAAACAGGCGAACCTCTTTCCGGTTCTTCGGCCAGTCCAGGCGGTTATGGCGGAGAAGTAGAAGCCGGTGCGGCTCTTCTGGGAGCGACCGACGTCAACGATTCCGCCCTCTCATCCGCTCCCAGGAAATTTCCTCAGTATGCGGCTGTCACAACTCTGGAGGGAGCACGCGTCTCGAATCCGGTTCAGCAGCAGATTGTCGAGACTCCTTCCGGGGCCGCGCCAACTGTCGATTCACAAGGAGAATTGCCTTTGGTGATGCGTCACTACCGCCAACGCGAACTTCCTGTTGAGGTGAGAAAAATTTCCGGAGATATTGCCTCTCTGCGTCTGGCTGGAATGGAGCCAACTGAAATAGACGTCCGGGCAGGAGAGCCGATCCCGGGATCGAAACTCGTTGTTGTAAGAGTTCACAGCCGTATCGAAACCGGCAAGCTCCAGGACAATCAATCGGTCGAAGTCGGTGTCATCGAGGTCGAGGATCGTGATACCGGCCAACGCCGCGAGTGGATTGCAGGGCGCCCGGCATCAAGCCACGACCCGGTCGCACTGGTGGAGGATGCGATAACAGGCCAACGCTATATTGCTCAGCCAGGTCAGAAATTCTTTTCCGAAGACGGCAGGGAGTTCATTGTAAATGACGTTCGCCCCAGTCAACTTGTGATCGAAGATACGACGAGCGGCGAGGTGAGAACCATCCGGCTGCGTGGCCCGAAAGGATAATCCGCGAATAACCCAACCATGGACGAGGAATTTCAATCCGAAACAAATACGATGGCCGGAAGCGGCACACCGGTCAGGCAATTTTCCATCATGCTGCCCAACCGGGTGGGTGCTCTTGCCTCCTTGGTGAAGCTGCTGCGGGCTTCGTCAATCGAAGTGATCGGCCTGAGCGTGCAAGACTCCCGGGATGCGACGGTCGCGAGACTGATCCTCACCGACACGGATGAAGCGGAGGCGATTTTTTGCGAAAAAGGAATCCCGCACACCATTTGCGAGCTGGTAGTCCTCGCGCTTAAAGAAGCCGGACCCGGATTGCTGCAATGTCTGGATATCCTGATGACCGCCGAGACCAATGTGGATTTCGCCTACGCGATGTTACCCGGTCCCGAAGGGCAGGCGCTTTTGGCCATGCATGTGGAGGATTATGACTTTGCGACTTCGGTTCTCAACCGCAGCGGCTTGAAATTGATGTATGAAGAAGACTTGATTCGTTGAGAATCAGATTCGCCACGGCTGTCACTTCTTGAAAAAGCCGACGAGACATACCACCGCAAAAAGCAGAATACCTGCGACGATCCAGATTGGCGCACCGATTGATGAGTCCATATCCGCATATTTGTTCGATAGTTGATCGGTTTCACTTGGCTCGCTAGTCGTCGATGTTTTCATCGATTCAGGCGTTACCAACTCATCAGCCGTGAGCTGCGGCTTTCCAACCTCACTGCGGAGTGCGGCAACTGCCTCAGGACTGACGGACGGTGCGTCATTGCCGAAACTACTCCGAACGTATGTCAGGACTGCGGCAACCTGCTCGTCGGTTTGATAGGCCATTGGCTGCATTCCACCTGGGAAATCGTATTCCTGACCTTTCACTTTGATTCGCCCAATCAGACCGCGGAGCTGGATGTTGATCAGATTTTCCACCGGACCATTGACCCATTCGGAACCGGCCAGCGGCGGCCCTGCGGCAGTGCCTTCGCCTCGTTGCCCATGGCAGGCACCGCAAACCATATACTGTTGTTTACCGATTTTGATGAAATCCGCATCGGGGGCCGGATTGGAATTCGCTGGAGCTTCTTCAGCACCGTCGATTGACAGGATGATATTGGTAATACTCATACGTATTTTATTTATTCTGGTTTCAGAAGAGTGCCAGGATCGAGCGGCTTAGGATCAGGGAACTTCGCTACCCGCGAAGTTTTATCAAGGCTGGCTAGCCATGCGACGACATCACGCAATTCTGAAGGCTTGAGAAGCAGCCCCATGGGCGGCATCGCCGAAACTGGCGGGGTGAACGAATCGATATCGGACCGCTTGATCAGCCATGTATCCAGTGGTGTGGAAACAACGATATTTTCAGGCGTCTGCTCAATCAGGCTGCCGCCAAGGCTCGCACCGTTCTTGAACGTCACTGATGTGATTCCATATCCAGGTGTGACGACCGCACCCGGATCGACCAATGACTCCAGTAGATAGGCTCTCTCATGGCGGGTCGCGATTCCAGCCAGATTAGGCCCGGCATCCCCACCAGCGGTATGGCCTTTGGTATCGAATTTGTGGCAACGCATGCATTGCCCCGTAGGATGAGACTGGAATAGCGCCGCACCTCTCTCCACACTACCGCCTTCGAGCGCGACATTGAACTTGGCCAATGGATCTCCCGCTTCAGCGAAATACTTTTCATTTACGGCAAGGGCTGCTTTGACTTCCGGCTCCTTCCGGCTATCCGCCGCTTCGAGCAACTCGATGGCACTTGGAGAAACCCCGTTTGCATCACGCAGCTTTTCGAGATGCCTGACAATAAACTGGGCAGAGTCCTTGCCATCGATCTGCCCGAGTATTGTCCAAGCCCGTTGGGCGCGATTGTCGCTACCTGTTTCGATTGCTTTCTCCAAAGCCACGAGCGCGGTCTTCGGGTCTTTTTCTGCAAGTGTCTCCAATGCATTGAGTGCCAGTATATCCGATTCATCATCCGAAATTTTTTCCAAGAAACTCAAGAGACCTGGCTCATCTCGCTCGACATAAAGGGTCAACGCCTTGGATCTCGCTTCCGCGGGAAGCGTTTCATTGGAAATCAGAGCGAGCAACGTTGCCGGATTCAGCCCCGCGACATCAATGTGATATTTTGCGACCAGATCCAAAGCGCCGGTGAGGAGGAAACCATCAGTTTTGAGTAGTTCCGGAAGCGCTGCGATCAGAGCGGGTTTGAGCGTTTCAAGCGAACGGGGTTCCAGCGGATTCCAGTGCCCGGTGACCGGATCGACGGGAAAAGGCTCCTCCCAGTTGGCGACGAGCCGAAGCGCCTCTTCTCTCACCACCTGAGGAAGATCGGGATTGGCAATCACATCTAATATCCTCGATGCGTTTTCCGCGGTGCCTACCCGGTAAGCATCGTTCACGAGGCGGCGGTGCGTGTATGGCGTCCATTCTCGTGCATCGACATCATCCAGCAACTTGGCAGTAAGCGGGCGCAGCGAAACCATGTCCAGATCCCCTATGGCTCGGATCACTTCGTCTTGGACCTCCAGATCCGGGTCGTTAATGAAACGAGCAATTTCGTCGCTCTTCATGCGCCGCAATGCAATCACAGCGGCGAGCCTCACTGCCGCAGATTCATCGCTGGCGAGAGCGCCAATCCGGGAAGGCTCGCTCACCATGTGCTGAAGTGCGAAGACGCCGGCGTGGCGGAGGTAGACATCTTTGTTGTCGTTCCGTTTCAGGAAATCCAAGACCGCTGCGAAATTGTCGATGGCTTTCAATTTCCCGATCGCAATGGCGGCGGCGAAGCTTACTCGCTTGGAATCGTCTTCGAGAAGACCGGCGAGCGGTAATAAGTTTCCGGAAATCGGAGCATCCGCAATCGTGCGCAGGGCTTGGAAACGAATTTCGGGATCAGAATCTCCAAGCAATGGAACAAGCACCGCTGTCGCAGCTTCGCGCAATTCAAGCTTGGGAACCGATGCGAATTCACCTGTGGGGGTGGGGGTGGAACCACGTCGGGCGACGATACCAAGGCCCCACACCCCATGAATTCGCTCGATGAGTTTTTCTGATTCGGTGGCCTTTTTGAAGACATTGATCGCATCCGCCTTTCGCGTCAGCGCGACTTGCGCGCGCAACCTCACCCTGGAGTCAGGATGACTCAAAAGCTCGCCAAGCTCAGCCGACTCCCGTTGGTCGAATCCTTCGGCAATCAATTTCGCCGCTTCGCGGGTTTTCTCCGGCAAATAGAGATTCTCCCCGGCATCCAGCGAGAGCAGTCGCCCGGCGTCATGTGACTTCCAACCGGTCACGAAATCCGTGATGAACACCCGGCCATCGAAGGAGTATTCGACATCGGTCGCCGCGACGCCCCAGTTGAACTTACGGGCATCTTGCATGGCCATCCCCGCACCATCCTGTTCCATCGCGAACGACCAGATACCCGAAACCTCCGCCCCACCCTTGTAGTCGCAGATCAGGAATCGGCCTTTCTCGCTTTCCAAGAAACCCACGCCGGGATGGTAGGTCAAACCCGATGGCCCGGAAGTCAGGTAAGCAGCGGGGGGAAGCATATACGCCGGCTGCACATCATTTTGGAGTTCCCACATTTTCTCGTCCATCCAGCGACTCGGAGGACGTTTATCAAGCCCGATCTGACGGTGGAATGTATGCATCGCCTGGTGCTCCATCTGCCAACCGGAATCTCCGCCCTCAACCAGATAGACAATCCGGGCCGCATCACCTTGGTCCGAATTGTTGTCTACCGTGAAAGCATTGCCAAATTCATCAAACGCGATCTCTTTCGGATTACGCAGTCCGGTGTGCATCAATTCGAAGCCGCTGCCATCCGGCTCAAAGCGGAACACTGCGCCTTCGTTGGGATAATGGTATTTTTCACCACTCTTGGTAGTTGTCGAGAAACCACGGTCTCCTATCGTCCCGTATATCATTCCATCGGGACCGAGTGTGAAGCCGTTCATATCGTGGCCGGAAAGCGAAATCCGCACCCCGAAGCCTTGCTCCACAACCTCGCGTTCATCGGAGACACCGTCACCGTCCACGTCACTAAGTTTGTAGATCTTCGGGATACATGCGAAATACAAAGCCCCGTCGTAATAGAAGATACCCGCTGCGGTTCCATCCAAGACATCGTTGAAACCGTCAGCAAAAACCTTTGATTCATCGATTTTACCGTCCCCGTTGGTGTCCGAAAGACGCCGGATCACCTCTGAAACTTCCGTCATGTATTGATGCGAAAGTTTATTCTCCCACTTTTTATGAAGCGCCCGCCGGTCGCCGGTCGTCTGCGCGGCCAAATCATCCAGATACCAGTAGAGGTGGTTCCGGTCGTCCTCAACCCCGTGGCGGAAACGGTGTGTTTCAGCAACATAGACGTTACCTTTGTCATCAAAAGTCAAAGCCGTGGGGGAGGTAAGCTTTTGCCCGTCGAAGGTCGCTTCGATGTCCAGCAAGCTTCCTTCCGGAATCATGACCCCGGGCATTACCGGGGTCGCGATCAAACCCTCCGCGAACAGCTTACCGTCCTTCGTGGGGCCGGGTAGCTTGGGGTTCGACCAATCACTAAATATCACATGGTCGATTGCAATAAAGCCCCACTTCCCTATCCCCTCGTCGATGGCACGGATCACCGCTTTTTTGCCCTTCAGGTTCGTGACATTCCAAGCGACTTTGGAAAAACGCATACTGTTTGTCCCCACCGACTGTTTGGCGACTTCTCCATCCACCAGGAGCTGGACCGCAGTTTTTCCGGGAGTGTTCCCGCCCGCTATTGAAAAAATGATATAGTCATTCTTAATAGTAAACTCTGGGGAAACAATCGTCCCAACCGACTCGTTGCCGCCATAAACAGATGCGGCAAAAGCATCGTTGGAAAAATTGGAAAATGGCTTCTCCATACCATCGAGTTTCCCGTGAATCGGAGATAGTCCGAAAGCCTTACCAGTCGTTTGCCAATCTCCGAAGCCGTCCCCTTCAAATGTCTGGAATTCCGCAAGGGCCGGACCCGCGCACAGGAACAGAGTGGTTGCAGCGGCTCGAATAACCGGGAGTTGTTTCATGATGGATAAGTGGGGCAGGAAGTTTGAAACCGAAGCCATTGCAATGTTATCCGGCACATGGGAATTGCCAAACGGAAATCGGCTACGGCCCGCGCCCGGCCAAAAAAAGTGCCGCCAGAGAACCGTAGCAATTGTGGACAAACTACCGTTGCTCCGATTAAGGCCTGGCGGGGTTCGCTTGCCACAGCTCCACGGCCCCTGACAGCGCTGAAAAACAAACCCACCAGCGGCGAACCCGCAACACTAAACTCAGCTTTCCCAGCTCTGGGTCCTCAAAGCCTCAGCCGCAGCTCGTGCTTCAGCCTCCTTCTTGCTCTTACCTTTCCCGGAAGCCAGTAACCTTTCCTGCCATATCACCTCAGCCTGGAAGACGCGCCGGTGGTCAGGGCCGTTTTCACCGACGATTCGATAGATCGGGGCCATCGGGTGGATCGCCTGCAGGCACTCCTGGAGTTCACCCTTCGGATTGCGCTCCTCAGGACTCTCGACCATCGCATCGATTTCGGCCTCGAAAAGCCGGAGCACGAATTCCTTCGCCGCATCCTGCCCTGAATCCAGATAAATCGCTCCGATCAGGGATTCAAAAGCATCCGCAAGAGTTGACAGCCTGCGCCTTCCGCCAGTTGCTTCTTCTCCTTTTCCCAGCAAAACATAATCACCCAAATGAATGATCATCGCGAAACGGGCAAGCGCACGGCGTGAAACGACCCGCGATCTCAGCTTCGTGAGATGCCCCTCGGTGGCATCGGGGAAAAGTTTGAATAGCGCCTCGGTAACGACAAGCTGCAGCACCGCATCCCCGAGAAATTCCAGCCGCTGGTTGTCGAAATGCGGTCTTTGCGATTCGTAAGCCAGACTTGGATGAGTCAACGCCTCCGCAAGTAGCAGCGAATTTCTAAATTTATATTGTATCCGGCTTTCCAGCGGTTGCATTCAGGAAGGTCTGTTGATCACTTCTTTCCTCGAACCCGGAAACCTCACCGGAACCGAAGAAAAAAGTGGGGTGATCGACGGGGCTCGAACCCGCGACAACCAGAATCACAATCTGGGGCTCTACCAACTGAGCTACGACCACCGTTATAGGCGGGCGACACGCTTACCGCAGCCGCGCATCATTGCAAAGACAAAAATCGGTTCAATCGATCAAATCTGTTGGGTCTGCCTATCCCCGACCTTTGTCGAGGGTGAACAAGGCGGTCTGATGGCAATTCCGCGCAAGCTTGTTCCTACAGTGGCGGTAGTCGTCAAATCACAAACTTAGTGAACGAGCCATTGGAAACACTGGCCTTCAAGACACGACCCAGCTTTTCGTTGGGAGAATTGACTGAGGCATCGACGGCAGCATAGATGACACCTTGACGCTTTTTGCACCCGGCACGGATCTCGATATCACGGGGCATCAAATTTCATCGAACTCGTTTGATGTCAACCAGGAGTGGTCGCCGGTGTGGTTAGTGGCAACACGATGACCTTCACCCACCCGCTGAATGATTTCCCCGCCTCTGATCTCACCGCGGGCTATCGCTGGTCGAAGGATCTCGCCAGCTTCCATGCCGACGGGCAGGCACATGAAGGCACCACGGTGAGTTTCAGCCAGGGCGACCCTGTGGATGGTGTCGTCACCGTCACGGCGACCATCTCGGGCACGGCGGTGAACCGTTTGTTCGTCGATATCGAGGTGACGCAGGATTGAACCCGCACGCGAGTGCGACATTTTTTCACGACCTATTTCCCATGATTTTGCGGGTAAACAGAGAGACAGCGAACCACCAACGGCTTGAGAATTTCGGGATTTAGAAAGCTGGAATAGATTAAGTAAAATCTTAGTTCTTTCGGTATTAGGAGCACACAAAAAAGGTTGCGTGGAAAAACGGGAAACAATACAACTGCGGCGAACTTGTTTTCACTTCGCGATCTCAAGCCCTCTACTCCTGAATACTCCCTTAGCAAAATAAATTACTACATCTATGAAAATCATCAAAATCATCGCAGCCATATCTCTGGCAGGCCATTCTTACGGCGCTGTTATTCTACAAGATTCTTACGCAGCGGGATCCGCTGGCGGCGCACCTACTGATCTGGGTTCAGGTGTCTTCGGTTATGAGTTCAACTTGAATCCAATTACAGAATTTTCTGCGGCGGGTCATGGTAAATTGATACTAGTTTTCAGTAGCCATGATGGCGCAGCGGGTTCCCCGGCGAATTCAAACAGCTAACGAATACCGGCGGCGGGATTCTTCTGTCAGTGGTTTGATTGGTTGATGGTTCTTAGTAAGGTTCGCCGCCACGCAGGA
>Ga0222653_1000950_pt1 | contig 15592 bp, 21 predicted proteins | sample AntAcemetagen419_FD_179856 | JGI IMG/M metagenome (GOLD analysis project Ga0222653, IMG submission 179856) | Saline water microbial communities from Ace Lake, Antarctica - #419 | ecosystem: Environmental > Aquatic > Non-marine Saline and Alkaline > Saline | place: Antarctica: Ace Lake...
GAGGCGTTAATGTCTCATTCTCAGCCGCAACGTGGCGTGTCCGCTAGCCGGACGCCGTTGCAGATCCGACAACACAACGCACTCCAATCCCGCAACGGCGCTCGGCAAGCGAGCACACCACCATCCCAAACCTCTTCCTTCAAACTGCACGACGGAGCGACGTGGAGACCTACGTCGTTGTTTCCCATCGATAGCGTCCTCTATTGAATGGGTAGCGGATGGCGTCCCCGCCAGCCACCGACAGGCGCGAGAGGATTCAACATTCGGCGATGGCCCGCCTTTCGGCAAACTCAAGACCCACCTGATTATAGATTAAGGATTTGCCCCACCCCCGCATCTCGTATCCCGTATCCCGTATCTCATCTTTCCGCTTTCCTCTTTCCTCTTTCCACTTCCCGCTTTCCCAAAAATGCAATCTCCACTACCACCTATCGATTTTCGCGCCGATCTCAACGACGAGCAATATGCCGCCGTCACCGCCGAGCCGGGCCCGGCTCTCGTGCTGGCCGGTGCAGGCTCGGGCAAGACCCGCACCCTCACCTATCGAGTGGCCTACCTGCTCCACCAGGGCGTGCAGCCGAATGAGATCCTCCTGCTCACCTTCACCAACAAATCTGCCCGGGAAATGCTCGAACGTGTCGAAGACCTGACTCATATCTCCCGCCGCTACCTTTGGGGCGGCACCTTTCACAGCATCGCCCAGCGCATCCTCCGCGTGCACGGCGAGGCCGTCGGCCTCAAGCGCAACTACACCATCCTCGATGAAGGCGAGGCCGAGAGCATTCTGAAGAACGCCATTCAGGCGGCCGACGCGAAGTTTATCAAAACCAAGAACAACCCGAAGCCCAAGGTTCTCCACAACCTCATGAGCTACGCACGTAACACCCGCGTATCGATTCGGGATGAGGCCGCCGAACGCTATCCCTTCTTCGATGGCATGGCCGACAAGATCGCGGACTTTTACAAAGGATACCAAAAGGCGAAACTAGAGCAGCAGGTCGTCGACTACGACGACCTGCTCGAATACCTACTCAAACTATTGCGCGAACATCCGGAGATCGCGAAGCAATATCAGGACCGCTTCAAACACATCCTCGTCGATGAGTTTCAAGACACCAACCGCCTACAGTCCGACATCGTCGATTGCATCGCCGCCCACCACCAGGTGATGGCGGTGGGCGACGACGCCCAGTGCATCTACACCTGGCGGGGTGCCGACTTCGACAATATCATGCAATTCAGCGAGCGCCACGAAGGGGCCGCGCTGCATAAAATCGAGACGAACTACCGCAGCACCCCGGAGATTCTTAGCTACGCCAACGAAGTGCTGCGCGCCCAACCCACCGGCCTGGGCTTCAACAAAGAGTTGCAGCCCGTCAAACCCTCCGGCGAAAAGCCCTTTTTCGTCCCTGTGATGGATACCCGCGGACAGGCCCAGTTTATCATTCAGCGCATCCAAGCCCTCGCCGAAGAAGGCCGCGACCTCTCCGAGATCGCCGTCCTCTACCGCGCCCACTACCAGGCGATGGACCTGCAGATGGAGCTCACCCGCCGCAACATCGATTACCAAATCACCAGCGGAGTGCGCTTCTTCGAGCAGGCGCACATTAAAGACTTCACCGCCCAGCTCCGCTTCGCCTCGAACCCGGCCGACGTCTCCGCCTTCGCCCGCTTCACGACCCTACTCCCAAAGGTCGGCCCCAAGACTGCGGAACGCCTGCATAAGTTCACACGCGAACGCGCCGAAAAATTGCAGCAAAACTTTGTCGATGTGCTCTGCTCCGAAGAGGTGCTGAAAAAAGTCCCCGCCGATGCCAAAGAAGAATGGCCCTCGCTGGCAGAGACCATCCGCGAACTCGTTAATGCACTGACCGAGCAAGCCCCGCAGGACCTCGTGCAACTCGCCCTCGACGGCTGGTATAGCAGCTACATCCGGGAGATCTACCCGAACTGGACCGAGCGTGCCGACGATCTGCAGAGCCTCATCAGCTTCGCCGCCCGCTACGACACCATGGAGGAACTACTCGCCCAGCTCGTGCTGCTCGCCTCCGAGAGTAACGAACGCAACCCGGAGGAGATCAAAAACTGCCTCCGCCTCACCACCATTCATCAGGCAAAAGGCCTCGAATTCCCCGTCGTCTTCGTTATCGGCCTGGCCGACGGAACCTTCCCCCTCAAACGCACCATCGACGAGGGCGACCTTGAAGAGGAGCGTCGCCTATTCTACGTCGCCGTGACCCGCGCCATGGACGAACTCTACCTCACCTACCCCATGCTCAACACCCAGGGCAATCAGGTCATGCGACTAAACCCCAGCCGCTTCGTCCGCGAAGTCGACCCGAGTCGCTACGAGACCCTCCGCGCCGCACCATCCAGAACTTGGTAAATACACCAATAAGACTGATATAGAAGAGACGCAGGTCTACGACTCGACTGAACTCGTTTTAAATCCTGAGCACAGTCGAAGGGCCGAAGTCTGGAGATGGCGAAGTAATTTTGACACCGCCTATTTGCCCTTGTTGACGCTTATTATATAAACGAGAAGAAACCCATAAGCGTAAAATTAGCGACGGAGGTCTGCCGTAGATGGCGAAGCAAAATTAGCGGCTTGCTCTTCACTCGCCAGAGGGCACCGGTTCGACAAGCTCACCCTAGGGCGAGATGCCACTGCCAATTTATCTAATTAGTCGCGCCTTAAAAAGCCCTAAGCAGCTCTCAGTGGCGAGCGTTTTTGGATGTGGATGTTTAGCATCCGGTTAAGGTCAATCTGTTCGAGCCATAAAATGAGGGCAAAAAGAAGCTCGTTGATCCACTTCTTGATGTTCCAGGCCGCTGCGGCGAGTCCGAGATTCAATCCAGCGTCATTGGCTCCTTTCAGGAAGCAACGTGCCATTCGATGGTCGCTTTTGAGATGCCCGATGACGGGCTCAATGGCCGCTCTTCGGCCATAGCGTTTGCGTTGTTTTCTCTGATGATAATAGCTCAAGCTTTTCCTGATCTTCCCTGGGATTACAACATCGGTTTCGCCGACCTTTTTGCGTCCACGATAGCCCTTATCAACGAGCACGCTCCCGAAGCTTTTCCCTGCCATCGTTTCGGCTTGCTCAAGTGCCGGCGCGAGCGTGTCTCCATCATAAAGGTTATCTTTGAAGCTGACTGCGGAGACGATCACGCCGCTATCGCGTAGCATCGTCACCGAGGCTTTACGACCGAACTCATACTTCTTGTGTGCTTTGCCTTTGGCAATGCAGAGCACCTCTGGATCGTGCAAGGAATAGACCTTGTTCTTGTCGTGGCGTTTCTGTGCGAGCACACGTTCGATCACACCTAATTTTTCAGCGTGTTGCAGCTCGCCGCCTATGCCGACGTTGCGCTTAAAATCACGCAGCAAGCGACCTGCAATCGTTTTGATTTTTCGCCGACACTTTTTGCGCTCCTTGGCTATGCGGTTACTGCGAGTTCGTAATCGAGCCAACTTTTGGGGCACTGTCCGCACGTAGCTACGGCGCCAGGTTACGTTCTCTTTTTCTCCCAGACGCCAGAGCTCCTCGATGCAATCTATGTGTAAGCGCGTATCCGTAGGGAACTTAATATTCGCCTCCTGCACAGTCGTATCCGCAACCAGTTCATCCTCTTTAGCCACCTTTTCACGATGAAGCTCTACTGTCATTTTGAGGATCTTTCCAATGCCATCTTGACCGATTCGTTTACGAAAGTGAACCAGCTCACTCGGCTCGCAAGGGAACTTCCACTGGAAGTAACGTTCGCCACAAAAATATTGCATGTAAGGATCGCGTTGCCACGCCTCGCACACGCGCTCATCCGAGAGATTTTCCAGCTGCTTGAGAAGCAGAAGCCCGGCCATTAAACGAGTTGGCAAGGCTGGACGACCTGTCTCTTTGTAATAGCCCTCGAAGCTCTTTTCTAACGCCTCCCAAGGTAGACGATTGGCCAACTTGTAAAGCGGCTGACGTTGATCGAGCAAATGCTCCAAGTCTTGTTGGAAAAATTGAGCGGGTTCGGCGGGGCGAGGCTTCGGTTTCATTGATTTGACCAGTTTTTAGGCGTTTAAGCGTGTTTACTGGTCAAAGATATACCCCAACTGGAGGCATATAAAGTTGATAGTCAATTATATGTGACTTTTAAAGGGACGACTGATTACCCATTCGCCTGCTGCGGTTAACGAACAGGAACTTGCGACCCTCAAACAATGGGCTGGTTTTTCTGGGTATTCTCACAGTGAACACCACGAAGACGACGACTGATGCAGAACTCGGCGATGCAGCGAATACGACCAACGCCGCAAGAGATCCTATTGAGCCTGCCCACAGGATGCGCGTGTTTTTGGAGTGGTCCAATCCGTCACGCGGTCGGTCTTGTCGCTGCGCTCGGAACGCGGCGCTACGTTACCTCGGCAGTTATCCAACAAAAAAGCGCACCGTAGTGGTGCGCTTTTGAAAGGTTATGTTTTGAAAGTGACTACTTGTCTTTCTTCTCTTCTTCGGAAACGTCAGCTTTTTCTTCCGCAGCATCCTCTGCCGGGGCATCTTTTTCTTCAGCCGGAGCTTCCTTTTCAGGACTTTCTTCCTTCGCAGCCTCTGGTTCAGCAGCAGCCTCTGGTTCAGCAGCAGCTTCTTCCTCATCGGGAGCAGCTTCTTCTTCAGCAGCTTTCTTAGTCGCTTTTTTGGCTGCTTTTTTCGCGGCTTTTTTCTTAGGCTTTTCGTACCCTTCGTCATTGCCGTCGATAAGCTCGATCAGAGCCATTTCAGCAGCATCGCCGATACGTTGACCGATCTTGTAGATTCGAGTGTAACCACCTGCACGATCGACAAACTCGCTCGCGCGCTCGTCGAAGAGCTGTGCGACTGCTTTCTTATCACGAACGCGGGCGATAGCGAGACGACGAAAGTGCAGTTTGCGAGCTGCGTCGTTTGCCTTCTCTGCTTTCTTAGCGAGCGTGATAATCTTTTCGATGAATGGGCGTAAGGCTTTTGCCTTCGCGAGAGTAGTCTCGATACGACCGTGTGATATCAGTGCAACCGCTAGGTTGCCCATCATAGCCGCGCGGTGCGGGCCGGATACTCCGAGTTTATGTCTTTTTTTGCCGTGACGCATTATTTAAGTATTCTTTCTAGCCTATGCTGAATTAAATTTCGGAGATTTGATCGAGGAGACGTTCGTCGATCTTCATGCCGAGTGAGAGGCCGAGTTGTTCGAGTTTGTCCTTGATCTCGTTAAGAGATTTCTTACCGAAGTTACGATATTTGAGCATTTCCTGCTCAGACTTCATTGCAAGTTCACCTACGGTGGTGATGTTTGCGTTGTTCAAGCAGTTGGCCGCACGAACAGAAAGTTCGATTTCGTTCACGCTCATATTGAGCAGTTTGCGCAGGCGGTTCTGCTCTTCACTGATTTCCTTACTCTCACTTTCGAATTCGATGTCGTCCTGAGAAACTTCATCGAACACCTCGAGGTGGTGCTTGAGAATCGCAGCGCTTTGCTTGAGCGCATCATCCGGAGTAATACGACCGTCAGTCGTGACATCGAGGATAAGCTTATCGTAGTCCATTTCCTGGCCGACACGCGTATTCTCGACGCTGTATTTAACAAGTCTTACCGGGCTGAAGAGGGAATCGATAGCGATCACACCAATTGCTTGGTCCTCTTTTTTATTATCATCACCAGCGCAGTAACCCCGACCGACACGAACCTCTAGTTCGGCGTAGAAGCGTTGCTTCTTGTCCAGCGTGCAAATCACTTGCTTCGGGTTAATGATCTTGAAGTTGTTATCTTCCTGAATATCGGCAGCAGTGACGACTCCATCACGATTCACATCGATGGTTAATGTCGCAGGTTCGCGGGATTCGGAGACGAGCAGCACCTTTTTAAGGTTGAGCACGATATCGGTGACATCCTCGACAATTCCATCAACACTCTGGAATTCGTGTTGAACGCCGTCGATTTTGATAGACGAGATGGAGGCACCCTCGATCGAGCTAAGAAGCACGCGACGGAGGCAGTTGCCGATGGTGTGTCCGTAGCCAGTTTCAAATGGCTCGGCCTGGAAGGTTGCAAATGTGTCGGTAGCAGTCTCTTCGACTTTTACCAGACGATTTGGAAGTTCGAATTTTCCTAAACGCTTTGGCATAATGGATGTGTATTATCTGTTGAAAAGTAATGGAGGAAAACCGCAGGTTGAGAATAAACTCCCAGACTAGCGGCTGTAATATTCAACAATAAGCTGAACGTTAATAGATTCTTCCGTCTCATCGTTGGACGGAAGTTGATTCACCGTTGCTTTGAGAGCATCGGCGTTAAGTCCAAGCCATTCAGGCACGGTGCGCCCCTGGCTCTCTTCCATGCAACGTGTGGCAAGTTGGCGTGATGAGGTGCGCTCACGCACTTCGATCTCGTAACCTTCCTTCACCATGAAGCTGGGGATATCAGTCTTCTTACCATTCACGGCAATGTGGCCGTGCGCGACGAATTGGCGGGCAGCTGCACGCGACTTGGCAAAGCCAAGACGGTAGATGACGCTGTCGAGGCGACACTCTAGCATTTGAAGAAAAATTTCACCGGTCACACCACGGGTGTTTTTGGCCTTTTCGAAAGTGAGGCGGAATTGTTTCTCCGTCATGCCATACATGAAACGAAGCTTCTGCTTCTCGTTCAAGCCGATGGCGTATTCGCTAAGTTTACGACGCAAGCGGGGGCCGTGCTGGCCGGGTGGGTGTGGCTTACGCTCGAAAGCCTTAGTCGGAGCAAAGATTGCCTGACCAAAGCGGCGGTTGATGCGGGTTGTCGGTCCTGTGTAACGGGCCATAGTGTGTATATATTGTATCTGCTAACGATGAATGATGCGGCTAACTGGCAGAGTCAGTTTAGACGCGACGACGTTTTGGAGAACGGCAACCATTGTGAGGGACCGGAGTCACATCCACGATTTCGGTTACGATCATACCAAGAGATTGGAGCGCACGCACAGCGGAGTCGCGACCCATGCCAGGGCCCTTAAGCTTAACGACGACTTCCTTCATGCCGTGGGACATGGCCACGCGGCCAGCATCCTGAGTCACGACCTGAGCGGCGTATGCGGTGGATTTACGGGAACCACGGAAATTACACTTACCGGCACTGGACCAGGAAATGACATTACCCCCGGGATCCGTGAAAGTGACCTTTGTATTATTGAAGGTAGCGAGCACGTTAACGACGCCGGACGTAATATTCTTACTGCCCTTGGCGCGGCGGATCTTCACACCGTCAAGATCGCTCTTCAGGAGATCCTCTGCAGTCACTTCCTTTTTCTCTGGCTCGGCAGCAGACTCTTCGGGTGTAGCAGCGTCCTTGGGCGCAGCGTCCTTGGGAGTAGCGTCTTTGGGAGCAGCGTCCTTGGGAGCAGCGTCCTTGGGAGCCGCGTCCTTGGGAGTCGCGTCCCTAGGAGCAGCGTCTTTGGGAGTCGCGTCTTTGGGAGTCGCGGCAGCGGCTACCTTTTCTTCTTCGGGTGTTTTAACTTCTTCTTCGCTCATGGCAAATATCTCAGATGGAAATGTTTATTTAGCTGGTTGTTTCGCGATTACTTGCGAACTGGCTTGATTGCGCCCTTACGTGTGCGGGCATTAGTTTTCGTGCGCTGACCGCGGACTGGGAGTCCACGCATGTGGCGCATACCACGAAGGCTGCGGATAGCGGACAGGCGTTTGAGATTGGCGGTGCGCTCACGGCGCAGATCACCTTCACAAACATACTGCTTGTCAGCAATGATAGACGCGAGCTTATTAACCTCTTCTTCATTGAGGTCACCGGCGCGGCGATCAGGATCGAAACCTGACTCAGCGACGACGGCTTTCGCGCGTGTTGGCCCAATGCCAAAAACATAACGAAGCGAGTATTCTAGCTTCTTGTTGGCGGGTATATCGACTCCAAGGATACGTGGCATAATAAAAGTGTGTTGATCCCACAGAATTGCGGGAAGCGATGGATATATCAGTTTAAGTTAGTTTGGAAAGTTATTTTTTAGGAATTGTTAATATTTCTGGATCACCATTGGTTACGAGGACGGTATGCTCAAAATGAGCGGAATTCTGCCCATCCTGTGTGACGGCAGTCCAACCGTCATCGAGCATCTTGACCTTCCCGGTGCCGAAATTGATCATTGGCTCGATTGCGAGTGCCATACCGGGCTTAAGGAGCGCCCCGCTACCTCGACGCCCGAAATTGGGTATTTGTGGCGGTTCGTGCATGCTTTTACCGACTCCGTGACCTACAAAATCCCGAACAATTCCGTAGTTATGGCGCTTGATGTATCGCTCGACAGCGTTGGAGATGTCCCCTACCCGATTACCGGCACGGGCGAAAGTGATGGCATAGTCGAGTGAATCCCGGGTTGCGCCGATAAGATCAGCGGTTTCCTGGGCAACAGGCTCGACCAAAACAGTCTTCGCATTGTCGCCGATAAAGCCTTTGTAGCGAACAACGACATCGAGCGAAACAGCATCACCAGATTGAACGACTCGTTTCATGTTTCCGATGCCGTGCACGATCTCGTCATTGACCGAGATACAAGTATAGGCGGGGAAAACATGGCTTCCCGCTCGGTAGTTGTAGCAAGCACTCTCGGCTCCGAGAGATTGAATCTGCTTACGACCGAGTTGGTCCAAGTCATAGGTGGTAATGCCAGCTTCCGTCGCATCCACCAAGGTTTTTAGAACCGAGGCAGCTATCTGGCAAGCGTCACGGATCGATTGAATTTCTTCGTCGGAACGAATGTATTTCATCGGTCAGCGTGGCTATGGTGAATCAAAGAACAGTGAATTGAAAATTTCCGTTGTGAGTGGAGCTTTTCGAAAATATTACCCGGATGGCAGAGCTTAGCCGAGATTAAGGAACCAGGAAATGATCCCGAGAGCGAACAGTGCGATCGCAATAAAGAGAAGCGGACGCCATACCGTCCAAAAGTCCTGCAAACCGGCGGTATCGACGATCTGCTTCGTACGGGCTGCGGACCGGCCGCGGATCTTACCCTTCTTAAGGAAACCGTCGTAGTGGCGCTGGAGGAGGTATGTCTCGATCTGGCGCATGGTGTCAAGGAGCACACCAACCGTAATCAGCATACCTGTGCCGCCGAAGAAAATCGCGACACTGAATGGCACATTGTAGGCATACAGTAGAATATCGGGGAAAAGTGCGATGACCGTCAATGAGAGAGCACCGAAAAGAGTCAGGCGCGTCATGATGTGATCAAGGAACTTCGCAGTTGGCTCACCAGGTCGAACGCCTGGAATGTAACCGCCGTTTTTCTTCAGATCATCCGCGATTTGGATAGGCTTGAACATCATCGAAACCCAGAAGTAACTGAAGATCAGGATAAGCAGCCCGAAAATGATGTAATAAGGCGCTTGGCCGTGAGCAATGGAGTCCGCAAAGTCATTGAAAAAGCGCATACCGGTAGCTGAACCAAGGTAGGCTAATATCTGCGCAGGAAACATCAAAATGGCACTGGCGAAAATGACGGGCATAACACCGGCGTAATTCACCTTTAGAGGCAGAAAAGAACTCTGGCCACCATATACCTTACGACCGACAACACGTTTGGCGTATTGAACCGGGATCTTGCGTTGGGCCTGAGTGATTGCGACAAGGCCCGCAGTCACGGCAAAGAGCAGCGCGAGCATGAGCACACCTTCCGGCACACCTAAAGCGGCACCCTCAGAACCGACTGGCGCAACAAACATCTGGTAAGCAGATGCAACAGCGCCTGGCAGACCAGAGATAATACTGACTGTAATCAGCAAAGAGATTCCGTTACCAATACCTTTTTGTGTGATTTGCTCACCTAGCCAGACCATAATCATTGTTCCGCAGGTAAGGAAGATCGTGCCCGTGATCAGGAACGATGCTTTACCCGCAATGACGACCTGGCCATATTCGGCAGGGTTAAAACCCTGTCCGATCAAGCTACCTGGGTTAGTTGAAAGCGCGACAAGCAATAACAGACCCTGCACGACACAAATTGCCAGTGTAAGGTATCGTGTGTATTGGTTGATCTTCTGCCGACCAACATCGCCCTCCTGCTGTAAACGGGCAATCGACGGGAAAACCGCACCAACCAACTGCATAATAATAGAGGCACTGATGTAGGGCATGATACCCAGCGCAAAGACAGCACCATTGAGCAGTGCTCCCCCGGTAAACATGTTGTAGAAACCAACCAAGCCTCCACCCGCACCGGACTGTTCAGCGAAAAAATCCTGAATCGGGCCGGTGTTCATGCCCGGAAGCGGGATATTCGCACCCACACGAGCAATGAATAGCAAGGCAAGCGTGAAGAATATCTTCTGACGCAGCTCAGGTATCTTCAGGGAGTTGGTAAAAGCAGAAAGCATCTGTGTAAGCCCTTAGGGCCGGCTCATAAAAGCCGAATTAAGCGTCTTCCTTTTCTTCTGCAGCTTCTGCAGGAGCGGCTTCTTCAGCAGCAGGTGCAGCAGCTTCGACGATCTTTCCGCCAGCAGCTTCAATTTTAGACTTGGCCGAACCGGAAACCTTATCGACTTCAACGGTGAAAGCCTTGGATAACTCGCCATCGCCGAGAAGCTTTACGCCTTCGTCGTTGTCGCGAATTAGTCCAGCCTTAACGAGTGAATCACGGTTAATGAGATCGCCTTCGACGCGCTCAAGTTCCTTTACGTTAACCGTTTGGTAAGTGGTGCGGAAGTCCTTATTGTTGAAACCACGGCGCGGAAGCTTACGGTAAAGTGGCATTTGCCCACCTTCGAAACCGATGCGGATGCCTCCACCGGAACGTGCTTTCTGACCCTTATGGCCCTTGCCGGAAGTCTTACCGTGACCACTGCCCTCACCGCGCCCGAGACGCTTGGTTGGGTGGGTGGCACCTTTGATAGTTGGAATACTTTGAAGATTCATGGTATTGGATCCTTATGCTTCGGCAGTGACTTTGTCGCCAAAACGGATGTTTTGAATTTGGTCGCGTGAACGGAGCTGCTTGAGAGCAGCCATAGTTGCATTCACCATCGCAAGATGGTTATTTGAACCAAGCGACTTTGAGAGGATGTTTTTAATGCCGACAGACTCGAGAACGGCACGGCAACCGCCACCAGCGATAACACCTGTTCCGTCAGAGGCTGGGCGAAGCAGCACCTTACCACCATCGGCTTCGCCGAGGACGTGGTGAGGGATTGTGTCTCCGCGAAGCTTGATTTCGACGAGGTTCTTCTTGGCTTGCTCGGTGCCTTTACGGATGCACTCAGGGACTTCCTTCGCTTTACCGTATCCAACACCAACTTGGCCCTTCTGGTCGCCAACAACAACGAGAGCGGCGAAGCTGAAACGACGTCCACCCTTCACAACTTTTGCACATCGGTTGATATGGACTACCTTTTCAACGAACTCAGATGCTTCTTCGGTATCGTCTTTTTGGGAAAATGATCTATTTTGTCTACTCATGTGGATTTTTAGAACTGTAGACCGCCTTCACGGGCGGCTTCTGCAAATGATTTAACGCAACCGTGGTAGCGACGACCAGCACGGTCAAAAACAACGCTTTCAATACCTGCGGACTTAGCTTTTTCAGCGATGGCCTTACCTAAGGTAATGGCACCATCGTTATTTGCTTTGACCGCAGCATCTTTTCCGCCGACGGAGGACACATAAGCTAGGGTGTGACCAGCTACGTCGTCGATGCATTGCGCATAGATGTGCTTGTTAGAGAAATGCACGGTGAGGCGCGGACGCTCTGCAGAGCCCTGGACCTTCTTGCGAATGCGCCAGCGGCGCTTCTGTGCGAGTGATTGTTTCTTCTGAAGTTTCATATTACTAGGCCTCAGCTAAAATTAAGCGGACTTTTTACCTTCCTTACGGCGGACATACTGACCAACGATGTGGACACCCTTGCCCTTGTAAGGCTCGGCAGGATAGAATGCAAAGATGGATGCGGTGATGGCACCGACCATTTGCTTGTCGGCACCTTCGACTGTGATTTTTGTGTTTTCCTTCACAGTGACGGTGATACCTTCAGGAATCTTAACGATACACGCGTGGGATTTACCGAGGGCCATATCAAGAATGTTGCCCTTAAGAGCACCGCGGAAACCGACACCTTTCAGCTCAAGCTCCTTCTTGTAGCCTTCAACGACGCCGACCACCATGTTATTGATGATGGAACGCGCTGTGCCAAACATGGCACTGGCGTGACGGCTGCTGTTAGCCGGGGTTACCTTGATTTCACCGTCGGTGAGTTCAATGTTTACGGCGCTGTCGAAAGTCTTTTCGAGTTTGCCCTTAGGACCTTCAACGCGGACGGTTTGGCCGTCGATAGCGACGGTCGCCTTGTCGAGGACGGGGATAGGAAGTTTACCAATTCTGCTCATCGTAGTTTCTTTCGTGTTACCAGACTTTGCAGACGAGTTCACCGCCGACGCCAGCTTCGCGGGCATCGCGGGCGCGAACAACGCCTTTGGAAGTAGTAAGGATAGCTACACCGAGACCACCAAGGACGCGAGGGATCTCGCGGGCACCGTAGTATAAACGGCGACCAGGTGTGCTGTGACGCTCAATGCCGGTAATGGCTGGAGTATTGTCCACGAATTTGAGTGTGAGAGTGAGAGTTTTGAAACCCTTCTCATCTTCGCCTTCGCTGACGTCGTTAATATAACCTTCAACCTTGAGAATCTTTGCAATAGCCGCGCGCATTTTAGAGTGCTGCGTCGTGCAGGAACCCTTGCGAGCCATGCTTGCATTACGGATGATGGTGAGGAAATCGCCGATAGTATCGTGAACTGCCATAGTCTTAGAACTGCTGGGTTTTCAGGATTGTGAGTGCAGTAAGCAGAGTGCTTACCAAGAGGATTTAGTCACACCGGGAATCTTGCCTTGGGTGGCGAGCTCACGGAATGTGATACGAGAAAGACCGAACTTGCGGAGAAACGCGCGGGGACGACCAGTCACAGAGCAACGGTTGCGAGCGCGAATCGGTGAGCTGTTCTTAGGCAACTTGGTCAATTTTGACTGTGCCTTGTAGAACTCCTCGTCCGTCGTTTCCGGGTTCTTGAGGATTGCTTTGAGCTCAGCGCGCTTTGCAGCATGCTTTTCGATTAAGCGCAGGCGCTTGAGATTACGTTGAATTGCTGATTTTTTAGCCATGGTGTGTTCCTAGGTCGAAAAGTTATGCGGACGCTTCTTCAGTTGCTGCGGCCTTAACGCCTTCTTCGGCAGCTAGCTCGGCGCTGGTTTTACGGAAAGGCATGCCAAAGAGTCGGAGTAGCTCGCGGCCCTCTTCGTCACTTCCTGCGCTAGTATTGATGCAGATGTCCATACCCATTTGAGCGGTATTACCCTCAGCACTGACTTCAGGGAAGATGGTGTGATCACTCACACCGAGTGTGTAGTTACCCTGACCGTCGAGGCGAGTTGGCACTCCACGGAAGTCACGAATGCAAGGAAGTGAGATGTTGATCAAGCGCATCAAGAAGTCATACATGGCTTCACCGCGTAGTGTGACTTTGCAGCCGATGGGCTGCTCCTCACGCAGTTTGAAGTTCGAGATGCTGAGCTTAGCCTTAGTGGTCACAGGGCGTTGGCCAGAAATCTTAGTGATCTCGTCGTTGATGTATGCGATGTGGTTTTTGTCAGCCGTCGCGGAGAATCCGGAGTTAATGACAATTTTTTTGACCGCAGGCACCTGATGCACGTTCGCGTAGCCGAACTTCTTAGTGAGTTCAGGAACGACCGTTTCGGTGTAGAGTTGTTGGAAGAGTGCTTTTGACATCGTGCGTGGAGCCGGATTTCTGACCCGGCTAGCTATGTGTTATCGATGAGGATTGTGAAAAAGGGCGTGAAAGTGACTGTGTTGAAAGGACTGGCAAGCGCTTATTTCGACTTCGCATCATACTTTTCAGCAAGCATGACGTTAGAGTAGTGAATAGGAACTTCGCGCTCGACGGAACCGCCGTCGGGATTTTCCTGAGTCTTACGCTCGTATTTAGTGATAAGGTTGACGCCTTCAATGAGGATCTTATTCGGGGCCCGGACTTCGAGCACCTTACCGCGTTTGCCCTTATGGGCGCCGGAGATGACGACAACTTCTTGTTCGCGTTTAATTGCTTTTGCCATGTTAGAGAACCTCTGGTGCAAGTGAAATGATCTTCATGTATTTAGCACGGAGCTCACGAGCAACCGGTCCGAAAATACGTGTGCCTTTGGGATTACCATCAGCGGTGAGAATAACAACGGCGTTGTTATCGAAACGAAGGTAGCTGCCGTCGGCGCGACGAATCGGGGCTTTGGTGCGCACCACTACGGCGCGAACGACTTCACCCTTCTTGACGGCTGCATCAGTCGAAGCTTCCTTGACTGCGCAAACAACGACATCGCCGACGCCGGCACTTTTCTTGTTCTGTCCGAGACGACGAATCATCTCGGCAGATTTGGCGCCTGTGTTATCCGCGATAAAAACGCGGCTGTTCATCTGAATCATAGCTAAATCTCCTTGTTGGATTTATAAATTAGTTCGTAGCAGGTATAGACCCTCTACTCGTCTCCCAATTTAGGGGCGACTTCGATTACCTTGGTTACGCGCCAGCGCTTCAGTTTGCTGAGCGGGCGGGTCTCCATGATCTCTACCTTATCGCCGAGGCCACATTCGTTCTTCTCGTCGTGGGCATGGACAACAGTTTTACGCTTAATCTCTTTTTTGTAGAGAGGATGCGGAACCTTGTAGGAGTAAGTCACCTTAATGGTCTTATCACCAGACTGGCTGGTGACTGTTCCGATGAGGGACTTACGTGAATTTCTTGTAGCGACAGCTTCCATATGAGTGTTCGGCTAAGTGGTTATGCGTTGGCGGAGGCCAGCTTTTTTTCCTTTAGAATGGTTTCAAGGCGCGCGATTTGACGGCGCATTTCCTTGAACTGATGTGGGTGCTCAACTTGTCCGGTTTGCTTGCGCATACGGAGATCGACTTGAGCGTCACGTGTATCACGAATCTGCTTTTCAATTTCAGCTTCGGACATTTCACGAATATCTTTTGTGCTCATGGTAAAATAATAAGGTGGTTAAAATAATTATGCCTGATCTTCGCGGGTAACGAAGCGGCAGTGAAATGGAAGCTTTGTATCTGCGAGGCGGAGGGCTTCACGTGCAGCAGTTGCGGAGCAACCAGCTACTTCAAAAAGCATGGTACCTGGCTTAATAACGGCGACCCACTTCTCGACGCTACCTTTACCTTTACCCATGCGGGTTTCTGCGGGCTTCTTGGTAACTGGCTTGTGGGGGAACACGCGAATCCAGACTTTACCCTTACGCTTAAGGCAACGTGTCATCGCAACACGAGCAGCCTCAATTTGCTGGGAAGTCATTCGACCTCGAGTGAGGGATTGGATACCGAATTCTCCGAAGGCCAGGGCGTTACCCTTCTGGGCTGTTCCGTAGATACGGCCTTTGTGGACCTTGCGGTATTTTGTGCGTGATGGAAGAAGTGCCATGGTTCGCTAAGTGTAAAAGTTATAAAATATTCGTTGAAATTTATGCGTCTTCGCCGTCGGGGTGGCATATCCAGCACTTCACGCCGATGATACCG
>Ga0222653_1000953_pt1 | contig 15555 bp, 7 predicted proteins | sample AntAcemetagen419_FD_179856 | JGI IMG/M metagenome (GOLD analysis project Ga0222653, IMG submission 179856) | Saline water microbial communities from Ace Lake, Antarctica - #419 | ecosystem: Environmental > Aquatic > Non-marine Saline and Alkaline > Saline | place: Antarctica: Ace Lake | collected...
AGTGGGTCGCATACTTTTAGCGTCAATCTTTCCGGACTCAGTGCATTTCCTATCACCGTCCCTTACACGGTCGGGGGAACGGCCACAAATCCAGCAGATCATTCCCTTGCGGCAGGTTCAATCGAGATTCCAGCACTCGTTGCCTCAGGCTCACGAAGCTTCGCAATTATTGACGACGTTTCAGACGAATCTGACGAAACGGTTGTGATTACCATGGCGCCTCCGACGGGAGCCCAGGTCGGTGCGACATCAATCCTGACGGCGATGATCGTCGATAACGACGGCCCGCTCACAGCCAGATTCACTGCCGCGTCGCAAACCGTCATCGAAGGCGCAGGGCTGTCGGTTTCTATAACGGTAGCTCTGAACCGGCCCGCAGCTGGTGTTGTGACGGTTCCCTATCTGGTGACCGGTAGCGCGACTCAGCCCGCTGATCACAATCTTGCAAATAGCTCGGTAATATTTGCGGCTGGCGAGGAAACAAAGACCTTCTCATTTTTAATCGTCAACGACTCCCTGCAGGAAGCGACCGAGAGCATCATCATAACGATGGACAGTTTGGTCGGAGCGGTTGCAGGTGACGTAAATCAACATACCGTTCTTATTACCGACGATGATGCTATCCCCGATCTGTATTTTGCTTCGGCGAGCACCGTCGTTTCCGAGTCAGCTGGCTTGGTTAATATCGCTGTGTCGGTGTCCAATCCATCGTCTTCGTCTGTGACGGTTCCTTATAGCGTGAGCGGGACTTCGAGCACTCCTAGCGATCATAATTTAGTCGACAGCTCGATTACAATAGCTGCTGGGCAGACATCGGGCGTTATTGCGATCACAGTGGTTGACGATAGCATGGATGAGCCCAGCGAAACGGTGATCGTCACGATAGGCGCACCAACGGGAGCAAATCTACTAAACCCTAGCGTGCATCAAGTAACCATTACAGACAATGACTCGGCTCCGGCTGTTTCATTTGCAACGGCAAGCAGTGCTGCCTCAGAGTCGGCGGGGGCTCAGTCGATCGCCGTTTCTATTTCTGAGCCATCTAGTTTTATCGTCAGTATTCCGGTTAGCGTCAGCGGTTCGGCGACGCAGGGCAGCGACTATAGTCTCGCAACTTCCATTGTCACCATCCCGGCAGGATCCTCAGGGGCGACGTTTGAAGTGACGCTCCTTAACGACTCAGCCTACGAGGGAAGCGAGACTCTAGTCATTCAACTCGGAACACCGACGAATGCGACTCTTGGTGCCATAGCGTCACACACACTAACGATCGGCGATGATGAAAGTATCCCCGAAGTTTCGTTTAGCTCGGCAAGTAGCACGGCCGCGGAATCCGCTGGGACCGTGACGGTAACAGCGCAGCTAAATCACGGCAGAGCAGCACCAGCCTCGGTCCCATACACCGTGACCGGAACGGCGACCAGGCCAGGCGACCATAGCCTTTCTAACGGTACGCTTTCCTTTGCCGCTGGAAGCACGAGTACTAGCGTCTCTTTTGAAATTATTAACGACGGGCTTTACGATCCAGGCGAGACCATCATTCTGTCACTTGGGGCTCCTACTGGGGTGGCGCTTGGTTCACAGACAACGCACGTCCTGACAGTCACTGACGACGAGGCGGTCCCTGTTGTTTCCTTCGCTTCTGCGGCTCAGTCCGTCGGCGAGGCCGCCGGTACGATCAATGCCACTCTTACAATCACTCCGCCTAGTGGAGCTGTGGTCAGTGTACCTTATTCGATCTCAGGCACGTCTCTGGCTCCGGGGGACCATAACGCCACCAGCGGCACCATGGAAATTCCCGCGGGTTCCGCAAGCTACAACTATCCTATCACTGTGGTCGATGACCTAGTCGACGAGGCTAGCGAAACTGTGACCGTGACGTTACAAGATCCAGTAGGCGCACCAACTCTCGGCACAGAAACAGTGCATACAGTCACTATTGTCGACAACGACGATGCGCCGAAGGTGAGCTTCTTGTCGCCGTCCTCCAGCGCTTCCGAGGGAGTGGGCATCGTCGAGGTGTCACTCCAACTTGACCGATCATCGTCATCTACGATTACCGTTCCCTACACGGTCGGAGGAACCTCCGTCAGGCCAAACGACCATTCACTAGCGAATGGTTCTCTAGAAATCGCACCTGGAGTCACCACCGCCAAAATCGAAGTGCCGGTCGTCGATGACGATCTGTTTGAAGGAAGTGAATCGGTCATTATTACTTTAGGCGCGGCCACTAATGCCGACCTTGGCGCGACGACCCAACATACCTTGACGATCACTGACAACGAGGCCGCGCCGCAGGTGAGGTTTTCTTCTGCGAGTTCGACTCAGGGCGAAGCTGTATCAGCGGCTTCCATTATGGTCACAACGACCCGCGCCGCAAGTGTCGATTTTACCTTCAACTATACGGTCGACGGCACAGCATCGAACCCATCGGATCACAACTTGGCGAACGGAGTACTCACTATTCCGGCTGGAAGTTCATCCGGCACGATTGATTTTTCAGTCGTCGATGACTCCTTATTTGAGGTCGCAGAAACAGTTATCTTGACGCTATCGGGTCCGAACATTGGAAGCGTCGGGGATCTCCGTCCACTCACACGTTAACGATTGAGGACAACGAGGCCACCCCTCAGGTGCGCTTTTCAGCCCCGGCCCAAACCGTCGCGGAAAGTGTGGGCAGCGTATCGATCGAGATTACCGTATTTCCACTGAGCGCGGCTCCAATCACGGTCCCTTTCAGTCTTTCGGGCACTGCCTCCGGAGCAGATCACGATATCGCTGTCAGCGAGGTTGTGATCACTGGGGGTCAGGCGAGTGCGACTCTGACTTTTGGGATTATAGATGATGCTTTGACTGAAGGGACAGAAATCTTAATGGTGTCTATCGGCGCACCGGTCGGAGCGACTAAGGCCAGTCCGGATCAGCATACAGTTACGATTACAGACAATGACGTGTTGCCTACGGTTCAGTGGCAAACGAGCGCACAAAACGTATCCGAGGGTGCGGGATCGGCAACCGTTACAGCTGCTCTATCCGCAACAACCGCGGTTGATGTGACTGTGCCGTTCACAGTTTCCGGAACTGCGGGCAGACCCTCTGACCATTCTTTATCTGCTGGCAATATCGTGATCTTTTCAGGTGAGCTCTCAGGATCGGTTAATTTTTCGGTTGTTGATGACTCTGACGTTGAAGGTAATGAGTCAGTTGTTCTAAATATGGGTGCGCCGACCAACGCAACGATCGGGGCGACGAACATTCACACGGTCACCATTGCCGATAATGATAGCCCGGCCAGTGTGTCTTTTGGCTCTGCCACAGCTTCGGTAAGTGAGGGCGCGGGATCTTATTCTTTGGCCTTCACTTTGAACAAAACGGTCGGCTCAAATGTTAGCGTGCCCTATACCATTACCGGAACGGCGAGCAATCCTGCTGATCATAATGCGTCCTCTGGGACTTTGCTCATTCCGTCAGGATCTCTTACCACCACGCTCGATTTTACACTGATTGACGATTCGATTTTCGAAGGTGACGAAACCATCGTTGTCACCATGGGCTCGCCAACTAACGCTGCCCTAGGGTCGATTACAGCCATTACACTCACTATTACCGACAATGAAATACAGCCAACGGTCAGCTTTACAGCGTCAACACAGAATGTGGATGAGAGTGTTGGATCGGTCAGTGTCTCGCTGCAGTTAAATACTTCTTCCTCATCCGATATTGTCGTTCCTCTGACCGTGTCTGGAACCGCGACAAATCCTGATGACCACAACATGACCAACCGCAGTGTGACCATTACCGCAGGTCAAACGAGTGGATCCACCTCGTTTGCCGTCGTCGATGATGATAAGTATGAAGCCGACGAAACAGTGATCGTTACGGTAGGCTCGCCGACTGGTGCAGCCACTGCTGCTCCGTCACAGCATACTGTGACAATCTTCAACAACGATACACAGCCGGAAGCGAATTGGTCAGTAAGTGCTCAATCTGTCGGCGAAGGTGCCGGTACCGCCACGGTTACGGTTCAACTCAACCGCGCCACGGGGTCCACTGTTTCTATACCTTATACGGTGTCCGGAAGCGCAGCAAATCCCGCCGATCATAATGCAGCGGCCGGCGTTTTAGAAATAGCTGCGGGCAGCCTTAGCGCTGACATTACTGTCACGCTGATAGATGACGCGCTTGTCGAAGGACCCGAGACCATTTTATTGACCATGGGGATTCCGACGAACGCAATTCGCGGCGCCACTCAGGTTCATACTCTGACGATTTCGGATAACGAAGCGCAACCGGTATTGAATTTTGCATCTGCAGGTCAAACAGTTATTGAATCTGTAGGGACGGTGACCATTACCGCCACGCTCAGCACGACATCTAATGGCGCGGTTAGCGCTCCCTTTGTCGTTAGCGGGACCGCTAGTCGTCCTGCCGATCATAATCTTGCTTCTGGGACATTAAATATCAACGCGGGTGCCACATCCGCAACGATCAATATTACAGTCGAAGACGACTCTACCTTTGAAGGCAACGAAACGGTTATTGTGACAATTGGATCGCCGACAGGCGCGACCATTGGCGGCACAGTCGCACATACTGTTGCAATCGAAGACAACGAGTCGCTTCCGACGGTCGGCTTTACTGCTGCTAGCCAATCTGTCGCTGAGAATGTCGGTACAGTAACCGTTTCTCTCGCGCTTTCTTATCCTTCAGTTTCGATCGTACAGGTCCCATTTACCGTTGGCGGAAGTGCTAGCAATCCATCTGATCATAACTTAATGGCCGGAACCGTAAGTATTGCGGCTGGAGCGACTACCGGATCGATCCTGTTCAATGTCGTGAATGATAGCGTCTACGAAGCTCTGGTCGAGAATGTCCGCATTACCCTTGGCAGCCCAACTAATTCTATTTTGAGTCAGCAGACGGTACAGGATGTTAACATCGTCGACGACGAAAGTGCGCCTGCACCTCCTGCTTCCTTCTGCGACTCGGGGTCACTGAGTACGACGTGTACCATTTCAACCACAAAGAATCTTGCTGACGGGGCGGTCGTCGCGGGTAGTGGTGACTTAGTCGTCGCAAACGGAGGCAGGATTTCGGGTTCAATTGGGCAGAGCTTTGCAATTGCAATGAGTGGAACCGTTACCGTCAACACAGGGGGCCTGATTGACGGGAACGTGCAACTGAACGCTTCAGCTTTGACGATTGCCAATGGCGGTACGGTGCATGCGGATGCTAAGGGCTTTGCCGCCAGCGCTGGTACCGGCGTCGGCACCGGTAACTCCGGTGGTGGTCACGGTGGTGCGGGTGCTAGTTATTTTACAGGCACCGGCGGCACGACTTACGGTTCGCATATAGAGCCGATAACCCACGGTTCAGGAGGTATGCAATCTAGCGGATTGGCGGGTGCCGGTGGGGGAGCGATTAAGATATTTGTCACCAATACTTTGACGGTCAATGGTGAGCTGCGAGCTAACGGTGGAACGGGAACGACTGCGAACTGGGGCTCAGGCGGTAACGCCAGTGGCGGCGGCGCCGGTGGATCGATTTGGATTTCAACATCTTCACTCTTGGGTAGTGGTAGTATTTTTACTCGTGGTGGTAACGGTGGTAACAACTCCCATACAGGTTCCGGTGCCTTAAGAGACGGCGGTGCGGGCGGTGGCGGGCGCATTGCGATCTATAGCTCCAACAGTTTTCCTGGGACGACCAGCGTGGCTGGCGGCAGCTGGCCGGGTGCAGCAACACAAGGGACACTCTTCCTCGGCAACATCACCAACTACTGCGACGTGGGTAGCTTTGCAGGTGATTGTACAATTTCCTCGGCGAAGTCGATCAATAACGGGGATAGCTGGTCGATTTCCGGCAATCTAACGGTCACCGGCACGGGCTCAATTACACATGCCAATCCTTCGGATGTGGCGAGTCTAAGCGTCGGTGGTACTTTGACCATGGAGTCAGGAGCGCTGATTGATTCGCACTTCTCGACTCTGTCTGCGGGCACGAGCTTTGTCATGAACGGCAGCTCCTCGTTGGAGGGTAACATTACGACCCTAACGGCACCGAGTGTGACGCTGCGGACACTAACAGGTAACGTCGCTACCTGGTCATCAGTGAGTGGTGTGACTTGGTCTGGGACATTCACTGGTGCTGTTACAACTCTGACGATTGGCGGCAACTGGACAGTGTCCGGCACGCACACGGGCTCGATCACGACGGTAAGTGTGGGTGGCAATGCAGTGATCTCAGGTACTCGCACTGGTGACATCAACTCCCTTGCCGTGACAGGCAGCATTACGGTTTCAGGCACCAACAACGGCAACCTGCCAAACGTCACTGCGAATAGCATGACCATCAATAACGGGGCGTTTGTTAGCGCGAACGGCTACGGCTTTGCCGCCAGCGCTGGTACCGGCGTCGGCACCGGTAACTCCGGTGGTGGTCACGGTGGTGCGGGTGCTAGTTATTTTACAGGCACCGGCGGCACGACTTACGGTTCGCATATAGAGCCGATAACCCACGGTTCAGGAGGTATGCAATCTAGCGGATTGGCGGGTGCCGGTGGGGGAGCGATTAAGATATTTGTCACCAATACTTTGACGGTCAATGGTGAGCTGCGAGCTAACGGTGGAACGGGAACGACTGCGAACTGGGGCTCAGGCGGTAACGCCAGTGGCGGCGGCGCCGGTGGATCGATTTGGATTTCAACATCTTCACTCTTGGGTAGTGGTAGTATTTTTACTCGTGGTGGTAACGGTGGTAACAACTCCCATACAGGTTCCGGTGCCTTAAGAGACGGCGGTGCGGGCGGTGGCGGGCGCATTGCGATCTATAGCTCCAACAGTTTTCCTGGGACGACCAGCGTGGCTGGCGGCAGCTGGCCGGGTGCAGCAACACAAGGGACACTCTTCCTCGGCAACATCACCAACTACTGCGACGTGGGTAGCTTTGCAGGTGATTGTACAATTTCCTCGGCGAAGTCGATCAATAACGGGGATAGCTGGTCGATTTCCGGCAATCTAACGGTCACCGGCACGGGCTCAATTACACATGCCAATCCTTCGGATGTGGCGAGTCTAAGCGTCGGTGGTACTTTGACCATGGAGTCAGGAGCGCTGATTGATTCGCACTTCTCGACTCTGTCTGCGGGCACGAGCTTTGTCATGAACGGCAGCTCCTCGTTGGAGGGTAACATTACGACCCTAACGGCACCGAGTGTGACGCTGCGGACACTAACAGGTAACGTCGCTACCTGGTCATCAGTGAGTGGTGTGACTTGGTCTGGGACATTCACTGGTGCTGTTACAACTCTGACGATTGGCGGCAACTGGACAGTGTCCGGCACGCACACGGGCTCGATCACGACGGTAAGTGTGGGTGGCAATGCAGTGATCTCAGGTACTCGCACTGGTGACATCAACTCCCTTGCCGTGACAGGCAGCATTACGGTTTCAGGCACCAACAACGGCAACCTGCCAAACGTCACTGCGAATAGCATGACCATCAATAACGGGGCGTTTATTAGCGCGAACGGCTACGGCTTTGCTTCTGGCTCTGGTACCGGTACTGGCACGACCAACGCGGGAGCGGGGCACGGTGGAGCTGGGTCCCCAGGATTTTCAGGATCAGGTGGGGCAGCCTACGGTTCTCAGGCTGAGCCGATCACAGCCGGTGCAGGTGGAGCAAACGGCGTGACCGCAGGCGGTGCTGGTGGGGGTATCATTAAAATTTTCACTACATCAACACTGTCGGTAAATGGCATTCTCCGTGCAAACGGTATGGCAGGCTCAAACAACGGTTCATCGAATAGCACTGCTGGCGGCGGAGGCGCCGGTGGATCCATTTGGCTCCAGTCCGCAGGAATGTCCGGTACGGGTTCGATTCTGGCGCAAGGCGGTAATGGCGGAGATGCCACTAGGACAGGTAACCGCGATGGTGGAGCCGGCGGCGGTGGTCGTATTGCTATTTATAGTTCCAATAGTTTCGGTGGGACTGTAAGTGCTGCAGGTGGAACCCGACCTGCTGCTGCTGCAAGCCCTGGAGGGGTAGGTACCTTATTTACCAGCATCATAAACCCATGCGATACCGGCAGTCCATCGGCAAACTGTACCATTTCAAGCCTGAAAACATTTGGATCTCAGGGCGCTTCGTGGAATGTCATCGGAGATCTTACCATTGCTAATGGCGGGTTCGTCGAGAATTCCGACATAGGTCAATCCAATAGTTTAACTGTCACTGGCAATCTCGTTATTCAAAACGGTGGCATGATCAATGCGAATCTAACAACTCTTTCTGCTGCCAATATTACCATTGAGTCAACGGGAATTTTAACTGGTACACTGCAGAGCATCAGCACGACAGGCACTTTTTTGGTGGAAGGTTTTATCTCTGGCACGATCGGTAGTATTACAGCTGATACGTTTACGGTAAACGGAACGATTTTGGCCAATACGACTTCGATCGACGTAACAACGATGAATATGAATTCTTACTACGCAGGCGACATCAACCGCATCAATGCGAGCACTTTGGCTGTCAATGGAACAATGGAGAGCAATATCTTCGAGGGCGCAGCAGCAACCATCGACATCAGCGAAGCTGCTGTGATTAATGCTTCAGGACGCGGTTATGCTGGTGGGTTCCAAGCCACAGGCAAAGGTCTTGGTGGCGGTGGCGGCAGTGCGACTAACGGCGGCGGCGGAGCAGCTCATGCTGCTGCAGGCGGAAATGCAGCGACAGGTGGAGCTTCTGGTTCGAGTACTAGCTTCGGTTTGGCAACCTTGCCGTTAACCCTCGGATCGGGCGGTGGCGGCGGTCAAAGCACCAAAGGCGGCGCCGGCGGTGGATTGATCAGGCTTATTGCCAGTGGAACGATGACGATGGATGGCAGCATTTTGGTTGATGGTTCGAATGGCGCTAATGGGAGCAGTTCGGCATCGATCGACGCCGGCGGCGGTGGTGCCGGAGGAAGCATTTGGGTTGCCGCAGATACCCTCGAAGGAAGCGGCCTACTTTCTGCAGTAGGTGGCGGCGGCGGAGTCGACTCGGGTGGTGACCGCGGCGGTGGTGGTAGCGGCGGCTATATCAGGATATCGTATGTGACTGCGAACACCTTCGCCGGTACAACTGCTATCACAGGTGGGACAGCTGGTGGCGGGACTGCCACTGCTGGATCAGACGGTACAACCATCACAGTAAATGAAGCGACCGCCCGACACATGGCTTTTGTCACCGACGAAGGATATAACGGGAACTTGGCTGGCCTATCAGGAGCTGATACCAAGTGCCAGGCCCAGGCCGTTGCTGCCAACTTAGGGGGTCAGTGGAAAGCTATCTTATCCAGCGGACTCACCAATGCGTCATCGCGGATCGCACTGCGCGGCAGCATCTACAATTTCTCTAATGCTCTTATTGCTGACGACGCTGCGGATTATTGGGATGGCACGCTAGACGCTGCAATTTCCCACAACGCAAAAGGCGCAGATCAAGGGGCGCAGAATACTTGGACAGCTAGTAGCTCTGCCGGCGTCAAACATACAGATCACTGTACTAGTTGGACCACGGGCGCGGCGGGAAGCTCTGGGCTGGTTGGAGTTAGCAATGTGACCGGTAGTACTTGGGTATCAAGTGCTTCGAACACTTGCGATCAGGTCAGGCGCCTGTATTGCATCAGTCAGTAGGTGTTTAGCTCAGAACTCCAAACCCGTAGATATACTGTAATTGGTAATTGAGAGCCGGTTTTCCTCATTACTCGCAAGTATTTCACGGGAGATCTCTCCGCCGAACACCACTTGACGTAGCGCAGGAAAATTCAAAACCTTTCCGATGGCCCACTGTCCGCCGTACCCGATTTGCGGACCTGAGAACCCAAGCTGCATGGTTCCGAAATTCGCAGTCCTACTGGCATAGCCGGCGATGATGTGATGCGAAATGAGCGAGTACGAGGTGATCTTAGTACCAGCTTCACGGTAGGATTTGGAAGATCCAGGGGAAAAGGCGAACCATTTCAGATTAAAATCAAATCCGCTGACCAGGGCCGAACCTTGCCGCCGCACTAGGTTCGTGTAGCCACCTGTGAAGGCTATTTTCCTCGATAAAAAGTAATCCAAATGGACCCTGATACCTTCGGCCTCCAGCTGGTTTTCGTTCAGGTGAATCTTGGAATGTATTAGGTGGAGAGCGGCCACGGGATGGCGGGTCGTCTTCATTTCTAGAATTCTGGCGGGCGGCGTTGGCAGTTCTGACGAATCTTCAGCGCTGGCTGTCGCGCAAAGACCCCAACAAAAGACGACCAGCAGTAGACGGTGCTTACTATGCAGCATCGATGATGTCTTTCTCCTCAGTAGGCTGTCCTTCGCTGATCAGGCTAGCGACTGGTCCACCCTCCTCATGTTGATTGAGCCCGCGAGAAAGAAATGCTTTAAGTTCTGCTCCACGAGCTGAATACGAATAGTTGCCGGCCTGGATCTGCTTGCGCCTGAGGTCTGGTAAAAAGCTTGAAATGCGTGACCGAGTACTATCATCTAGAGTGCCTAAAAAAGCCATCATATCAGCCTGCGTCCATTCCAAGATAGCGTGGGCGACATGCTCGGCACGGTCAGATAGGAAGCGGCGCTCCCTTTCTAACTGCGCGGCAACTTCGGGCTCGGAACTTTGGTGATTTAGCGGTAAATAACTCACAACTGCAGCGACGGCGCTATCAGAAACAAGCGAACCCTTGCGTTTAAATTGAGCCACCTGCTGCAAAAGACTATTCAGTGCATCTTCCTTGAAGTTTTTAACGTCCGAACGAAGAGTGAGCAGGCTGTCAGAAACACTCTGGCTCCCGATCATCCATCCAAGTCTTTCTGGCGACAATAGGCGAGTCGCGGCCGCGAGAGCGTTTGGGCTCAGCTCACCCAGCAGTCGCACGATTTCGCTATTTGACAATTGATTGATTGCTTTTTTCGCCTGAGAAATGATGAGGCCTTTTCTATCAACCACGGCAATTGCCATCACCTCTCTTAGCTCATTTACCACAGCCTGACGGTGGACCGGATCAAAGACCTTCGCAAATTCTGGACTTGTCACGAATGCATGCAGGGCTGATTTTTGCCCGCTGCGCTCGATGTGGTCTTCCAACGAAGAACGAACTGTCTGGTCACTTAGTTGCAGAAGGAGCACCACGGCATCGAACCGGCCAGCATCGACAAGGTGGATGCCGATCGACGTGGCAAGCGTGCTGTCTTTGAAAATTTCCCGGGCCAGGGCTTGTTCTGATTGATCACCCGACTGGAGCAAGACACTCTGAGATCCCGCATGCTGGGATGGGCCAGAATGCAGTGGTTCAGGCGAAGATTGAGTTTTGTTCCCAAGCTGAGCGATCAACTCCATTACCCCCGCTTGCAGTTTTCTAGACGCTTTCCCAACGGCGAAGCTGATCGTGAACGCTACCAACGCAGCACACAGTAAGATTCCCAAAAGGATGTACCAAATGACTTGGGAAAGGCCTCCGCCGAGGGACTCGACGGCCCCGGATAATTTAGTGATTAGGTCAGACGTAGTCGAAGCGCGAGGATCTTCGGCATTGACATCGGCTTTCTCTAGCTTTGGTTCGCCAGGAACAATAGGTGCAGCGTCGGTAATCGACTTAAATTGAATAGTAATGTTTGACTGATCGATTGCAGCTAAGTGGTCTTTTACGATACGGCTTAGGTCTTCTCTCCTAGTTTGAGCCTGAGATTCACTCACCCCGATCTCGATGCTGACTGCGTTGACAAGTGCGATTAGTTCAGATGGATTTAGCCGGTTCGCCCATGAATAATGATCAGCGCGACTCATCCCTACCGGCGCCGCAAAACCAGGCATTTCGGAAAGCTCTTTCGTGACCGATTCTCTGCCAGCAAAAACTTTTTCTGCTTGCATGTTGACTTTGATAACCATCCACTCGTAGTTTGAACCGGATGGAGGGCCGATTTTTGCTGCCAACTGGCTCGATATCTCCTGCTCAGCTCGAAATCGCAGTGCATCGATTGTCTTTTGTTTGTCTAGAGATTCTCGTTCGATTTGCGCATAGGCGCCGTCTGCTAAAAAAACGAGAAGTGCTAAAAGAATTGCTTTCATCTGATCTCCTCGATGCGGAAGGATACACGTCGACCGGCACCGTCGGTTACCGGGAGATTTCCTGGGGCGACTACTGGAGAGTGGTGTCCCAACGCACTGGCAACGACATCTTTTTCGCCAAATCCGGCTTTTAGAAATTCCTGGCGGACACGCATAGCTCTTAACCCTGATAATTCCATGTTGTCTTGAAATTTCCGACCGTAGACGCCTCTGACCGCGGTGACATCAGCATGCCCTTCGACATCGATGCGAATCTTTCCAGAGAAATCAGCGATCAGTCCTACAAACTTCTCAAGCGTTCTACGTCCAGTTTCATTCAGATCGAGCGAACCGGAGTCAAACATGCTGGTACTAGTGATTTCGACATTCAGTACGCGCTCGCTCCCCGAGGCATAAACGCCGTGCTTGTTGAGTAACTCTTTAACGTTCGCCAATGAGACGTCACTTCCCTCAGACGGAGTCTTCGCACCAACTGGCGGCGTTTTTGGCACTGATTGGTTTAAGTTAGCATCACCCTTCGCGGCGCTTCCACTTTGTCCAACGGCGGGAGACTTGCCACCATCTTCGCCGGTCATTGCAATGATAATGCGGTCTAAAATGCTTTGCTTCTGCTCGGCGTTCCTTGAAACATTGAAAAACAAAATGAAGAAGCAAAGCAGGGTAGCGAGGATGTCGGCGAATGATACCGCCCAGCTCGAATCCTCTGAGCGCGAGGACGAGCCCTCAGGGGTAGCGTCTGGGAACGCTAAGGACAGACGCGTCATGACTCCGCTAGCTTCAACCTGTCCCATGAGTTTTTTTGCAGGCTCAATCATGCCGCCCGTCTCTCCCCTATGGCACCTTCCGGGGCAACGGCAACACCGTTCGTAGCCAGTTGCGGATCAAATGCCGCCATGCTCTCTTCGACAAAAACGGGATCTTCTCCCATTGCAACTAAAACCAAGCCGTTAGCCAGCATCCTGCTAGTTTGAGCGTCCTTGCGCACGTGGGATGAAATTTGATCGGCTAGAGGATGGATGACGTTGTTACTAATCAGCAACCCGTATAGTGTCGTCAAAAGCGCTACGGCCATATTCTTGCCGATTGTTGCGCCGTCCGTATCGATCGCTAGGCCGCTCAATAAACCAACTAGTCCATAAACCGTTCCAACCATTCCGAAGGCGGGCGGAAACCTTGCCATGCCGCGAAGAGTCTCTGCGACGGCCATCTGCCGCGCCGACCTTTCTCTGACGGCATTTGTTAGAGATGCGAGTACTCGCTCAGAGCCGACCTTTGATTCCACTAGGCGGATCCCTAATGCTAGCACCGGATGCTTCGCTGCGAGGCTTCGATCCTCTGCTGCGATCTTCGCAGATTTTGCTAGGCCGATCACAAGTTTAGCGTAACGTTTGGAGTGGTTCTGTTTGGTCGTAAAAGTCGCCCAGATGATCCGAAAAACTTCGAGAAGGTCGGAGAACTTGTTCGACAATAAAACGGCTGCTGCCGTCCCTCCGAAAACAATCAGCGCACCCAAACTATTCCAGTACATCCCGGGGTCAGTACCCGCAGTAAAGAAAAAACCGTAGATAAAGGCACCTGTTGCCATGAGGCCAAATGCTATTGAAATCATCGAGCAGCCTCCATCGTCTTAAGAAGTTCAGCGGTTCGGGGGTTTGTGGGGTCTATTTTGAGGGACTGTTGATAACTTGCTTTTGCAGAAATCATGTCACCAGAAATGTAATAAATTGTACCCAAAATGTCCCAGACTGCAGAAGATCCTGGGTGCTTTGCTTGTAACTTCTTCGCAAGTTCCAACGCCGCACTATGGTCTCTTTGGGCGATGAACTGATCGATTTGACGGATAGAAGACACGACGTCAGTAACAACCGATGCCGACAAACCACTATCAATTTTCGCCCAATCAGCAAGCGGATCAAGTTTTAGGTTCAGCTGAAACTTGGGGTTTTCTGACTTGTCAATCAGCACAGTTTGCGGCGCATAGCCACGCTTACGCACCACAAGACCGATCATATCCGATTCAAACATCACGTTGACGGAGAGCTTTTCTTCCTCAAGAACGAGGGGAGTCTTTCCGACCGCTTCGTAGGATTTGGTCGCGGGATCGTAGATCAGCACTTCTGCGTCTTCGGGAGCAGAATTCACCTCGAGACGGTACGTCTGGCACGACGTCAGAAGTAGAGCTAAGAACGTTGATGAAAGTTTGTTGAAACACTCAGCCATTTTGGTCTCCGGCCCCCTCTTTATCTAATCGTGTTAAGTTCTTCGGATAATGTCTTGATATCTTGAGTGTAGGCTTTTTAATGAATTTGAAAAAATTCATAATTTTTGTTTTAAAACGTATACTGGCGATTAATCCCAACTACCTAGAATGATTTAAATAGTTAATAACTTTTTTTTTACGAAAAATTTTTCTAAAAGCCGCAGATATGGATCGAGGTACTCTAAAAACTAAATGGAGATGGTCGGCTGACTACACCGTCAGAACGATTCGTGAAGCCTGCATAGATATTTGGCGTCATTATTTTTCAACGTACCCGTTTCTTATTATTCTTGGAGCTATACGTCGACTGCGAAGGAGGCTGAAAAAAATTTGGTTGCCGAAATCGCCTGGCAGACCGCCAATCGATGAAGCTATTGTCGATTTAATCCTTGAAATGAAAAGAGAAAATCTAGGTTGGGGTGGTCAACGAATAAGTGACGAGCTTGCACTCTTGGGTATAATTGTTTCTAAAAAAAGCGTTCTTAAAGTCCTTAAAGAAAATGGCCTTGTTCCGCCTAAGAAAAAATTTACACCTCCTTCGTGGAAGTCACTATTTAATGCTTACTCCCGAATATGGGGTATCGATTTCACTGCGGTTTTTGACATTAAGGGCAACCAACTTTTTATTTTCAATATTTTAGATTGGAATACACGGAAATTGATCGTATCAACTCCAACCCTAAACCCGACAAGAGCATGGATTTCACAGCAGTTTCGCAATGCAGCAATCGAAACTGGAGACAATTTTCCAGACGCAGTTGTTCGCGATAATGACGCGTTATTTAAAGGCTGGCTAGATCCTTTTTTGAGAGAATTTGATGCCATCCCAATATTGATAGATTATCACTGTCCATGGCAAAATGGGCGTACGGAAAGAATCCAGAAAACCGAAAAAGATGAAGTACTACGTCGAATTCCGATTGCTGATGTTCACTATTGTGCAGAACTAAATTCTCTCTATAAAAATCAATATAATAAATATCGCCCCCACCAAGCGTTAGAAGGTAGGGCCCCGGAAAATCGTGTTTCACCGAAAACCCCAGTGCTTTCTGAAAATAAAATAATCAAAATCGCTGAAGTCAATGGGCTTATCACGAGATTTGTCCTTGAAGCGGCTTAAATCGCCATAAATTTCGGCTCTGTAATATTTGAAAAAATCCAATAATTTTTAACAAAACAATTAATCGCCAGCACAG
>Ga0222653_1000963_pt1 | contig 15441 bp, 7 predicted proteins | sample AntAcemetagen419_FD_179856 | JGI IMG/M metagenome (GOLD analysis project Ga0222653, IMG submission 179856) | Saline water microbial communities from Ace Lake, Antarctica - #419 | ecosystem: Environmental > Aquatic > Non-marine Saline and Alkaline > Saline | place: Antarctica: Ace Lake | collected...
TATTGGCCAAAGGATTCAATCTTCAGCTTATTGATAAGAAGGGCAGTGTGACCGTAGTTCGCTAATTAGTGTCTGTCCATAAAGTGCAAGATCAAGCCTTCGTTCATGCCTCTGGCTTGGTTTGGCAACTTGCTAATGGACTCTCTAGCTCAGCCACTCGAAGATCTGATCAAATTAGTTGATGAGTTTCACCAAGGACTTACTTACCGAAGAGGCGAGTGCTACACCCATACCACCAAATCGAACGGCACAATAGACGTGTTCATTGAGTTGTTTCGCAATGTATTTTTTTGAATCACCCATTCCCATCGTCCCTGACCAACGCATGTCAATTTCAAATTCCTGCTCAGGAAGTATCACATCCTTCAGAATTTTTTCCAGATGAGTCTGAATAAGATTTGATATGCCTTCTTGATCTGTTTGTTCGGCTTCTTTTGCCAAATGTCTGCCACCGCCTATTAGCACCCTTCCATCAATGTTTCGGAAATAGTCATAACCTCGGTCGTGGTGGAAGCATCCGCTCCATTTCAGGTTTTTTATAGGGCTAGTTATTAATACTTGGGCTCTATTTGGCTTAACCTCAACTTGAGGTATTAGTTTTTGTGCAAAGCCATTTGTTGCTACGATAGTACGGTCGGTCAATATCTCGCCGATATTGGTATCCAATATGCAATTTGAGCCCGAAGTGCTTAATTCTTTTACCTCTACGCCATTAAAGATTTCTACACCTGATTCTCTGGCAAGCGAAACCAAGTTTTTCATCATTAGGCCTGTGTCAACTGTGCCCTCTAGCTCATTGACAATCATATTTTCTACTCCAGAAAAGCCAAATTCGTCAACCCGCTTGGACTCATCTTTAAATGCTTGTTTGCGAATGCACTGCACTAGCTCAGCATTGATGTAACTCAAACTGCCCAAGCATTCTTCATAAATTTCTTCCTTTCCTTCTCTGAATACTTCAAATCCCCCTGTAGGCTTGTAGTCCAGTTGATTGTCAGTCAATGTTTCCCTAAGCAAATTGAGTCCTTCATAGCGTTTGGCTACCAGCTCAAAGACTTCTTTTTCGGGCATGGTGGACAAGTCGTCAAGTATTTCCGAGACACTTCCGAAGCAGGCAAAACCCGCATTCCTAGTGCTTGCGCCCGACGGTAGAACGCCTCTTTCTAATATCGCGATCTTCCATTTAGGAAATTTTCTTTTCAAGAATATTCCTGTGGTTAATCCCGTTATACCTGAACCGATAATTAATGCATCCCAATGATGAATGAAATGCTTGGTTTCCCAGTAACTAAAATGCTTCATTTCTCGTTTAGACAGTTAAACGTTATAGACACGAAAGAACGAAGAAATTCTTCGATATTTGTCCGAAATTGAAGCACCTGCAAGGGCTATTTGTGATTTCTAATAAACAAACTATCCGTACTTGCCTGATAGGCACGTTATTCTTGTTGGTGATACCTCTTGGTATTTTCGCCCAGGATGACTTGAATATACACGGCGTAGTGTCTGACGCCATGACTTCTTCCAAGCTTGTGGACGTAAAGGTGACTGTGAAAAAGGATGGGAGTGTTCATGATAACTTCACCACTCGTGCAAATGGAAAATACGAGTTCTATTTGGATTGCGGCGCTTTGTACGAATTTGTTTTCGAAAGAAGTGGGTACGTTAAGCGTTCCATAAAGATCAATTCAAACGGAGTACCAGTCGAAATCATAGGAGCGGGGATTATCATGCCCACTGATATGAGTATGTACGAAATCACCGAAGCCATGGAGGGCGCCGATTTGAGTGTCTTTGACAAGCCAATCGGAAAAGCATCCTACGACCCAGCTCAGGCCGATCTGGTTTGGGATTTCGCTTACACCAATCAAATCAAAAGCGAGATTTTTAAGTTCATACGCGACGTTGAGAAGAAGCAGAAAGAACTAGAGAAAGAGGCTTCCGCCGAAGACAAAGCCGCAATGGCCCTCGAAGAGAAATTCAATGATTTCGTTAAGAAGGGTGATGATGCTATGAGCGGTAGTGCCTACGAAGATGCCGTTCTCAATTACCGAGCAGCATTGGACTTGAAGCCTGGCGACGGCGCTGTAGAAGCTAAGCTGGGTGATGCTCAAACCAAGTGGAATAATCAAAAAGCGCAACAGAAGCTCGATGCAGATTACTCTGCAGCCTTGGATGGTGGTGACGGCTACATGAGAACGGAAGAGTACGACAAAGCCGTTGAGAAATACCAGGAGGCGCTGGAGTTGAGACCAGAAGAATCGTATCCCAAAGATCAAATTACTGAAGCAGAAAGAATCATAGAAGAACTCGCTGCGGCTATGGCCAACCAAGAGCAATTCAACAAGATAATGGCCGAAGCAGATGGATTCTCTGATGAAGAGAAATTCGTTGAAGCAATAGCCAAGTACGAAGAAGCATTGGTCGTTATTCCAAGGAATAGCGAAGCCGAGAGCAAACTAGCGAAAGCGCAAGATGCATTGGCAAACATTGAAGAGAATGCAGCTAAAAAAGCACAGTATGAAAAACTGATCACCGCAGCTGATGTGGCTTTTACAGCTGAAAACTATGAAGTGGCCAAGACCAGTTATGAAGAAGCTGCTGACGTTTTACCCGATGAAGCGTATCCAAAAACACAGATTGAAGCTTGCAATGGCAAATTAAATGCTCTGGCTGATGCCGCTGAGAAAAAGGAGGCCTTCGATAAGTTAGTTGCTGATGGAGATGACGCCATGACAGGAACGAACTACGAAGATGCTGTAGCTAAATACCAGGAAGCTTTAAACTTGATTCCGAATGAAGAGCCCGCAGTTTCCAAGCTAGCAGAAGCCAAAGGGTTACTTGGTGAGTTGTTAGCAGATCAGCAAAAGCAAGAAAATTACGATGCGCTAATCAAGGAAGCTGATGACGCATTTTCTGAAGAAACGTATGATTTAGCCAAAACAAAGTATCAGGAAGCCAAGCAGGTCATTCCCGAAAAGACTTATCCATTGGATCAGATCGCGAAAATTGATGCAGCTCTGGCAGAACTCGCTGGCGAGAAAGCGGTTCAAGAAGCCTATGTTTCCGCAATGGCTTCGGGAGCTAGCTCCATTGGGTCAAAAGATTACCAAGCGGCGATAGGTCATTTTCAAGATGCGCTGACGGCCATTCCCGCAGACAATGATGCCACCAAAGAATTGGAAAGCGCCAACGCTGCTCTGGCGGAGCAGCAAGCTGGCATGGCTCAAAAAGAACAATACGACGCTTTGATTGCCTCGGCAGATTCAAAGTTTGATGCGGCTAGCTGGACGGAAGCAATTGTGGATTACGAAGCTGCTTTAGGGATACTCTCAGATGAAGCTCATCCACAGGCGAGAATCGAAGCAGCCAACGCCAATATCGAAAAAGAGAAATCAGAAGCAGAAGCTGCGGAATTGCAAGGAGCTTTCGATGCCTTAGTCGTTGAGGGGGACAATGCCCTCGGCTCCGAAGATTTCGATACTTCCATATCGAAGTATGAGGCTGCTTTGGGGCTAATGGATAGTGTGGAGGTCGAAGCCAAGCTAGCTTCTGCCGAGGATGCCAAGAAGGCCTATTTGGCAATGCAAGGCTTGCAAGAGCAATACGAGGATGCCATTGCTGCAGCGGACGAATCATTCCAAGGACAGGATTGGGAAATGTCGATTGAGCTTTACCAAGCGGCTAGTGAGATAAAACCCGAAGAGAATTATCCCGTCGATCAAATCGGTCTAGCTAACGAAGAGATTAATGCCGCCGCCGCCGCCGCTCAAGCAGAGCTGCAATCTGATTTTGACGCTTTGGTTGCTCTAGGAGATAAACTTCTGGAGAAAAATTCTTTTGATCCTTCTATTGAGAAATACGAGGAAGCTCTGGCGATGATGGAGAGCGCTGAGGTGGAGGCTAAAATTGCCAATGCCCAGAAACTTCAAGAGGAATATAAGAAGCAACAGGGAATTGGTGAGCAATACGATGAAGCTATTGCCAATGCCGATGCGCTTTTTGCCGATAAGGCATGGCTAGAAGCAAAGTCAAGCTACGAGGCTGCGTCTGAAATAAAACAAGACGAACAATACCCGAAAGACCGGATCGCTCTGATTGACGAAACCATTGCCGCCGAAGAAGCTGCGAGGCAGGCAGAGCTTCAAGCTGATTTTGACGCTTTAGTTGCTCTTGGCGATAAGCTCTTGGAAGAAAATTCTTTTGATCCTTCTATCGAGAAATACGAGGAAGCTCTGGCTATCTTGGAAAGTGCCGAAGTAGAGGCTAAAATTGCCAATGCACAAAAGCTCAAAGAAGAATACAAGAAGCAACAAGGAATTGGAGAACAATACGCCGATGCCATTGCGAATGCTGATGCACTTTTTTCTGAAAAAGCCTGGTTAGAATCAAAGTCGAGTTACGAGGCCGCGTCTGAAATAAAACAAGACGAACAGTATCCAAAAGACCGGATCGCATTAATCGACGAGACTTTAGCCTCAGAAGAAGCGGCGAGACAGGCAGCGTTTGACGCTTTTGTAGCGAGTGGAGACAAATTCATCGAGAGCAAATCCTTTGACGAGGGAATCGCTCAATACGAGCAGGCCCTCGGCGTGATGGAAAGCACTGAAGTGGAGGACAAAATTGCATCGGCTCAATCTGATCAAAACCAGTTTGACGATGCACAGGCAAAACAACAGCGTTACGACGAAACCATTGCGGAGGCAGATGTTGATTTTGGTCAGAATAAATGGGATGCTGCTTCATCACTTTATGAAACGGCTGGTGAAATTCTCCCTGAGGAGACTTACCCTAAAGATCAAATCGCATTAATTGAACAAAAGATTGCGGAAGCGGATGAGGCTAGCATGGCTGCCCTTCAAGCCGAAAGGGAGTCCCGTGTGAATGCTCTAGTTGCCGCAGGAGACGAGAGTTTTGGTCAGAAAGATTTCATTGCCGCTGTGGATAAATTTGAGGCAGCATTGGGCATTCTTCCCGAGCGAGAAGATGTAAGTGAGAAGTTGAGTGAAGCCGAAGCGGCATTATTGGCGCAGCAGGAATCAGAGGCGCTTGAACAAGCCTATATGAGTGCAATAGAAAAAGGAAATGCTTCTTTTGATAGCCAAGATTGGACGAGTGCATTGTCAAGTTATGAAGATGCTTTGGAAATCAAGCCAAATGAATCCTACCCTCAAGAAAAGATTGAAGAAGTGACGTTGAAGCTCGATGTATTAGCGGAAGCAGAAAGGTTGGAAAGAGAGGCAGAGCTCAAGAAAGACTTTGACAAGCTGATAGCAGCAGGCGACAAGCAATTCAATAAAACGAAGTTTGATAAAGCTTTGGAAGAGTATGAATTGGCCTTGAATCTACTTCCAGGTAATGCATTGGCTCAACAAAAAATTAAAGCCGCTCAAGAAGCTTTGGGAGAATTAGAGGCTGACCGTGCAGTTATGAATAATTACAACGCTGCGATCGACGAAGGCGATGCGCTTTTCAAAGGTGAAAGCTATGAAATGGCGAAACTGAAATATTCCGATGCCTCGGATATAATACCGAACGAAGAATATCCGAAAAACAAGATGGTCGAGATAGACCTTATTTTAGATAGACAGCGTTTAAAGGAATTGGCAGGAGAAAGAGACGCACTCGATCGCGCTTACCAGGCAGCCATTGACGAAGGTGATGGAGATTTCGCTTCTAGTAGCTATGATGAGGCTAGAGTTGCATACAATGAAGCCATCAAATTGAAACCTAATGAAACTTATCCAAAAGGACAGCTGGAACGTATTGATTTAAAAATTGAAGATGCTACCAATGCAGAAAGAAAGCGAAAGCGACTAGCTGATTTGGAAGAGGAACGCAGGCTAGCTGAGGAGAAGAGGCGTGAAAATATGAATCGTGTCAATACTGATTCGGAAGACCAAGCAGAGCGTTTTATGCGAGAAGCTAGAGAAGCGGAAGAGAATCAGCGCTATGAGCGAATCAAGAAAATGAAGATTCAGGAGGATGTTAATCTTGATCAGTATGAAGGTCAATCAGCTGAGGTAAGGGCGGCGAACTACTTGGTTTTTGAGGCATACCGCCGAAAGTTTGCTGATCAATATAGAGAGCCAAAACAAGTGCAGGCTTCCAAAGTTGGTAATTCAATCAAGTACAAGAAGGCCTTATTGGGTTCATTGGGCCGTTCAAACGAAATGGACGAAGTGAGAAACGGCGACCAGTACAATGAAATATTGGCTTTGGAGCAGGAAATCACCAAATGGAAGGCTGATATGAGTGCGGCTGAGAACAAGTTTATTCGCCAAGAGCACGAAAAAGCTACTGAAGTTTTGGTTGATGTGGAATCAAAATCTGCCATGAATTACAACGAGAGAGTGACTGCCAATAAAGAATATCAAGAAAGAAATGAAGAACTGTACCGAGAAAGCGAGCAACTAGCTCAGCAACGAAGAGATAATGCTGCCGAATTGCAAAAGCAAAATAAGGATTACGGTGACTATATGACTGATTTGAGCGAGAAGGGCGTTATCAACGCTAGACAAAACAAGCAAGATCTCAACGACCGATATGCAGGTAGGGGATCGAATTCTAGCTTTTCCAGTGATGTATACCGTTCTGAGTTGGCTGAGAATTATCCGCAAGGAGTTACTGAAGAAAGTTCAACACTTGGGAATAAGGTGATCATTACCCGTATTGTGGTAAGTGGAAAGAGGGGAGACGAGTACAAGAAAGTAGTTGATAAAGCAGGCGAATATTATTTTAAGAATGGCATTTCCATATCAGATAATACTTGGAACAGGGAAACTATAGATGCCTTCAATAAAAGCAAAGATTAATGCAGGTAGAAAAAAGTGAAGAGACTGTAGTTAAAGAGGGTACGGTAAAGTTTTATATCGACGAAAAACTTTTTGGCTTTCTTATTGACGACATTAGTGGTGACGAGATTTACGTTCCCGTAGCAGGACTCATTGACGAAATTAAAAAAGGTAGTAAAGTCTATTATACTCCGTCAGAGGGTGAAAAAGGGGTAGAGGCCATCGACGTAAGAGTTCGCAAGAAAAAGCACTAATTCGTGTTTCTCTACAGAGTCAAGTGGCTATACAAAAAAGTTCTATTGCAACGCGCACGCAGTTATGAAAACCAAGGGGTTGACTCTTAATGACTGTTTTCAAAACGAGTGCAACGCCGATAACGGACTGTATGGACAGACACTAGTTAGATTCGGCGCTTTTCTCTTTAAGGGCAGCTTCCTTAAACCTCTCCAAGAAATCTCCTATCTGTTCTACTCCAATATCCTTGGCGCGAATAACCCGGTCTTTATCTAGAACAATGATTTTCGGTGTCGAAAAGATGTCGAAGGTCTCCTGAAACTTCAAACTTTCGTAATTCGTTTTTCCTGTAGTGATTAGTTGTGTAGCAAAATCAGCGCTTTCAAAGGCCTCTTGAGGAATTGCGACATTGTAGAAATTCATCTCATTCTTCTTGATGAATTTGTTCCACTTGGAACTATTGTCAGAGCTTACGGCATAAATAGCCAAGTCATCTCCTTCGTACTCGTTAAAAAATTCAACCAATAATGGTGTTTCTTTTTTGCAGTGTCCGCAGTCTGGATCGTAGAAGAAAAGAATAACATAATCCGTTTTAATGTCTCGTTTTATGCTAATCCAATTTTCACCCGTACTGTCCGCCAAAGTCAAGTTGGGAACAGTCTTTCCGATGAGGGTCTTTTTTTTCGAATCAGCTTTTTCAAGGATGTTCTTGAGTTTATCCTCGTCTATCCATTGAGCCATCCCTGTTCTATAATATTCGTCAACCATGTGCACAAAGACTTCATCCAGCCCCATGATTTTTGATGTCTCAAAATTGTAAGTGGTGTAATGAACGGTGTATTTGAATAGCTCAGAATTTGGGTCCATTTGAGCAATCAATTTATCAATTGCAGGCTTTAAAGTATCGGGAGTTTGAATGACCGTTTTGTTCAAGAAGTTCACCAATTTGGTATGGTAGATCGGAGTTCTCACGATTCTATCGTCTGTCAAATCTATGTGGTCGAAGTAGTGATCTTTAAACCAGTAGTAGCTGGCTTCGCGGTCTTCCCTCAACTCTTTAGGCACCTCAGGATCGATAGACATAAAGACTTCCTGAGCCGCAAATTTATTGGGATTCTTCGCCATGATAGATTTCTGGTAATCCATTACCTCCGAGTTGAGTTTGCTGTATTGCTCCTTTACTTTCTCAGATGCTTTGGGCTTGTCCTTGCTTTCCTCCAGTTCTGCTACCAGCTTTTCGCGTTGCCCTTTCTTTGCCGTCAAATACTTGACATAATCGTACATGATTTTGTTATTCTCCGATTCTAAGACCTCCATATTTCCTGCTAGGTCAGCGGTGTCCGTTTTCATATGAATGGTTTCTCCGTCGGCTATTATCAACTCAAAATATCTCGGACCTGGCGCTACAATCGCGTACTTCCCTTGCTTATCATCTTCAATGGCTTTGAACGAAAACACGCCCTCAACGTCGGTATAAGCAGTGTCGGCGTAGTAGAGTTTCTCGCCGTAATAGTTTGCCAAATAGATGACCGTATCCTCAGCTCCAGTGATTTGAAACTTGTACGCGTCATTTTGAGCCAATGCTACATTTCCGATAAACAATAGAAAGAATAGTAAATGCTTCATTTTAATTCCAATTTTTCGAGTTTAACCAATAACCATGCTAAATCAAGAAGCCAATGCTTCTTTCTTGAATTCGCTAGTAAAATGAAAATTGATTTCAGGGTAATTCTGTTGTTCAAGCTTTAAAATCCAAGCACTGGGAGCCAGAAATACGTCGTTGCCATCTTTGTCTTTGACAATGTCATTGGCTTTTATGCGAATGAACTCGTTCAGTTTTTCTTCGTTGTCCGAAGTCAACCAACAAGCCTTGTAATAATTCATTCTGCGAAATTCGCACTTTGCTCCATATTCGTGTTCCAATCGGTATTTGATCACATCAAATTGCAGCTCGCCGACTGTTCCAATAATTTTTCTGCTTCCTAATTCTCTCACAAAAAGCTGAGCAACTCCCTCGTCCGTTAGCTGTCTTACACCTTTTTCAAGTTGTTTCGTCTTCATCGGATCTTTGTTTTCCAGCTCCTTGAATATCTCGGGAGAGAAACTTGGGATGCCTTTAAAGCTCATCTTTTCTCCCTCTGTTAATGTGTCTCCAATTTTGAAGCTGCCCGTGTCGTATAGCCCGACCACATCTCCAGGGTAGGCTTCTTCGATGGTACTTTTTTCACTGGCCATAAAGCTCGAGGGGTTCGAGAATTTTACATTCTTGTCGAGCCTCACGTGGTGAAAAAATGTATTTCTTTCAAATTTTCCAGAGCAGACTCTTAGAAAGGCGATTCTGTCTCGGTGTTTAGGGTCGAGGTTGGCATGAATCTTAAATACAAAGCCGCTGAATTTTTCTTCTAGAGGTTCTACCTTTCTCTTATCTGTTGACCGAGCCAATGGTGGGGGAGCGATATCTATGAACGTTTCCAAGAGTTCCTTCACGCCAAAGTTATTCAAGGCACTTCCGAAAAAGACAGGCGCCAAATTGCCATTGAGATAGGATTCTCGCTCGAAGGGTCCATAAACACCATCGATCATTTCTACTTCCTCTCGCAAGTTATCGGCAGGTTCGTTTCCAATTATTTCATCGAGCTGTTCGGAGCTCAAGTCATCAATTTCTACTGTATCAGAAGCGATCTTTGTTTTGTTGACAGAGAATAATTTGAGATTTTGATTGTAAAGATCAAACACCCCTTGGAAGGTCGGGCCGATACCAATGGGCCAACTTAAAGGTCTCACTTTAATATCCAGCTTCGCTTCCAGCTCGTCCAAAAGATCAAAAGGATCCTTTCCGTCTCGGTCCATTTTATTCACAAAGATGATTACTGGGGTGTTTCGCATTCGGCATACTTCCATGAGTCTTTCCGTTTGCGCCTCGACACCTTTTTGGCAATCGATTACTAAGATCACACTATCCACCGCAGTTAGGGTGCGGTAAGTATCTTCAGCAAAGTCTTTGTGCCCTGGGGTGTCAAGAATGTTTACCTGCATACCGTTGTAATTGAACCCCATGACAGATGTGGCAACGGAAATTCCTCTTTGACGCTCTATTTCCATAAAATCAGAGGTGGCTGTCTTCTTGATTTTGTTGGATTTAACGGCACCCGCTGTCTGTATGGCTCCTCCGAAGAGAAGAAATTTCTCCGTCAAGGTAGTTTTGCCAGCATCAGGGTGAGAGATAATGGCAAAGGTCTTTCGAGTGGAAAGGGCTTCTTTTAATTTCATGTAAACATTATTCGGCCGCAAAATTAATGATTCTGCGGGCATACCCATTCCTTTATTAGTTTTGTGGAAAATAATTTGTGTTATGAAAAGATTTTGCATCACTCTCTTTACTCTTATTTTAACAGTTGTATGCGTTGCGCAAACAGAAGATTTTTCAATAGATCATGAAACTGTTCTTTCTGGAATAAGCTCAGCAACCACCATTACTCATGCCGGTGATGAACGAATTTTTGCCACAGAACAACCAGGAAGAATTCGAGTTTTTTATAGAGATGGTACACTTGAAAGCGAACCTTTCATAGACATTCAAAGTAGAGTGCAGGACGCAGGAGGGGAGCAAGGTCTTCTGGGCTTGGCATTCGAACCAGATTTTTGTGAATCGGGTCGTTTTTATGTCAACTATACAGCCGATGATGGCGGTTTAGTAACAAGGATTTCTCGATTTAGTGTAGATGAGGATAATCCAATGATAGGAGATCCCGATTCAGAAGAAATATTAATTCAATTTGATCAAGATTTCGGGAATCACAACGGAGGGCACATTGAATTCGGTTCTGATGGATTTCTTTACATCGGCACAGGCGATGGCGGATCGGGTGGTGACCCGAACAATAGAGCACAAAACATTACCTCTTATCTAGGTAAGATGCTGCGTATTGACGTGAGTCCTGAAACTGGGTACGATATCCCACTGGATAATCCATATATATTCGATGACTTCGGGCAAGACGAAATATGGTCTTATGGATTGAGAAATCCATGGAAGTTTGCATTCGACAGACAGTTAGGCAATATGTACATCGCAGATGTAGGACAAAATGCATTTGAAGAAGTGAACTTTGAATCTGCGGATGCAGAGGGAGGGCTCAACTACGGCTGGCGCTGTTATGAGGGTGATAGCAACTATAATTTATCTGGATGTACATCTTCTGACTACGTTTTTCCTATTTTGGATTACCCTCATAATGACGGAAGCTTCTCGCATTGTTCAGTAACAGGAGGTCGAGTTTATCGAGGTCCTTCATTTGAGGCTTTTGATGGTTGGTACTTCTATACCGATTACTGCTCAGGAGTTTATTGGGCTGTAATACAATCAGGTGATGTTACAGAGGAACAAGAGTTTGGAACAATTGGGCAGAGCTTTGTCTCTACTTTTGGTGAAGACGTATGGGGGGAAATCTATTTTGCCAATGGCAGTAGCATTCACCGATTACTTGATCCAAATGACGAATTGGTAGGTCCCATTGTACAAACAGGTTCTGTTCTTTCGTCCTCGTTGGATGGAGCTACTTACGAGTGGTTTTTAAATGGTCAATTAGTAGGTAGTTCTGCTGAATTAGAAATGTCAGAGGTAGGAGAATATACATTGGTGGTAACAACAACCAATAGTTCTTGCCAAGTGGAGTCTACCATTGAAATCACTTCATTGAAAACAGGCGACTATTCGGTTGCAAAAAATCCACTAACAATTTTCCCGAATCCTGCACAGGAATCAGTTTCGATAGACCTTGAAAGATATAGCGCTGAAGCACATTCGCTAGCGATCTACTCGATTGATGGTCGATTGATTTATTTGCTACGAGTTAATGCGAACCGTTTGGAATTGAATTTGAGCGACTATGCAAGTGGCGTTTACATCCTAAATCTTCTCGATAACTCAGGCAATTCTATCGCTCAGTCTAAGCTGATCAGACAGTAGCATTCGCATTTTAAATAAAATGGATCTGTGATTTACGGCATCCATTTTATTTTTTTTTCGTCAGTTGGACGGGAAAAAAGGTTTCAAGCATCTATAAGTATGTAGATGTGGAAAACTCTTGATTCCTTGATGCTTGTGCGTTGACTAAGTGTTCATCTTTGGTCGCTTGAGCTTAGCCATTATCAATCTTTGACCTGTTAATACTGATGCAATGATTAGCCTTACTGATGTAAATCCTTATTTTCACGGAATTAATTCAACTGTTTGGGGTTCCATTTTCACCAAAAGTGAACGTTTTTTTTATTCTATGAGAAGTGTCTGGTTTCTTACAATCGTAATTTCACTGCTATTCACCATAGGTGTTTCCACTTCAGGTAACTCCCAGATTTACAACGAGAATTTCGGAGATTCTTTTGACTGTTTTAGTCAAGGTACTCTAGCCAATGGATTTGATCCAGGTCAGGGTCCTTGGAACGTTTCTGCCTCGGGACTCAATGGTCCCATTGCCAATCAATGGTACATCAGTAATTCCGCTTCTGGGAATGGTTTTCCAGGCGGTTGTGTAGATGATTGTTTTTTTGGAGGGCAACGAACGCTGCATATTGGCAACAGTTCAGGAGGCAGTGACCAGGGAGCGTTCTACGAAGAACAAGGGAATGGTGCCATCTTCGTAACTGCAACTCGAGCTGAATCTCCCACAATAGATTGTACAGGATCGTTTAACAATACAGTGACGGTTCGTTTTGCACACAACTCACAAAATGTTACTGATTTTGCGAGATTAGAATATTTTGACGGAGTCAATTGGAGTACGCTCCAAAATTTTAATAATTCTGGATTATGTTTTGGCGGTCCAAACATGAATTGGGATGAGGTTACTAACCTTCCATTGCCTGCCTCAGCCAATAACAATCCCAATGTGCGCATTGGTTTTAATTGGTTTAATGACGATAGTGAGATTGGTGCTGGCCTTCGCGGTTCGGTTGCCATTGACTTTTTGAGGGTAGATGCTGGTCCTCCGCCAAATGTTCCTGCTCCTGCATTTTCTACAGTTGACGGCAATGTTGACTTTTGCGAGCAGACTTGTATCAATTTTCTAAGTGAAACTGTTTTTGACCCGTTTTCTACGGGAGCTACTAATGCCACGTACGCATGGGAATTTCAAGGAGCTGTGACAACGACAAGCGCTCTACAAGACCCCACAAACATCTGCTACAATGAACCTGGAGTTTATGATGTAACTCTAACTGTTACTGACAATCTTGGTACAGGTGGTCCTTTGGTGCAAAACGGATACATTACAGTTCAAGACTGTGGCCCGACCATTATAGTCGAAATAGATAATTCTACTCCATGCGCAGGAGAAGAATGCGTGAATTTGTCATCCGAAAATTCAACAGGAGATATCAATTCAGCCACATGGCAATGGACATTTGTCAGCGAAAGTGGGTTTGATATAATTGCCTCAAATCAGGCTAATCCCGTTAATATTTGTCTGAACGAAGTCGGCTTCTATGATGTGACTGTTTCGGTAACGAATAATTTGGGAATAACTGAAACAGTAGAACTGCTCGATTACATTGACGTACTTGATTGTACGGGTCCTGAAATTTCCTTTTCAGTTTCTCAACAGGTCTTTTGTGTAGGTACTTGTGTTCAATTTACGGATGAGTCCACTTCTAGTAGTCCAATTACCGAATGGAACTGGACCCTTCTTGGTGGTCAAGCAGTAGGTGAAATTGAACCAGGTGTCTCTACTCAGCAAAACCCTGAAGTATGCTACGATGTTTCAGGTACTTATTGGGCGGTATTGTCAGCTACCGATGCGCAAGGCCCGACAGTAAGGCCCGATAGTATTCTAATTACTGTCGACGATTGTACTGGGCCGATAGAAGCAAATTTTGCTGCATCTGATACGCTTATTTGTGCAGGCGATTGCGTTGACTTTCAAAACCAATCCTTGGGTTTTCAAACGAATTACACTTGGATTTTCGGCGGAATCAATCAATCATCAACAGAAGCAAATCCCGAGGTGATTTGCTATGAAACGCCTGGTTCCTACGATGTTACTTTAATCGTAGAGAACGGAATTGACGTTCCCGAGCAGGTTGTCAAAACAGATTACATCGTTGTAGAGAATTGCATCAATCCTCCAGTTCCAAGAATCAGGGTTAGTCAAGATACTATCTGCGCAGGAAAATGTGTAGACTTCTTTGACGAAAGTACTGGTCTGGGAAGCGAATTCTTTGAGTATGAATGGATCTTTGCGGGAGCTGTAGATGGCAGCGAGACTTCAACTGAGGCCAACCCTTCAGAAGTTTGCTACAACAGTCCTGGTGCTTACGATGTAGTGCTGAAGGTTAAAAGACTCAGTATCCCCGATAGTGCTACCCGAGTCTTCACCAACGTTATTACCGTTGTAAATACACCTGAGTGCCGTCCTACCATTATTCCAAATATCCCTGACACCATATGCGCCGGTGATTGCGCTTTCTTCTCTGCCGAGTTTATCGATGCTGATTCTGTTCGCTGGACTTTCTCGGGTGGAAATCCTGAAACGAGCACTGCTTTTGAACCTGGTTTGGTTTGTTTTCCCGAAGAAGGAGATTTCCTCGTCGTGTTGCAAGCTTATAACGAGTCAGGAGAAGCCCCTCCAGTAATTCAAACTGTCTTCGTAGGTCAGCGCCCCCCCTTAAATGCTGGCCCTGATATTACGATCAATTCAGGAGCGATTGTGCAACTTACGGCTAGTCTTGGAGGACAGGTTCCAAATGGAACTTTCTTGTGGCAGCCCTTTGACCAAGTCGACAATTTCAGGGCACAAACGGTACAGATCTCACCTAATGAAACGACTGCTTTCATTGTGTACTACGACCAGGACAGCTCTTGCACGGCCATCGATACGGTAAATGTAACTGTGAATTTTGTAGCAGCTGTGGGTGTTCCAAATTCATTTTCTCCGAATGGAGATGGAAGAAACGATGTTCTCAGAGTATTGGGACAAGGAATAACTCGAATGGAGTTTAAAATATTCAACCGATACGGTCAATTGGTTTTTGAAACGACGAATCAGATTGAAGGTTGGGATGGATTATTTAATGACAAAGAACTTAATGCAGGCACATTTGTGTATACACTAGAGGTAACCTTCGCAGAGGGGAACAGCGAAGTTTATACAGGCGATGTAACTCTAGTTCGATAAATCACCTTATGAGAAAAACGGCTCTGACACTTGCTTTTTTCACCGCTCTTCTGACTTCTGAAGCTCAGCAAGACTTTCATTATTCGCAATTTTTCGCGTCTCCTATTACTTATAATCCTGCCAATTCAGGAGCCTTTGAAGATGACATTCGTGGAACCTTGAACTACCGCAATCAATACGGATCTATTTCAGAGCCCTATAAAACTTTCGGTATATCGGTTGACGCTCCTATCAAAATATCT
>Ga0222653_1000966_pt1 | contig 15363 bp, 11 predicted proteins | sample AntAcemetagen419_FD_179856 | JGI IMG/M metagenome (GOLD analysis project Ga0222653, IMG submission 179856) | Saline water microbial communities from Ace Lake, Antarctica - #419 | ecosystem: Environmental > Aquatic > Non-marine Saline and Alkaline > Saline | place: Antarctica: Ace Lake...
GCTGAAAGCATCATTCTATACAGGTCTCGACTCTACAACTACCATGATCGAAGGAGGGTTTATACAAATGCACTCCGTTTCGAACAGAAGATTAGATTCGCTAAGCAGTGTCATTAGAGATTTTCTAGCTCGTGGTGAAAACGAATCTATTTTAGACAAAGAGGCCTATTGGAAGGCTACTTTGCAAACCTCAGACCTCGAAGATATCGGTCTTCTCTTTCTTCCAGACCTGAAGGAATTCAAACCTTCATCTGCTAAAATGAATTTTTCTGCAGGCGACAATGAACTGGTCGCCACCGCCATGTTCCCTGGAATAAAATACGGCGATTTCAGCCTCGACAGCTTGCTAATTACCACCACTGACGGAGGAGGCTACACCAAAAGGAGACTATCCATAAACACCTTGGCCTATGATACATTGGCCTTAAAGGATCTAAATTTAACGATAGATCAAAATGAGGAAGGCACCCAAACATTGCTAACCATCAATCCTGAAGTATCAAAAAACCATTATCAAATTGGGGCGAAATTAAAACCAGACTCGCTCAAACTAAGTAATGGGTTCACCTTTGAGCTTAATGATACTTTGATCTTGGATGGCAATCAGTGGTTTTACGAAAAGGATTGCTTAATGAGATCTGATAAAAATGGAATTAGTTTTCAAGATTTCAGAATTTACAGCAATCAAAAAGTCTTTCAACTTGAAAAAGAAGAAAGTGATTCGCCACTGAGTATTGCCTTAGAGAACTTCCCATTGCGCGCGCTGACAGGTATGATCAATACAGAGGAAAAGCTATTTCAAGGAATAATCAATGGACGTATTTTATTCAATAGGGACAATAGCTTTGAAGGAGACGGAAACATCACGAACTTCAAAATATCAGGAGCCGATTTTGGCACTTTAGAATGGAAAGCCTCCAACGAAAATGGAGACTTTGAGACCTATATTAGCGCGAAGGGAGAATTCATCGACATTGTCGTGGATGGAAATATTCTTCCGCTAAATGACTCTTTATCTGCTTTCGACCTCGATGTTAAGATCAAGCAATTTGATCTTAACCTTTTAGAAGAACTTGTGTCCAACAATATCGCTGAGGCTTCAGGGTCGGTCTCGGGTGAAATCGCAATCGATGGAACAACCACTTTTCCGCAATTGAGTGGAGCTCTTCAATTTAAGAAAGCATCAATTCGTCCTGATGGCGCTCGATCAGGATACATGGCAAATGATGAAAAGATCAAAATTACACATGAGGGGTTGGCTTTTGAAAAATTCACTTTCTCGGACGAAAATGGCAGCAATTTATCCATAGATGGAACGATAAAGCACAAGAAATTCGCCCAACCCGAAATGGATCTAAAAATAAGAAGTGAGAATTTTACGTTGGTAGATATTTTGGAATCTGCAAATAGTCCTTTCTACGGAAAACTGGTAGCAGATCTCAATTTGGAGATAACTGGTCCGCCAACTTCTCCTGAGGTAGATGCAAAGGTCAAAATAAACGAGCCTACAGATTTCACATACATCGTAACGACCAAAGCCGATATAGAGGCCTTCGATAAATCACTTCTTGTTTGGACAAATTTCGAAGAGAATCCCGAGGACGATATTGTCACAAGAAATAAACAAGAGAAAGAATTAGAAGGGAACATATTCGCAAGTAATCCTCAAATTAAAGGGGAATTAATCATCGATAAATCAGCCATTTTTCAAGTAATTGTGGATTCATCGGCTGGCGACTACTTGCAGATTCAAGGAAGTGGAAAACTGGATATTGATTACGATAGAACGGGTGCTCTCCGCTTCAACGGGGTCTACGAGGTAGATAACGGTTTTTATCAAATGACCTTCTACGATATACAGAAGAAGAAATTCGACTTCATCCAAGGAAGTAAATTAGTATGGAATGGTGAGCCTACCAATGCCAATATCGACATCTCCGCGTCTTACAAAACGCGCGCAGGAATTTCGAACCTGATGCTTACCGATGCCTCCGCATCTTACGACGATGCTTTTCAGCAACAACTCCCCTTCATCGTTTTGCTCAATGTGGATGGGAAATTGCTGGAGCCGCAAATTACTTTCGACATCCAATTGGCCGATGAAGCTGAAGGATCACTAAGCGGTTCTGTGGAGGCGAGACTCAATGATCTAAGAGAAAACGAAAGTCAACTAAACAAACAAGTTTTTGCACTCCTTATCCTTGGTTCATTCTTACCCCAAGATGGCGGCTCTGACTCAAATGTCTTGGCAAACCAAGCGCGAAATAGCGCCAGTCAGATCCTCACCAACCAACTCAATAGCCTCTCCGATAAATACGTGAAAGGTGTCGATATAAACTTTGATATGTACTCATATGGTGGCAGCGCTGGACAAGGAAGTACTGACTTGAGCGTCAACTTGGCCAAGTCATTTGCCGACGATCGAATTATAGTGAAAGTGGGAAGTACTATGGCCATAGAGGATGGAAACTCTGGGTCTGCTCAATCTTCGCAACAACAGTTCATGACGAATATCGAGCTCGAATACAAGCTCACACCGGATGGCAGATACCGCCTACTGGTCTTTAGTAAAACAGATTTGGAAGACATCGTAATCGGACGAATTACCCGCTCGGGTGGTGGATTTGTCTTTCAAAAAGATTTTGATCGATTCAGGTACATTTTTAACGAACCCGAGAAGGAATCTACGGAAATAGAAGAGGAAGACAATACGGAGAAATAGTGGCAAGGCTTTTTAGAAATATCGCTTTTTTGGTTCTCTTGGCTTCTTGCTCAGCGAATAAATACTTAAAACCGGCTGAAAAATACTTCGAGGGTTTTGAAGTAGAATACGTTGACCGAGAAAGTGAAATCCCGAAAGATATTAGAAGTTCTATCCTGACGGGAATAGAACCCGATGCCACTCGTAGATTCTTCCTAAGTAGACCAGGGACTTGGATTTACTATCAGTTTGATTCTGTTCCAGGAGACAAAGGGCTTAAGTACTTTATCAAATACCGACTTGGAAATAAACCCTCTCTGCTCCATGAGGTCAAAATAGAAGAGAATAGAGAAGTCATAGAATCCCGCATCAAGGCGGCTGGATTTTTCAATGTCAATGTCGAAGAACGCCTAGATACATTTAAGAACAAAGCTTCGATAGTTTACCGCATTGAGCCAAATCAACCCTATTATTTCGATACACTCCAAATATCTTCTCAACCTCATCCGTGGTCGGGTGAGCTCAGAAGAGTCTACCAAGAGAAACCAATCATTCAGGCAGGAGACTTGTTTCGAAAAAGCAGTGTCGTTTCTCAGCGAGAGGAGATTTCCGAGATTCTCAAAAATGAAGGATACTTCTATTTTTCGTCCTCGCTGCTTTATTATCGCGCAGATAGCAGCTATTCGAATCGGCGTGTAAGGCTGAGTCTTGACTTAAAGGATAATACGCCCAAAGCGGCGATTGAGAAATTCAGCATTGATTCCATCACCATTAATCTCGCTGCTGATTCAAAGAACACCGAGATTATTGGCGATAGCCTTAGAGCGATTGTAGACAAAGAAAAGCTCTTTATAAAACCCGAAAAACTCAGTCCCTTCATCATCATGAAGCCAGGCGAAATTTACAACAAGAAACACGAGGCTCTGACTCTCGAACACTTGAACAAGCTCGATATATTTGACTTTGTGAGTCTCCGTTTTACGGCGGATACCGCAGATGGAAAAAACCTACTCAGAGCCAACATTCTGGCTTCTCCAAGGCCAAAACACTCCCTCAGAGCACAGGTTGTTCTGACCACTACATCTACCAATTTTACTGGGCCAGGCTTGCAACTGCGCTACACAAATCGGAATCTTTTCAAAGGTGCAGAACAACTGAGGTTAAGTGCCACAGGGCGTTATGAACAGCAGCTGACAGGATCGAGAAAAGGATTGACCTCCTACGAAATTGACCTCTCTGCTGATCTGCTCATACCACGAGTTTCAGGCCCTTTTAAACCAAAAAAACTCAGTGGAAATGTGCCCAAAACGAAATACAGCTTAAACTACCGTCTATTTAACCAGCCCGATTATTACGCGCAAGGCAACGTGGGAGCCAGCTACGGATATGAATGGCTGAGCAATAAGACCACTTTTCACGATTTTAAATTGCTCCGTTTGGATTACGTGAGACTTCTGCAATCTTCTGAACGCTTGGAAGACTTATTTGATCAAGGTGTCCTAGACAGAGAGAGTTTTAACGACCAACTCATCTTCGGGCCCAGCTACAGCATGACTTTCAGCCCAGAGAGAAAAGGCAATTTCGCCAATTATTTTATCGGAGGGAGTCTGGAGTTTTCTGGAAATCTCCTTTACAGTGTCTACAACTGGTCCAATTCAGAAGTGAATGAGGATGGACAGTTTGAGGTCGTTGGCGTTCCGTTTGCCCAATATACCAGAACACAGCTCGACGCTCGCGTCTATTTGGATGTAGCTGAGTATACGAAGCTGGTACTTCGCCAAAATGTAGGCGTTGGAATTCCCTATCTGAATTCCAGGAGTTTGCCCTTTGCCAAGCAATTTTTCGTTGGAGGAGCGTCTTCGTTGAGAGGCTTCCAACCCCGAGCGGTAGGTCCCGGCATATACAAGAACACCGAGGGAACAGACGATAGTTTCTTTGATCAAACGGGAGACATCATGCTCGAATGGAATGCCGAATCCCGATTTGACTTGGGAGGCTACCTCAAAGGGGCATTATTCATTGATGCAGGAAACGTGTGGCTGATCAATGAATCATCCAATCGCAAAGGTGGTGAGTTTATCTGGAATCAATTTCTGAACCAACTGGCAGTATCGGGTGGCGCAGGATTGAGAATTGATGCTGATTTCATCATCGTCCGTTTTGACTTGGCTCTGCCCTTTCGCGATCCCTCTGTTGAAGATGGGAATCAATGGCTTTTTGATAGGGTTACCCTTGACAATGGCTGGGTAGGCGACAATATGATTTTGAATTTTGCGATTGGATATCCGTTTTAATTTTGGACAGACGTTAGTATCTACTGACTAATATCAGATTGTAGGTAATCGACTCTGTATGAAACAAAAAACCCCACTCTATCAAGAATGGGGTTTTGCATTTTGAAATAGTTCGTTTTGATCCTAGCCTGTTTGGGATTCCCAAACAATAATCAAAACACCAACAACTTTTTAAGAGTAGCTAAGGACTAATATCAATACTTCATCACCTTATCTACAATCCCATATTTCAGACTCTCATCGGCATCCATCCAGTAGTCACGGTTGAAATCCTTCAAGATTTTCTCCACAGTTTGACCGCAATTCTCAGCTAGAATCTCTGCACCAATTTGCTTGGTTTTAAGAATTTCATTTGCTTGAATTTCGATGTCAGTAGATTGCCCTCTAGCTCCACCACTCGGTTGGTGAATCATCACCTTTGCGAGCGGATAGATGAATCTCTTGCCTTTTTCACCAGCAGAAAGTAAGATACTACCCATGGAAGCTGCCAAGCCCATACAGACAGTACTTACTGGGCTATTGATCGTTTTCATGGTATCGTAAACGGCAAAACCCGAAGTAACATAGCCTCCTGGGCTATTGATGATCAAGGTAATTTCCTTACCAGGATCTTTGGCATCTAGATACAGCAATCGATCAATGACGTGTTTTGCAGAATCATCGTCTACACTACCCCAAAGAAATACTTTACGCTCTTTGACGTATTGATCTTCAATCAATTTTGAAAGACTTGGATCCTTCTTTTTATCTTCTTTTTCCTTTTCGCTCATGTTCAACGTTGATTTCTTCTATTTTCTAAAAAGTCTTGCAAGATAATGGTTGCAGCAATCTTATCGATGTTTTCCTTCTTTCGGCGGTCTTTTTTTTTGCTTCCTGCTGCTATCATAGATTCCAAAGCCATCTTTGAGGTAAATGCCTCGTTCAATCGGTGGACTTCCACTTTGGGATAGCGCTGAGTAAATGTGTGCAAAAACTTCAGGATTTCATCTTCGAGTTCATTCAATCCTCCCGTCATTTTAAATGGCTGTCCCACTACCACTTCATTCACTTCTCGCAATTTAAAGTACCGATCAAAGAAAGGAAACAATTGTCGACGAGGAATGGTTTCCAATGCACTCGCAATAATTTGCATATCATCCGTCTCGGCTATGCCGCAGCGCTTTGTTCCGTAATCAATTGATAGTATTCTAGGCACAGCACAAAAGTAATAGGATTGAAACACCTAAATTCACACTTCGAAAAAATAAACACCAGATGAAAAGAATTTACATTTTACTAGCGATGATCGCTACTTTGGGAAGCTTCAATAGTGCAAAAGCCCAAGAACTCGTTTCAGTCGAATTCGTCTATAATTACACTACTAGCCTAATTAACTTTCTCGGCTTTCCGCTTCCTGTGGACTATGCTGTAGACTTTTACAAAATAACCTACACAACCACAGATTTAAACGGAGAACCTACCATAGCATCAGGTGCGCTGTCGATTCCCTTGTCCAATTCATGCAATTCCTTCCCTATGGTTGCGTATTGTCATGGAACTGTTCTCAAGCGCTTTGATGTTCCTTCTGAACGAAACCCAGAAAGCTTAATTCTCACCGTTCTGTCATCGGCAGGATATATTGGAATTGCTCCAGATTACCTAGGTATGGGTATAAACGAGGGAATTCATCCTTATGTGCATGCAGAATCTCAAGCCACGGCCACACTAGACCTAATTAGCGCAGCGAGAGAATATTTAGCGTCGACAGATTATCAGGACAACGGAGAAGTATTTATCACAGGATATTCGCAAGGTGGGCATGCGGCAATGGCAGCTCTCAAATATGCCCAAGACAATGAGCTAGTCGAAGAACTCGGTATAGTAGCTGGCGCTCCATTAAGTGGGCCTTATAATATGTCTGGCTCACAAGCCAATCTTATATTGAGCGATGAGCCCTATCCGACTCCAGGGTACATCATTTACCTTGCTGTTAGTTACCAAAGCGTTTACGGGAACCTGTACAATGAGTTAAGTGATTTAGTGCAAGATCCATATGCCGATATAGTAGCTCCTTATTTCGATGGCGAACAAGATGAGTATACAATGGATGTGGTGAACGATCTTCTACCAGAGAACATTAGCGAACTGCTGAGAGATTCGGTTCTCACCAATTTTGAAAACAACCCAAATCATCCGCTCAGAATCGCTCTCGCTGACAATGATCTTTTTGACTGGGCTCCTGAAATGCCTATGCGCATGTATTACTGCGACGGGGACGAGCAAGTAGCCTTTACCAATAGCACTACCACCGAACAAATCATGACCGACAACGGAGCTGCCGATGTGAGCTCAGCCAATGTTTTACCAGGTGCTGATCATGGCGGATGCGTCGTGCCAGCAGTACTGGCTGCATTTAATTTTTTCGAAGGATTGGCATCAGAATGCTCTTCAACTTTATCCGTATCCAATGTTGACGAAGAGGCTATTGCCATTTGGCCAAATCCTGCAAAGGACTTGGTGCAAGTAAGCTTTGCCCTTGGAAACGGACAATTGGCTTTATACGATATCAATGGTCGCTTGCTCAAGGAACAAGTTTTGAATTCGGAATTGTCAAATTTCGATGTGAGTGATTTGTCAAATGGGAATTACATTCTCACCATTACACACAATGGCACTCAATACGGAACATTGCTCGTCGTAAATAAATAAAAATTAAGGCACTTGTTCAACCGCTGCAAAGCTCCCGAAGCTTTGAGGTTATTTTATCTTTGTTGATCCTCAAGAAAGCACCATGGATTTAGAGTCACTTATTGAAGAAGCTTGGAGCGATAGAAAGCTGATCAATAACCCCACTCATCGTCAAGCGATTGAAGACGTTATTGAAAAAATAGACTTGGGTAAGCTACGCTGTGCCTCGCCTACAAGCGATGGCTGGACGGTGAATGAATGGGTGAAAAAAGCAGTAGTTCTTTACTTCCCCATGCGGAAAATGGAGACAATCGAGGTTGGTCCATTTGAATTTCACGACAAGATGCGGCTCAAGACCAACTACAAGGAAAAAGGAGTTCGAGTCGTTCCCCATGCCATTGCGCGATATGGAGCTTTTATAGCCAAGGGTGTCATTATGATGCCTTCCTACGTAAATATAGGAGCATATGTAGACGAGAATACCATGGTAGACACCTGGGCTACCGTGGGAAGCTGTGCACAGATAGGAAAGAATGTTCACCTGAGCGGTGGAGTTGGAATCGGTGGAGTACTAGAACCACTTCAGGCATCTCCAGTAATCATAGAGGACGGAGCTTTCATAGGTTCGCGAAGCATCGTGGTAGAAGGCGTAAGAGTGGGCAAGGGAGCTGTGCTAGGGGCAAACGTAGTGCTAACCAAGAGCACACACATCATCGATGTCACACAGAAGGAACCAGTCACTTACAAAGGACAGGTTCCAGAGAGATCAGTTGTGATTCCTGGAAGCTATAACAAAACTTTTCCTGCCGGAGATTATCAGGTTCCTTGTGCTCTTATCATTGGCCAGAGAAATGCTGGAACAGATTTAAAGACCTCATTAAATGATGCTCTTCGTGAGTATCAAGTAGCTGTTTAATCAGTACATGAAGAGAATTCTCATCATACAAACAGCCTTCATTGGCGATGTAATTTTGGCTACTCCACTTATTGAGAAGCTAAAAAGATTCTACCCGAAATCGGAGATAGATTTTCTGCTGAGGAAGGGAAATGAAGGATTACTCAAAGACCACCCCAAAATAAATCAAATCCTTATCTGGGATAAAAAGAACTCGAAGTACAACAGCCTGGCCAAACTGGGACGAGAAGTCAGAAGCAACAAATATGATCTCTTAATCAATCTTCAACGCTTTGCCTCCTCTGGTTTGTTGACGACATCGTCTAAAGCAAAAGTCAAAATCGGATTTGCCAAGAACCCATTTTCATTTGCTTACACGCAAAAATTCCCGCATGTCATTGATCAGGAGATGCATGAAGTGCATCGGAATCTCAGTCTAATAGAAGGGTTGACCGATAGTTCTTTTCAAGCTCCTGTCCTCTACCCTTCTGAGTCAGATTTTGAAAAGATAGCTTCTTTACAAAAAAGCGGTGCCTACTATTGCGTTGCCCCTGCATCGGTATGGTTTACCAAACAGTTTCCTGCTGAGAAGTGGATTGAAATGATTGATAAGGTAAAACATGATATCCCTGTATACCTTCTTGGAGCTCCTGGTGATCTAGACACCTGCGCAGAGATTCAAGAAAAATCTATTCACGGCAACATTCGCATTTTGGCAGGAGAGCTCACATTCTTGCAATCGGCTGCCTTAATGAAAGGCGCCAGAATGAATTTCGTCAACGACTCTGCCCCGCTTCATATCGCCTCTGCAATGAATGCGGCGGTCACGGCTATTTTCTGCAGCACCATTCCTCAATTTGGCTTTGGACCGCTCAGCGAAAAGTCTCGCGTAATAGAGACTAATGAAAGTTTGGAATGCAGGCCTTGCGGACTGCACGGAAAGAAAACCTGCCCAAAAGGACATTTCAAATGTGCTTATACTATTGATACTTCTGAAATCTTGAAATTTGGAAAAAATAAATCAAGATAATGGCCACCTTAAAATAAAGGAGGGAAATCTCCTTCTTGCTCCCACCACGGCTGGATGGAGCTTATTGTGCCATGCCCGAAATGCGGAAGCATTGAAAACACTGCGAACGCTTAAAAATCGAGGTGCTGAAAGTGGATTTACAATTTTAGTTGAAAGTGACGCCCGTCTAAATAGGTTGGTCTCGGAAGTACCCGCAATAGCGTGGGACATTCTAGATACGAGTGACGGCAACTTGATACTGATCCTTCCGGAAGGCAGAAACGTAGACAAGCAAGCCTTAGCAGCAGATGGTAGCATTGCCATCAGAATGGTCAAAGATCCAGCAGAAAGAAAGCTTGTTCAAATGGTTAATGGCCCAGTGGTGTCTACCGCATTGCTCGACTCTTCAGGTACACCCGTTTCAAAACCTGAAGAAGCGGAAGATTCTCTCTTGGAAGAGGTGGATTATCTTCTAAATTTGCCCACCCTTTCAAAATTCAAAGACAAAAAACAGATTCCCATTGTCAAGCTCAACCTTGACGGGGAAGTGAAAATTATTCGACCCTGACCCTCATGGACTTTAACGACCATAAAGTAATCTTGGATATGCCGATATACAAGACGCTGTCGGAAGTTGCTGATGAAACAGGAACTGAGGCGTACATTATCGGAGGTTTCGTGCGCGATCTCTTATTGGGTCGAAAAGTGACAGACTTGGACGTAGTGACTGTAGGAAACGGAATCGACTTCGCTCAAAGTGTGAGTGAAAAACTGGACAATCAACCGGTGAAAATTTTCAAGAATTTCGGGACTGCAATGCTCAAATTCGGAGAGTGGGACTTGGAGTTCGTAGGTGCAAGGAAGGAAAGTTATGCCAGAGATTCTCGCAACCCAGAAGTAGAACCAGGTACACTAAGAGATGACCAACTTCGCCGAGATTTCACCATCAACGCTTTGGCGATAAGCCTGAATAAAAATAACCGCGGAGAATTGTCTGACCCTTTCAATGGGGTAGATGACTTGAGATCAGGCATTATCAGAACTCCCACAGATCCGCATACCACATTTAGTGATGATCCCTTGCGAATGATGAGAGCCATTCGCTTTGCGACTCAACTTGGCTTTGCCATTACAGATGATTCTCTCTCGGCAATTACAGAAATGAAGAAGCGGCTGGAAATAGTCAGCGCGGAACGCATTAGCGTAGAGCTCAATAAAATCATCATGGCAGAAAAGCCATCCATTGGTTTTAAATTGCTTTTCAAAACAGGCATATTGAATGAGTTTTTCCCTGAGCTCGTGAACCTTCAAGGAGTGGAGGAGCAAGATGGAATGCGACACAAAGACAACTTCTATCATACGCTTGAAGTGCTAGACAATGTGGCTGCTGAATCCGATAACCTCTGGCTTCGGTGGAGCGCCATTCTTCACGACATTGCCAAGCCTCCCACCAAGCGTTTTCAGCCAGGAACGGGGTGGACCTTCCATGGACACGAAGACAAAGGGGCTCGAATGGTTCCAAAAATTTTCAAGCGAATGAAGCTTCCTTTGGACCACCAAATGAAGTATGTCCAGAAGTTGGTCGCGCTTCACTTAAGGCCAATTGCATTAACGAAAGAAGAAGCTACAGATTCAGCTATTCGAAGGTTGCTTTTTGATGCAGGAGATGATATCGATGATTTGATGATCCTTTGCAAATCTGATATTACTTCCAAGAACGAAAAGAAGGTCAGAAAATACTTGTCCAATTACGAACGAGTGAAACTACGCTTGATTGAAGTAGAAGAAAAAGACAAGGTGCGCAACTGGCAACCACCCGTTTCTGGGGATGAGATTATGGCAATATTCGGCATTGAGCCATCCAGAGAAGTGGGTATAATTAAAAATAGTATCAAGGAAGCTATCCTAGAAGGGGAAATCTCGAGCGACCCTGAGGAGGCTCGGCTATTCATGATCCAGGAAGGTGAAAAGCTCGGGCTTACGCCGAAGAACTGAACCTCGCCTACTTCCAAACCCCGCCAAAAAGTTACGTGATCTTTAATAGCCGCGGCAGCGTCTTTGGGCTCGGGATAGAACCACGGAGCGTCAGAACCTATTTCATCCCTATAGATTTATACTATAGTATGATGCTGTCCCTTTCCAAGGACACATGGTATGGGTATCAGACCTCTTGAGGAGTTCTTTTTTCACATCTGAAATGGAAATAGTAATTTCCTTCTAATCGCTTGGTGTTTTCACTTTCTGAAATTACTTGTCCTTTAGATGTGGCTCAGACTTTCATGGTTTCTTTACAAGGGTATCTACAAAATAATGCTTGCAATCGTAGAAATGTTCTACGACCTCGAATCTAGCTGTTTCAAAATATGCCTCTATCTCTTCTACCCTAAATTTTCGACTGATCTCAGTGTGTATCACCTCTCCCGTTTCAAACTTAAAGTTTTGATCCAATGCATCAATCTCGACTATTTGGCTTTTTAAGCTTACCAAATAGCTTTTTGCCAAACCCGTTTCTGGATCGTAATAGGGATAATGCTCGAATGCTTCGATGTTGAAATCGGCCCCAAGTTCCCGATTAATTCTTCTCAAAATATTGAGATTAAATGCCTTTGTTATGCCCGTAGGATCGTTGTATGCGCGAAGAATGGCATGCGGGTTTTTCATCAAGTCATATCCGAGAAGCACTTGATCACCAGAATTCAACTTCTTATAGAGCTCTGCCATAAAGCGATCGATCACCTCTTCGCGAAAATTACCAATACTTGATCCGATAAATAGAACCAGCTTTGGTCTATCTGATTCAACTCGCACGTTATCCAGCGCAGCGAAATAATCAGCATTTTCTGGTCGCACCGTCAATTGGGGAAACTCTTTGGAGAGATCGCTCTCCAGGTTCTCTAAAACATCGCCTGAAATATCTATTGGTACGTAACGGAAATCCGCTCCGTTCTCCAAAAGACGCTTTAATAGAATTCTTGTTTTGGTGCCATCTCCTGCCCCAAATTCGAGCAAATCAAAAGGCCTTGAACCTTTAGAGAAAGCCTTTAAAATATCTGCTCCACGAGTTGAGAATATTTCATATTCACAATCCGTCAAGTAGTACTCTGGCATTTTCATGATTTGCTGAAAGAGGTCATCTCCTTCTGCATCGTAAAAATATTTCGAGAGTAAATATTTGTTTTCTGACGATAAGCCTGTGGCCACATCTTCTGCTAATCCCATATTATTTTGCTAGACGAATACCTGCAAATTGCCATTGTAGGTGAGGGTGAAAGAAATTTCGATATGTATTACGGCTATGACCAGGAGTTGTTGCGCTAGAAGCTCCTCGTAATACCATTTGATTAATCATGAACTTGCCGTTGTATTCTCCCAAAGCTCCAGGAGCTTTGGAAAAACGAGGATACGGTAGATAAGCACTGTTGGTCCATTCCCAACAGTGACCCCAATTGAATTCTTCTGAAGCTACTTCCCATTCAAATTCTGTAGGAAGTCGAAGCCCTTTCCATTGCGCAAATGCCGCAGCTTCGTAATAGCTCACATGAACAAGAATGTCATTCTTGTTTACCACTCTTAGGCCCGACATGGTATACCGGTGCCATTGCCCGCGCACATTATGAAGGTAAAGTGGCGCAGTAATCTCATTTCGATTGATGAATTCCCAAGCATCGGAATGCCATAGGTTAAAATCCTTGTACCCTCCTGCTTCAATAAACTCGATAAACTCACCAAAAACTACAGGTCTGCTTGCTATGCTGAATTGTTCCAAAAAGACTTGGTGGCTTCCCTTCTCATTGTCGAAGAAAAATCCATCACTTTCAAATCCGATCTGCTTCAATCCCGATTCGATTTTGATCCAACTAAAGTCAACGCTTGCTGGCTGACGGTCTATACTTGAACCTTCATCGTAAAGAGGAAAAAACGGCTGGTGACCCAGGATGTACTTTATGTCTGTTAGCAGCAATTCTTGGTGCTGCATTTCATGCTGCAGGCCGAGCTCTATAACTTCAAACAGTTGCGGACTAACCTGTCTGGCTTGAAGCAATTCAATTAGCTTTTCGTTGACATAATTGCGGTACTCGTATATTTTGGAGGTCTCGGGACGTGACATCGAACCTCGATTCGAACGAAGAACACGTTCCCCGACATTGTCGTAATAACTATTAAAATGAAACCCGAAGGTCTCGTCAAACTCTTGGTAACCCTTAGCAAAGTTCTTTAGAGCGAAAGTCTCAAAAAACCATGTCGTGTGGGCAAGATGCCACTTTGGTGGCGATACATCCGTAACGGGCTGAACAGGGTAATCTTCGGTTTTAAGCGGGAAGCATATTTCCTCAGTTCTATTTCTTATTTCTAAAAAACGTTTTGAGAGGAGCTCTTGAGCAGTTAAGATTTCTGCGACCTTAATTTCGGTGGTTGGTTCCATAGAATTTCCAGTCCTGCATTTCAATTTTAAAATAGGCGTAAAGGCGGAGTAGCTTAATTTCTTATTAAGACTTTTTCGGTGTGAACTGTCAGGCCTCCAATGATTACAATCATGTATAGACCATTGTTTAGATTCTTGGTCAATCTAAATGTATCACTTCCTCGAAATTGCTGAGAGTGGTGAAGAACACCGTTGTGATCAAATACGGATAAACTATAAGTCTCACTATTCAAAAGACTATTGCAATACCACGGCAAGCCGATAGTATGTGGGTTTGCGTAAAAACACTCAATATTTTTATTTGTGTAATCTAGATTTCCAATAAGATATTGACTCCAAAAATGGACGTGCTTTTCGTATGAATTCCACTCATCTTGCTCTGGATTCCATTCTTTAAAAAGAGTGGTATTCAAATTACCGTAATCATCATAAGTCGCCTCGACGCTTTCTTTTGCATCTCCATCGGAATCAAAAACATCGTAAGAATTGGCATTCTCTACTTGACCCAATAGAGTGTAGGAAAGTGCTTGAAAGGATTGCTCAACCCATTCCTCTAGGCCTTGATTCCAAATACTTTGCAGCAGATTTACAAGCTGATTTTCATCATTGTATTCGTAATCTCGCGAGGAAGTATTCAACCAAACACCCAGCGTATCTACCCAAACCTGTTGCACCTCAGAACGAAGTTTGTTATTTTCATTGTATTCGAAGAGCTTTCTTCTCTGCGGCTGCCATACCATAGATGTCAAGTCCCATCTAAAAATTAATTCTTCAGCTATTTTGTTGTCATCATTGTGGAGATACTCGTCTTTCGAATAAGGGAGCCATTCATCAGCTTCATAAATTTCTACAATCTCTTCAGAAACAAGGCCCAAGTAATTTCTAGCGAAAAATGTTCTTTGGTGATTTTCAAATTCTTCACTGAATGCATCCCATCGTTCACTAATGCTGTACTCAACAAAGCCATCGTCGTTGTAATTAAAACTTCGCTTGACCGATTTTTTCCAAATGTCTACTTTATTCTCAAACTCATTTTCGACTAAAAGCCTCCCTTGATTGTCATAATCAGAGATGATTTTCTTGAATAATTCAAAGTCAATGTTTGACTCTTGTTTCTCGAAGAAATAAGTGGAATCTCTGAGGAATCGTTGATTGTAAAGCAGATCAGGATTATTTATCCTTAAACCATCAAAGCCGAAAAAATCGTTTAGTGAGTTAGACTTACCATCATTATTTGACTGCGCTCGGGCCGAAAAGGCCGAAAAGAGAACAACTAGTATTAGTATGATAGGCTTTACTCGCAACATAGGCTCGCAATCTGCTCCGTAAGGTACGAAACTTTGAGCCAAGATTCCTGATGAAACATTAAGGGTC
>Ga0222653_1000967_pt1 | contig 15355 bp, 11 predicted proteins | sample AntAcemetagen419_FD_179856 | JGI IMG/M metagenome (GOLD analysis project Ga0222653, IMG submission 179856) | Saline water microbial communities from Ace Lake, Antarctica - #419 | ecosystem: Environmental > Aquatic > Non-marine Saline and Alkaline > Saline | place: Antarctica: Ace Lake...
AAAGGTCGCCAAGCGGCCAGCTACGTGATTGATCATTAAATTCTATTTGGACATCAGATTGAATCTCGAACCTAGAAGTAGATCTCGTTTGCTGTTCCAGCAATCCTTTTAATTTCTCAATAAAATAGCTTCGCGGCAATGGTTGCTCAACGAATAGATCTGCTCCCGCACTTAAAGCTAAATTGCGAATGGCAGCTGAAGTCTGTACCGATGTCAGGACTATTGGCACTAGGTCATATTCACTTTGGCTTTTTAAATGCATCGTTGCTTGGGCAGCATCCACTCCGGCGTAATCCATATTGATCACGATGATATCGATGTTGCCTTTATCTAAATAGTTCCTAGCCTCCTCATAATTAGCCGCAGCTTTAACTAAGACGCCCATCTTTCGGTAACCGGCTCTATCCAAATCTGTGGTCACGGTTCTATCATCGATAGATAAAAGTCTAATTGTTGCATTTGCGCTCATATTGTATTCTCCTGAATTAAGGCAGCAGCTTTTTGTGCTAGGTGCTATATTCAATTCGGCTAAAAGATCCTAAGAATTAGACTAAATTTATAACCATCTGAAATAATAGCTATAAATATTCTAATTATGGTTAAGTGAAACCCCTAACATGGCAAGAAGTAGATATGACCAAGGCTCCCAAATCACGACTCGACGACGAACTCCTAAGACGCGGCCTCTGTGAGACCCTAGAGACAGCTAGAGCTTTGATAATGGCAGGCAAGGTAGTTGTGGATGAACAAAGGCAGGACAAGCCTGGGATCAAAATTTCCCCTACCTGCCACGTACGGGTCAAGGAAAATTCTAAGTATGTTAGCCGGGCTGGTGAAAAGTTGGCTGGCGCAATTAGCAGTTTTGGTATTGAGCAACTATTTAAAGACAAGAGAGTGTTAGATGCTGGTGCTTCAACCGGTGGCTTTACCCAATGCGCTTTAGAGTTCGGGGCTGAGGAAGTAATCGCCGTTGATGTAGGAACAAACCAACTGGCTTGGGAACTACGAAACGACAAGAGAATCACCTCTGTAGAAAAAACAAATATCTTCGAATATAGTCCCGACCCACTTAAACCAATTGATATCATTACAGCAGATCTTAGCTTTACGTCTCTAGCAAGGATTGTAGTCCATTTGGCAAAACTCGCCCCCCAAAAAGGCGCTTCCTTCATAGTCTTAGTCAAACCCCAGTTTGAACTTGGCAAACATCAAGTTCCTCCCGGAGGCATTATCGCAGATGATTCTCTTAGAAGAGAAGCCGTGAATAAAGTAAGAACCGCTTTTGAAGAATGCGGCATTACTAACATTCAAGAACAAGATTCCAAATTAGAAGGCACCAAAGGAAACAGAGAAATTTTTCTCTTCGCCACCCGCTAAAAAACCCTTTTCAACTCTTCCGCACTACAAATTCCCCCGGAACGCCCCAAAGCGCTGACCCACTAGGAATACCCGCACAGCATACTTCAGTATCTGAAGCAGAACGCCAACAACTGCTCAAAAACAGTACTTTCAACCACTCTCTCCAATATCTTCAGAACTTAAAAAACTCGTCTACATATCCGCGTCACAAACTCCCCTAGAACGTTCAGATCTGCTGTCTGGCAAGGAATGGCCGAGCAGCGCAGCGTACTTTAGTACGTGCGCAGCGGGGCGCAAGCCATGACGCCGTCCAGGCAGTGCTTATGGACGTTCCCCCCCCATTGATCCTCCCCAGCCACAAAAAAACAAGAGCCGGGTTGCTTCCGTGCGCCCGGCTCTTGTTTTTGTTAATACTAAGATTTATTAGCTATTTGAAGAATACAAATGAGCTTCATTTTGTAGACAGAAGTAAAAGTGTGCTGCATCAAGTGCATCAACCCAGATTGTATCTGCGTGATAGTCATAGTGTGCATGAATATGCTTTCGGTCTATCGCCTCTAGAATTGCATCTGAATGCAGTTCATAAAGATCACACATTCCTTCCAAAGAAAGACGCTGTCCTTTGTAGGTTTCAGGATTGTGACCAAGATCGATTAGTGCGCTGGCAAATGCTTCTCTTGTAACTTGCGGCGGCATATTGCGTCCTCCAAAATGTTTAGCTGTTGTTGGGTTGATTTCTCTTAATATTATTTTATGAGAAATCACTGAGACAAAACAACGGGCAAACATTGCAGGACTAGAGGTTGGGAGGATTGCCATTTTTGCCGATAGCAAAATTGACGATTATGCCAAATAAATGCCGATCCATGAAATCTATTTAATCCAATGGGACGAACTGATTCCTGAGGCATCTTTTAATGATTTGTGTGGGTTAAAGAGAAATCTCGGGATTTCGACGAAAACGGTATTCGTTAGGTCACTATGACTAAGCAGTTCATACAGCGCTAGCTCGTGGTAATACACCCGTTCGCCTTTAAAAGTTTTTTTTGCGAGCAACCAAAATTCGTCTGTCTGACTCGTGTAATATTCGGCAATCCTGGGAATTTCGGCGCATACAAATACGGGATTAAAGTGTGTTGCCATCGCAGGGTCTTCTAGCCATTTGCTCTGATCACTTTGAGAGGCATGCGGGACCTCTAAGCATATCCGTTTGTTCGACCCATTGATGCTTACTATGCAAGGGGTTCCACCTACATCAGTGCCAGAATTGGGGACCATCCCCATTGTATTGACGGGTCTGTCAAAGACAGATTTTAGTCCCGCTAGGTCTCGCGTGTAGCGCTCAGTTGCATAGAAAAGAAAATCAACAATGTCCCAAAGGTCTTTAACGTCGTTTTGCGGTTTTAGACTTTGCGTAGGATAGTTCAGTTCTAAATCATCTAGTAAATTTGTTAAAATTCTAAAACAGCCCTCTAAGTTGTCTTGAAGAAGCATTCGCCTGACTTCTTTAACAGTCGCTAAAATCAATTGGTGTGTATTTAGAAAATCATTTGTAGCTTGAATAACCTTTGGTGAATTACCTACTACGTTGTCGACGTTTTTGATAAACACTGAGTCCGCGTTTTCAACTTTGGAAAATAAGTCGGCTAATGCTCCGTGGCCTGCAGGAACAATGGAGAGGCAATTATTTTCAATTATGGGGTTTGCTAATCCATCGAAGCGTATTGTTGACAAACCTGCATCTTGAAAAAGTATTTTATCATTGTCTTTTAGGAATGGCCGCACCAACTTTTCGTGGTCCGGTTGAATGACAAAATACTGTTCATCAATTCCCTCTATTGAGGCCATTTCAGCTTGTTTAAGCTGCAGAAATGTTAGATCATCCACTACGCAGGGCTGCAGTAGCTTGGGTGACTTAAGCGCCAACACCGCGCTATTTACTAGTACCTTTAATTGGTCAAAGTCTATTGACTTTAGTTGGTCTCGTTGCATTATTAAGCGTCGAAAAACGCTGGGAATCGGCCAGTCTAAAGCTCCCTCTTTGAAAAAGGCATTTAATTCGCCTACTAAACTATCAACCTCTAAACTCTCGGCAGCATCGATAAAATCAGTAAAGATATTAAAATACCTACTGGCGGCACCTGCCGCTGGAGTGAATGCTGCCATTTTAAACTTATGAAATTTCACATTCTGTAGATTAGGGAGTTTTATTATCAAGCCATTATCGAACCTGCACGTCTCTATTATAGGAAGTATATTCTCTACTTTAGATTCTGAACTACCTTCTAATAGCTGTTTGATTCGTCTTTGATGTAATGACACCTTATCAAAATCTAAGTGGGCCTTTTTACAGTATTCAGAAAGTTGCATGGTTAGTTCCTATTAGCATTTTCATGTGCTGTGAGAACTCTGCTCCAGGTTTGTGTCTTTGCCGGACTTAGATCTTTGGACAAAAGGCTCAGGGCAAATTCTCTAACGGATTCAGAATTATCAGACTTGGCTACTTGTACCAAAATATCAGAGGCCTTTTCATTGGTAATTAATACTTCTAATGCAGAACAAACCGATTTTCTAACCCAAGGAAAAGTGGATTCTAGGTGTTTTGCCATTAATTCGATTAACCTGTCATCACCAATATCAACACGCAGATTTTTGACTAATTTTGGCAATGTCATAGGATTAAGTGGATAAGGAATCTTTTTAAGTAAGTCTAATCCAATGTGAGCCCGTTTGCCTTTGAGCTTTTGTATAACGGCCTTCTGATAATATTTATTCAGATCTTTCAAGCCATTGACAGTTGGGGCCTTATTCATATCAAACGCATAGGCCTCTGCAGTAAGCTTCTGACTCTTTTCAGATGGTTGGAAGATTGGACCTTTAGCTCCTGACCCCATCCTAAAGATAAAGCCTAATTTAGCCAATTCTTCTAAACTCGCATAAAATTCACCTTCCTCAATAGGAGGCAGGCGATTAGCAATACAATATTCCGTGTTATTTTTGAGCATACTGTCAGCATTGGATTCATTATTGATACATAAGTTTTTTAGTAAATCAAATATCCATTGGGAGCCGTAGTCTTCAATTTGCATAGCCAAAATGTCGTTGGCACTATCTAACTCGTACTCTAAAAAATAAAGATCATTGACCCAAGGCCGGGCTTTCATTTCTTTAGCATTTTTTACTATAATTTCTGCGAATTTAGCATCGACTTCTGGCAAAAATTTAATATCTGTATCGCCTTCGATCTGAATGCTTTTAACAGCCGATTTTAGGCGCGCAATCAAGTCTCGACCAATGCCCAAACATTCGATTAGGTGTGACTCACTTTCGGAAACAGCAGCGGTAACGAAAATATATTTTAAGAAGGTTTCATCCAAAATCTTTTCAGAGTTCTTTTGAATTTCTCGGGCAGCGTGCATCATTTCGCCAACCAATTGTTCTGCCTGATCCCTATTCAACCGATAATCCGAAACTAAAAATTCGGTACAGATCGAATCCATCAAAAGTGAGTTTATCCATTTGCGATGCCGACAAATGCAGTAAACAAGATCAAGCTCCAAAGAATTCCAAATTCCCACTGGAAAGGCTGAACTAGGCAAGGCTGCGACCGACTGCCGAAAAACGCGCACCATTCTAGCAACGAAAGGTGCCGATCCGTTTTCTTGCAAATAACCAACTTTATAGGCTGCTGTGACTTGTCCTACCAACTTGAAATCCCCAAAAATAATATAGATCTATACATACTACTTAACTGCACAAGATCATCAAGGAAGATAAAATCAATCTAGTAGTAATAAAACCAAAGGGCGATCGAAGTGTTTTCCTGTGCATGCCTTGAAAAGTACCAACGGACTAACCATTATACTACCCAATATTAACAGATACTTAAATCAAGCAGCTGCCTAGAATACGCTAGATTCTCGGCAATCCCTAAAGAGGTTGCTGTACCCTACCGATGCACAAACTGAGGGAAAAGTCTTTGTATTCGCGATGTTAAGTTTAGCGCTTACAGGTTAAGCACCCGTATTTATTCATCTATGCAGGATTTAGGACGCAAATTGTTGTTATGGCTACCATAGAGAAACCCAAAATCATTAATATTCCAAAATTATTGGGATTTACTGAGCACAACCGCCCAGGCGCTGTGGTATGGGAACTTCCTATTGTAAACAAAAGCCTCTCTTCGTTGCACAAAAGCCGGCTTCAAAACCCTTGGAGTTTTAAAGAACTGCAACTTTTAGAGCGCAAAGATAACCTGAGAATTCATAAAACCGATATTGCTTTGAATACTCTGCAACTGTCTGCCAACCTTAGCAAACTCTGCCGTAAATTCTTTGGTCACAAAACCAAGATAGAACTACAGGTAGGAGCAAATCAAGACTTTTGGTGTTTATTTGAATTCACACAAAATGGCTCACCCAATAAGCCACGAAAAAAGTCCCATCCTGAGCATAGTGAAAATCTATTGCAGTACCCTTTAGGAATTGGTGGATTTCAATTCCGCCTACTTATAGATTCAGATCAAATTAAAATTGTTGTTTCCAATCATTTTGGTATCGGATTTGTTCCTACAGACTTCTGCAGCAAAATTCATAGATTCATTCTATCCGCATTGTTTCTAGATAGATTCATCAACGAAGAAAGAAAGTTGCTCTCTCAGCAGAGTATTTTTGAAATTGATATTAACCTGTGTTCGACCTTTTTTGACCTATTCAAAGAACAAAAAACACCACTAGAAGACGAAGTTATCTATGACTTCCTCAAACACCTTGCGACTAATAGCTCGCAACCAAACTCACAGATTAGCGAAGATGGGAATTTTTGGAAATTTCAGGTTCCGAGTCCAATCAACAATAGCTTGTCGTTAATTCAAGGGTTTGACAACCTATCTGAGGACGTCCTAGAGGCGAGAGAACTTGCAAATAAATACTCACAAATTGAAGGGCTGCTTTTAAATGGCAAAATTAATGAAGCGAAGAAATCAATTTTACAAAAACTAACTGCCAAACCCACTGAAAGATACCTTCTGCGAAGATTAAGCTTGCTGCAAATTTGTGGAATTAAAGTTGATGAGTCCAATTTGATTGTAGATGCTCTCATTAATGAACCAAATTACCTTCTCTTCCTATCAGCTGAAGTCTACAAAAATATAAAAAACTCAAATCATCAGGAAACCCTTCGGCACCTATCTCAGCTAGGGTCAAATTTGATGAAATTGGTACCAAATGCTAACCAGTTGAAGACATTTGACGTAGTATTGCCCGAAATACTCGGTGATACTTGGTCATTTTCGAATGAAACAAAAGCCGAAGAATGCTACCTGCGTGTCATTCAAAAACGCGGGGAACAGCCACGAATACTTAAAAAATTAATCCAACTTGCCAAAGACGGTGTTCAACCTGAAATGGAATACAACCTACTTGATAGGCTCTCTAAAGTTGAACGCAGACATGTGGAGCTTTCAAAGATCTATTTAAGGCTTGCTGAGCTTCAACAGTCCCATTCTCTGGGATTATCTGATGCTATTAGTCAGGCTTTAAAGGCCGTTGGCTTTGATAGAAATAATGTCGAAGCAGCATTGTTAGCAGCGAGACTTTTAAATGAAACAGACAAGGCGCAAGAGGCAATTGGTTTGCTCGATAGTCTATTGCAATCCCCCAAATGTAGTATCAGTGACAAATACCGTAGCAATATACATTTGCTCATAGGGGATTTATGGAACAATTCATTAAATCGAGAAGAATTAGCTGAATCGCGTTATAAAGATTCTTTAGAATTAAATCCTCGCAATGCCAGAGCAATTAAAAAATTAGAGCTCATCTACCGACGCCACAAAGATTTCGTAGCACTGGCGGAAATACTAGAAAGCAAATTTTCACTACTTGAAAGTGAAAATGACTCCACGAGCTTGAAAGTCGTGTTTGAAGAACTCATTACTATCTATCGCGGTACTCTTGGCAACCCGGACAAGGCATACGCCCTTTGCTTGAAACTAATTGAAAGTGCACAGATCGAACCAGAAGAAATCGACCGCATGCTTGGATGGCGAGAAATTTCCATAGATTGGTCAGGCTTGTATAGTAAATTACTTTCAAAAGTTGACGGGACTAACGACAGAACCAAATTAGCAAAATTTCACAATAGGCTTGCGGATATTTGCAAAGAAAAACTAGAAGATGAATCCAAAGCTCTAAAGCATTTGATTGAAGCTCACAAACTTGGGTACTTGGAAAAAGGTGGCTTCGACTATCTTGTAGAAAAAACAAACGAGGCTGGTGACAAAAAGCAACTGCTTGAACTATATGAATCGCGGCTTAGAGCAACGACTGAAGATACGGAAAGAGAAGATCTGATCTCACGACTTCTGCATTCCTCAGACACCCTAACAGACCTAAGAAGAGACGAACTTTCCTTAGAATTGTATAGTCTAAACTTCGAATCAGACTCAGCCTTGCAGCTTAGGTTTAGCTACTACCAAGCAATGGGCGATGTCGATAGTATCGAAAACCTCTGGGCACAAATATTTCATCTAGAGGTAAGCTCGAGCATACGCAAAAAATGGTCTTTTTCGGCTATTGAATACCTAGTTGCTACAATTGCAGAGCGTCGTTTTGAATCGATTAAACGTATATATGAATACCGCATTAAAAATGAGGATGAGGTAGATACAATAGTAGATGAAGCTATTCAATGTCTAAAGGATTCAGGAAAATCCGAACACTTATTACCGTTCATCATACATTCAATACAAAATAGAATAATACCAAATATTTCCGAGAGGAAAGTACAGGAAACACTCTTAGGGAATCAAAGTAACTTAGCGAACTACTATCTTTTAAAGTTTGAAAAATCCACTGAGCAAGATGACAAAGCGGCCAACGCACGCCTTGCTATTGCAATTTGGAATCAAAATGGCAAGTATGACAATAAAGCACAACAATTACTTTATAAGCTTTCGAAGTTAGTTCTACTCAATGAAGACGAACTTCAGATTCTAATGGCATATTGCGAAGAAGAGAATAAGTGGGATGAATTCGCAAGATCACTAGTAATTCAACTTTCGCTCAGTAAGTCAAAGACCAAAAAGAGTCACTTCAATGAACTATTGGAAAGCGTTTATTTTGACAAACTTCAAAATTGGGAAGAAGCCTATCACTTAAATCTCAGATTTCTCGAACAAAGCCCCAACAATATGAATTTGGTATGGAAACTAGCTAAATGCGCTGAAGGAACTGAAGACAAATCTGGTGCAAAGAAGTGGTACGGTAAATTTATTAATACTAAGGATGCCTTGAAAATCGAAAATCGCCTTACCGAGGGTGTTCAAAAACTGCTATTCTATGGCAAATCTAAAAGCGGCCTTATAAAGACATTCGAAGCAAAAATTGACCAGGCGTTAGAGTCCTCTGATTACAACCTTGCAGCTAATTACGCTTTGGCCGTAATCGGGGAAGGTATTGAGAGTACCAAAATATACGACGCAATATTTCTGCGTGATATTCAATATGAGCAAAGGGAATCCGCAATAGGAATTTGGTGGAGAGCATTGCAACTAGTTACGACCAGCTCCCATGCCAGGCAATATTTGAAAGCAAGTAAAGTGCTTTGCGAAAAAAGGGATGCCAAGTTATTTGGTGAATGTTTAGACAGAGCCCTCAAAGAAAAAATTGGTCAATCTCTAGGTAAGAAAATTCACAAAGAAATATTAATTTTTCATTCAAGCCAAATCTTTGAGAATAATAAGGACAGAAACAGAGCTTTCGAGCTGTATTCAGATGCGTTTGATCTAGATCCAAATGACCAGAGAACTTGGATCCCCCTTTACTTTCTATTCGGCGAGTTTGGCGAGAAGTCAGAAAAACTAAATCATTTGAGGCATATCACTGCCAAAATAAAACTCGACCCGCGTCCCTTGAAAAAGTACCCCATTACAATCGAATCACTTGAAGCCGAACTATTAAAACTCGAAGAATCAGAGGGCGTTTCAAACCCAAAGCCCCTTAAAAAGGAACGCGGTATTGAAGACATTGATACTGATAGCCAATTAGACTTGTCCGCCGAAGATTCAGTCAACAATGGTAGCAATGAAGTTTCTCAGGAAGATAGTGCACCAAGTAAAGTCCCTACTTTTGACGATGATGGCCACTCTCAAGTTGATCTAAATTTGGATTCAGCGCTACCCATAGAAGCAATGGATCATATCAACTTCAATGACAAAACAACTGTCGATCAACAGATTACTTTTGACTTACACAGTAATGACTATAGCGACCCAACAGATTCACAGGGTTCTAGATACGCGGAGCTTCCACTTCCACCTGTTCACGTTGCTGTGAACCTCAACGAAAGCGATACAGATAAAGAACCGGAAATCAATTGGGGGTTTACTCCAGATATTCCACCCCCTCCAGTAACGAATTTGTCTTCACTTGCAAAAGATTTAGGGGGATCTTCAGCGTTTTCCATTAATACTCAGGATAATTTGAATGGATCGCCAGCTGCTTCGTTAGATTTAGGGCAATCAAATGACTCAGGAGACTTCAAACCCTTAGTTATACCTCATGCAGAAAGTCGTAATATTGAAAATATAGAGTTTCAAAATAATTCCTTAGCATTTAATCTTAACCAAACAGACGGCCCTGGTTTGCCGGTCTATAAGGAAGCGACCTCTGATGAGTCCGAAGACGAAAACACCTTAGCGATAAAGCTAGATGAACTTAGTTTGCCCCCAGACTCTACTTTGGGACAATCTGCTGATCAGGCATCACATACAAGCTTCAGTCTCGCCCTAGGTAAAAAGGAATCGAATACTAAAACAGAGGTAGAAGTGCCATTTGCATTAAACGATGTTAATGATACCAATGTAAATTCAGTTGATCCGGTTGCAAGTGGTGACCAACCATCGTTGCAAATATCAGAACTTTTGCACTCATCTGATGGCACTAGTTCCATAGATTCAAATGAGCAATCTGAGCAAAATTCTGAGATTACATCTAACGTTCCTACTAATAGTGAATTTGATTCAGAAAATGCAAGCGAAGAAGATGAAACAAATATACTCCCCTCGTCAGAAAACTCGATTCACAACAGTGAATTTTCTAATGCGGAAAATTCCGAATTTACAGATTCATTGGGTTCCAGAGCTTCCGATAAAGTCGCAGAAAACAATCATGCCGAGATCATAAATTGGCGGGAATTAATTTCTGATACTAACATATCCCCTGAGACGACTCAAGCCCTTATGGCTCAGGCATTTGCCAGCGAGATTGAAAAACATGTCGCTATTCAAACCGCGGCATTGCTGGCGGGTAACTGTCATATCTTAGAGAGTTGGCATTGGCGTGTTTGGAGATATCCGAGTGAAATCGGATATCCGATTTCCGGTAAAAACCGTTATCCAAGTGGCCAAAGTGCCGATATATTGCACTCTTCACTTACGAAGTTCGTGATCACACTGGCACCTGTTTTTGTAAAACTACATACGAAGAAATTCACATTAGAAGAAACCGCAACACGCTTAAGAATGAAAGTTGATGCTCTAGAAAAGAATAAAGAAGCACTCAATTGGGGCACCGGTTATCTAGGTGAAATTGGATTCAATCTACTTTCTGCTCGAATCAAAGATCGCAAGTATAAAGCATTCAATTTGCCAGGGCTTAACGCAGGCATCATCTACTTAGGAGCAACCCGTTCCTTCTACATAGATGTAGAATATTTTAAGAAGAAACCGCCCAGTCATGCCTTTCACAAAATATTAAAAATGATGTGGAGCATTAAGCTGAGGTATTTTATTCCTCTGTCTCTAAATATCGAGAATGATATAATGCCCATTCTAGAAGATATAAATCAAATATATGGCGGAACGGGCATCAGTAGGCTTAAAAGCTATATTATAAAAAGCTCTACACAAAAGGCGCTTTCAAAACTCGATTCACGCAAGATTGAAACTTTGCACGGTAAGGTAGGTATGCCCAACCGCGCCAATATTCAACTACTGTTTCATGCTATGGATGACCATTTGAATCGGTTAGTGCTTTGCGAAACACTGGATGTAATCGGTCTTTTTGAATCGATTAGCAAGAAAGACTTTTTGAAAGTTGATAAATATAAATCTGGAGACATCTTCGCAATAAATTCAGATTTCGGCAATCTCCTCAGATTTATGACCAAGTTGAATTTGTAAAGTTTTCTCTACAGGCGGTGAAAGTTTCATTGCCAATTTCAAAAATTCTTTTGTTAATTTATGATTAGGTTTTAGATAAACCAAAGGCAGGTTCGCTGCATGGCTTTCCCTCATAACGATAGAACTTGATAAATATGGTTCTAAAATATTGAAACCTTGGCCGACTAATTCATCGATGGCTTTTTGAGGTAGTTTTGCGTTAGCCATGAAGTGATTGACTATTATTCCCTCGGTTCTCAATTTTTCATTGTGATCGGCTGCAATTTTATCAACTATATCCTGAACATGATTCAAGGCTTCTGCACTAAAGCCATCACAATCAAACGGGACCAGACCAGTATCTGATGCCATTAAGGCACTCATTGAATAGAAATTAAGTGATGGCGGCGTATCAAAAATGATCTCATCAAATTTCTTCTCTTCAATTAACTGGTCAATGGTTTGTCGTAGCTTGAAAACTTTATACCTAGATTCTAGCTTAGGTTGTAAATCAGAAAGCGATTTTTCTGAAGGGATTACAAATAGGTTTTTATGGGCTGTCCGATTCGATTTCATACCTATCAAACTCCCCTGCATCTAACTTGTCACTAAGTATCCCAACTATACGGCGGCAGACCGACATCGCCATTGGGAATGTGATAGGAAGCAATCTATTTAACTTAATGCTTATCTTAGGAACGTCTTCAGTCATAAATCCCAACGGATTAAATATTTCTTCCGAATTATTGAATTTTGATATCTTGGTAATGGTTGGAACTACAATATTGGTGCTGCCGTTTTTGATGACAAAAAAGAATCTTAGTCGAATAGAAGGATCAATCTTATTGGCAATATTTATCTCCTATACTGGTATTTTGATCTGGAGAGGGTGATAGTCCTAAACGCCCCCCCCCTAAACAAAACTTCCAAGGACTACTAATTATTGTTTCACCACCCTTTTGGTATGTTTCTTGCTGTTCTAATAGTAGAGGAGGCTACTATGGGCACCGTGAAAAATCTAGATCGCAAGCATTATATAGACAACGATGACATTGCAAATAAATTAGATGAAATTGCTGAAATCCTATCCAGTAATGAAGCAAATCCTTATAGAATTTCTGCTTACCATACCGCGGCTAAATTTGTCAGAACATTCAAAGGCAGTATTGCAAAGTATGTTCAAAAATATGGCGCCGAAAGGCTGGCAAAATTTCCTTCCATCGGAAAAAGTCTAGCGACGACCATCACTACGTTAGGAAAAGGTAAAAAATTAGGCTATCTAAGTATATTACGGACCGAGGCTGAACCGGAAACGTTTTTAGCTAGAATACCTACAATAGGCTCTAAACTAGCAGCCAAACTACACCAGAAATATAATATAAACTCAGTTTTCGATTTGCAGCGGCTAGTAAAAAAAGGGAAATTAAAGTATTTCGAGGGAATTGGCCCCAAACGCGAAAGCGCTATTAGAAATTTTTTTGATCATGACTTTGGCCAAAATGAAGCTGGTAAGCAAAATCAAAAAGCGGGTACTCTTTTAACTTTTGATCGTATGTATAGAAGCAAAGTTAAAGATGACCTCCTGCCTAAAGACCATCCCGAAATCAACGCCCCGGGAAACCAAAATTCAGAAAAGTACAATAGACAGCCCATTTGGAAGTTTTGCGAAGATGGTAAAAACTTTACAATTCAGTTTTCAGATTCACACAGAGCTCGCCTACTCAACAAAACGTCAGATTGGGTATTACTTCACCTCGACACGCCAAGTGAGAGCTACCGGTGGACTGTAATAACCTCTCAATTTGGTTCGTTAAAAGGCAAAAGAATCGTTTTGGGGCGAGAAGGCGATTGTGTAAAATTCTATAGCCGCGATGGACTGGCTTTAAATTGAAAAAGAAAATACTCATCCTAAAATTTAAAAGCCCAACATCCAACACTTTGAATGTAAAATCTTCTACTTCTCCGGGCCACAACTGTGCCTTTCAATAGGCAATCACCTGATGAGAGATTTGGTAAAAGCGGCATCGGAGATTTGGAATTAATAAATTTCTGGGTAGGGCCAACAGATCCTTCGGTCGCAAGCTCCCTCAGGATACGTCGCTGTCGCGAAATAAAAAGCGTCCGACGCTTTTTATTTCGCGACAGCGACTAACTAGCGTTAGTAAATCCATACATACACGCCTTGCTTCGTGCTGAGATGCATCTCATTTCATACACTATACTCATTTCAGATACTAATATGGCCTGCAATCGGTCCTTGAGCATTTTAACGAGTGGCACCTTAGTTGCATCATTCTAGCAAGAACTACTTATGAGGCTATTTTATGAAAGTTCCAATCACAGAAAATCATGTTAATAATCATTCGAAAGCTTGGGAACCAATTTTAAAACGAATTAAGGCAATAAAGGCTCATTATAAAATCACATTAAATGGCGGAAAATCTACCAAAACTAAAGGTGATACTAACCCATGGGATGGTAGGCCGCCTTTTGAAGGGCGTTATTTTATTCTTTAGGTCCGTTAATATTTACATACAAGAACGCGAACGCCCCCCTGAATACTAGCCCGTTGGTTATATTGAGATTCGGTAGCATCTTGTGGCAGCCCTTATATAAAGAGATCTTGCTTATTTTTTATGATGACTGCCGGGCCTTTGCAAGCAACCGAAATTAAAACAATAATTGGATATTTCCCAATTGAAATTGTTACCGTAGACACAATCAATATCAAGGACAAAGAGGTTAACACCGACTCACCTAGCGAATCCCACATTATTGTGGAAATCACCGGAACCTACGAGTCTAATGGCTTCACTAATCAAGACCTCGGGTTAGAATTTGTTCCCTTGGGTGACAATACCAACCTGAATACGCAGGTATTTACGATACAAATACGAGAAACTAAACAAACCAACGCTGTTATTGATGTGCCTAGCTCAATCATGGCAACCATTTCAAGCATTCAACCGTTCAGCTTTATTTTCAAAATTCAACCCATGGGACTACCGTATGGCTGGAAAGCGATGAATTGGCAGTTTACGATAGGCGATCATGCCAATGAAAATGACAAGATTGCCCAATTAAATGCCCGCCTAGCAAACACAGCCAAAGGCGTGCATTGGCAAGTCAAACATCAAATTTTTACTTTCGACAACTAGTGGCCTCGAACTACTTCTAATGTAGAATCTAAATACAACGCAAGAAACCCCGCAGTAGCGGGGTTTCTTTTTATTTTTCGTCTATCTTCTCTATCTCTATTTAATTTTAAAATTAGCATCCAAAGATTCGTCTGCTACACCATCCCATTTTACAGCGACCGAACGACCGTCATCTAGTTTAATAAGAAACTTTGATTCTTTGGCGCCAATCACGCCATCTGGTTTCTTTGCCTCTTCAACTTCATTCCTAGCGACCTCGGGGCCTTCAATTTTATCTTTGAGACCTTCAATTTCATCGCCATCGACTTTTTGAATACCAACTTCTCCTGGTGAAACTTCATCCGTATAAGTTGTTTGAATATCCTCAGGAGATTGTACGGGTACACCGGATTTTGTCGGCGCAGGAGCCATACCTCGTTTGCTTCGGCCTTGCATACAACCTTGCAGCATTATAAAACTGGTCATAATTACTATCATTCTAAAATAATTCATTTCTATTCTCCACACTTCGAACCAAGGAAGTTTTGTAATTCTGATTTCTGTAAGGCACCTACATTTTTGCTAATGACTTTGTTGGCGGCAGTATCAAATAATAGAATTGTTGGTGTCGGCACAGATCCTGGGTTTCCGCTATCCTCTAATGCCCCTAGAGCTCTACCATGACTGCCACTGGTTA
>Ga0222653_1000984_pt1 | contig 15191 bp, 15 predicted proteins | sample AntAcemetagen419_FD_179856 | JGI IMG/M metagenome (GOLD analysis project Ga0222653, IMG submission 179856) | Saline water microbial communities from Ace Lake, Antarctica - #419 | ecosystem: Environmental > Aquatic > Non-marine Saline and Alkaline > Saline | place: Antarctica: Ace Lake...
CCGTAAGACTAGATCTTTGCGCAGAATTTGCGTCTGCTCTTCTTCCATGCGGCTAGCGATGCGTTGAATAGCTTCGACGCATTCGACGGGGTATTTGCCAACGGTCGTCTCGCCGGAAAGCATCACGCAGTCGGCCTGTTCGCGGATGGCATTGGCAATGTCGGTGACTTCAGCGCGGGTGGGGATGGGTGACTCGATCATCGACTCCAGCATGTGGGTGGCGACGATGACTGGCTTGGTAGCTTGGATGCAGCAATTGATAGCGCGGGTTTGAATGATAGGCAAATCCTCGAAGGGACACTCGATGCCGAGGTCGCCGCGGGCGATCATCAGGCCATCCGATGCTTTGATGATGGCTTCGAGATTGGTGATGGCTTGTTGGTCTTCGATCTTGGCGATGATTTTTGCGGTCGAGCCGTGATCTTCGAGGTAGGCGTGGAACTCTTCGAGGTCTTTGGGCTCACGCACGAAGGAAAGCGCAAAAAACTCGATTTCTTGTTCGATGCCAACATCGACATCGGCCTGATCTTTCTTGGTGAGTGCGGGTAGATTTACGCGCACGCCGGGCAGGTTGATGTGGCGGCGATTTCCCATCGGGCCGGGGATCAGCACTTGGCAGCGCACGCGGTTATTTTCGATTTGCAAGACTTGCAAGCGTATGAGGCCACTGTCGACGAGCACCGTGTTGCCGATCTTCATATCTTTGGCGAAGCCGGGATAGTTGACGTCAACGCGGCGCACGCCATCTTCTGTCATGCCGCCGATGCCTTCGCCGTAGGTGAATTCAAATATCTCGTCTTGCCCCAGTTCAAAAGTCTCGGGCACATCGCCGGTGCGAATTTCGGGGCCTTTCACATCCATCATAATGGCGATCTGGCGGCCTACTTTATCGCAGACTTTGCGCACGCGTTGGATGATCTCGCGCGTCCATGCGTGATCGGCGTGCGCCATATTGATCCGGCATATATCCACTCCGGCTTTTATCATCTTTTCGAGAACCACCTCGTCTTGCGTGGCAGGGCCGATGGTGAAGATGATTTTTGTTTTATGTGATTGGTTATTCATAAATAAATTTTTAGCAGTTGAGCAGAGTCTTAGCAGGAGCAATGCCGCTTTCAGGATCGACGATGTCTATACATAGATTCCCAATCAGCGAGGCAAATTTTTCCCGCACTAGGTTTACATTATTACAATCCTTACTGAGATGTGCTAGATAGACTTTTTCGAGTATGCTGTGCTGTGAGAGTTCTTGGATCAGTTCGAAGGCCGCGTGGTTGGAGAGGTGGCCGTGGCGCCCGCGGATGCGTTGTTTAGTAGCCCAAGGGCGACGCTCGTCGCGCTCGAGTAGGTCTTCATCGTAGTTGGCCTCGATCACGAGCGTCTGCACGCGGCGGATGTGCTCTTTAACATGCTCCGGCACGTAGCCGAGATCCGTCACCCAAGCGAGGCTGCGCGGCGGTGCAAAAAGATCGCCTTCCTCGCCCCATGCAAAGGTGTAGCCGACGGGGTCGTAGGCATCGTGCGGGAGGGAGAAGGAGCGCACTTTTAGATCGCGAAACACAAAGTCCGTCCCCGTCTGGAAGACTTGCCAGTGCACTTGCTTGCAGAGCTTGGCTTGCACGGCATCGGCTGTGTCGCGATTGGCAAATACAGGCAAGTCTGCGCGCTTGGCGAGGCCGCGGATGCCCTGCGCGTGGTCACTGTGCTCGTGGGTGAGAAAGACCGCGTCGATGGAGTCGAGCGACTCGCCGGCCGCTTCCAACAGGCAGCCGATCCGCTTGGCCGAAAAGCCTACATCAACCAGCACTTTTGTGTGCCCCGTCCTCAAGAGGGCGCAATTGCCCCCACTACTAGAGCCTAATATTTGAAATTCCACGCACATTGCAGCGGAAGTTGAGTGATCCTGAGCGCCTCGGCAAAGACTTTTTACACGCTTGCGTCCGGCTCGATTAGTACTTTGGCTTTTCTGTTCGTTTGAAATAAGTAGCGGAGCTTGCGCTCTAGCCGTTCTACGGCACACTATTACAAAGTAATGTTCACCTAATTGACACGATCTTTAGCCACATGAAATCCGAATCTAGCCCATCATCCCCCAATCAGATCAGCGCTCCCAGTGCATCCAGTGCATCTAGCGCATCTAGTGCATCCAGAGCTCTGCTGAGCAAGGTCTACGACCGTGAATTCGTCCTCACCGACGAGTACCGCGCGGCGCTGCCTGACATGCAGAACGCGGACTCGCAAGCGATCTTCGGTGCGAATGTGCCTATTCTGAAAGTCGGTATTTCGAACTTCCGCCTGCCGCTGCGCTACATCACGCCCAGCTCAGACACGGTGACGCTGGAAACGTCTGTCACTGGCACCGTCTCGCTCGAAGCAAACCAGAAGGGGATCAACATGTCGCGCATCATGCGGGTTTTTTATACCTTTCAAGAGCGCATCTTCACGCCTGATCTGCTGAACGAGATTCTCCTTCAGTATAAGGACGAGATCGGCGCGCACCGTGCGCAGCTCAAGCTCTCATTCGAGTATCCGATCCTGAAGCCCAGCCTGCGTAGCGGCTTGGAGGGCTGGCAGTACTACCGCGCCGCTTTCGAGGGGCGCGTGGATGAGCTAAACCGCTTCCGCAAATACATCCATTTCGACTTTATTTACTCCTCGGCCTGCCCTTGCTCTTCCGAGCTTTCGGAGCACGCCCGCGAGAGCCGCGAGGTGTATGGCATCCCGCACTCGCAGCGCAGCACTGCCCGCGTCAGCGTGGAAGTTGCAGATGGCCAGCACCTGAGCATCGAGCGCATTCAAGAGCTCTGCCTTGAAGCCTTGCAGACGGAGACGCAAGTCATGGTCAAACGCGAGGACGAGCAAGCCTTCGCCGAAATGAACGGAGCCTTTACCAAATTTGTCGAAGACGCCGCGCGCTTGCTCTACGAGCAACTCGACAGCGAGCCCAAGATCGTCGACTTCCAAGTCGCTTGTGCGCACCTCGAATCGCTGCACTCGCATGATGCGGTGGCCATGATCAACAAAGGTGTGCCAGGTGGTTTCACCGGCCACTTTGAAGACTATAAGTCGCTGATCCGGTAATTACTCGATGGTAATCTTGGCGGTGCCTGAGGTGCTTGGGCGCAGACGTTCGCCGGCATGTTCGATCACGATGTTTTCACCTGCGGTGAATAGAATATCGACCGCGCCTTCTTTTTCTAAAGTCACCGTTTCGCCGGCGCTCATGGTCTTGCGGAAAAGTTCCGTGTTGCCGGCTTGTTGTTTGACGAGCACGTAAACATTGCCGGTGGCGACCAAAGTGATGCTATTACTATCCACCCCAGTCGGTGCTGTAACATCTGCGGGCCGCCCCATCTCAGAGGAGTCGCGCAGTTCTGGGCTGGCGTCCGCCTCGTCGCCGCTGCCAAGGATCGCCCAGATCAGGCCGAAGACTACGAAAACCAGCGCCAAGGTGCCCACGAAGATTAAGCCGATCTTCATGTAGAAAGTTTTGTCTGCCTCTTCATCGTCTGCGTCCGAGTCTTCGCGGCGCGCGGACTTGGCGGCGATGCGGCCATAGGGGGCAGGCTCTTCGGCTTCCGAGCGTGGTGGGTTTTGCGAACTGGGGGCAGATTCTCCGCTGCCTTTGCCTCCGCCTCCGCCGCCTTTGCCGCCTTCGCCGCCTTCACTGGAGCCTTTTTTAACTTCCATCTGGCCGAACCATTCTGCGCCGTTCTTCTTGCCGAGGCGGGAATTGCTGAGCTGTTGCGCGGTGTAGTCGGTCATGATCTTATCGACGTCCAACTTCAAGTAGCGTGCATAGTTTTTGAGGAAACCACGCTTGTAGATCTCGGGTAGGTCAAAATCCATCTTATTGGTCTCGATGTAGCCGAGAAAATCGCCGCGGATCTTAGTCGCCTCGGCTGCCTCGCGCAAGGATATGCCCTTTCGCTTACGTGCTTCTTCTAATCGTTCACCAATACTTTGCATCTGGCGCGCATTATGTGAGGGTCTTCTTTTGTTCCGCAAGCACGGAATCGCATTCTTGTGAGGCGCCATGCAATTTTAACTACGGGGTAATATTCGTAGCCGAAGCGGTAACGCTTTGGATTGCTCGATGAAAGATTGTCAGATCGTCCAAAATCTTACGATTTCGGCTACAATCACCCCGCACATTAAATCGCACCCGTGAGGTTGTGGACTCCCACCTTCTTTAGGCGGTCTGGATACGCTGTGCTGGGTTGGAGTCCCGCCTTTAGGCGGTCTGGATACGCTGCCGCCTAAAGGCGGGACTCCAACCTTAAGACAAGGCAAATAGTAGATCGCCCCATTCGCCGTCCGCGCGGCTGTCGATGGTGATCGTCACCTCCGGGCGCTGCGCGGCAAACTGCGCGGCGAAGTGGCTGCGCACTTGCTCCAGCTCCTTTGTCAGGATGCCACTGAGCGCGAGCGTGCCGCCGCCTTTCACGCCGTGCACGAGTGGGTCGCAGTGTGGAATCAGCACATCTGTCTGGATATTGGCTAGCACGAGATCGCCTTGGCGGCCTCCAGCGAAGCCTTTTTCCAGATCGGCCACGGCGAATTCGGGCTTTGTCAAGTGTGGGTTTTCTTCGGAGTTGCTGTGGCAGACGGTGATCGCTTCGGGATCGAAGTCGAAGCCGTAGATTTTCTTGAAGCCGAGCGCGGAGGCCGAGAGCGCGAGCACGCCAGAGCCGCAACCGGCATCGATTAGGTCGTGGCTAGTCAAGGCGTTGGGATGCGCTTCGAGGTAATCGAGCAGGCGGCGGGCGCACAGGCGCGTCGTCTCGTGGGCACCCGTGCCGAAGGCCATGCCCGCATCGAGATAAACAACAGCGCTGCCATCAGGGGCAGTGAGAGTGTCGCGTTCCCAGAGTGGAATCCAGTGCAGCTGGCGGTCGCTCCATGGCTTGACGAATTCTTTGTAGGCGTTTTGCCAATCGGCATCGATGATGGCGGTCAGCTTAAAATCTTCGGGGAGGTTTTTAAATTCCAAGCGCAGGGTGGCGAGCTCGCTCTCGGCGGTGGCTTCGTCGGGGAAGATGCCGAAGAGCTCGTAGGGATCGGTGATCCCTTCCTGCATGATGCCCCAGTAGGAGGATTCTGTTTCGCAGAAATAGTCTTCGAGAGGGTCGGCCATTTCATCGGGGATGCTGGCGCGGAGTTCAACTTGGTGGCTCATCTGTTAGGTGTTAAGGTGGGAAGGTGGGAAGATTTAAAGGTGAGAAGATTTGAAGATTTAAAGGTGGGGCTTTGCGCTGAGTGCAGGTGCGGTTAGATTTTTGGGGCGGGTATTGTGCCTTTGCTTAGGCGGGTGACTACATCGGGCAGGAGGGCGTGTTCGGCGATGTGGACTTTTCTAGTTAAAATGTCGAGAGTGTCCGATTCTTCGATATGGACTTCTTTTTGCTCGATGATCGAGCCTGCGTCGAGATCGGAGGTGACCCAGTGCACGGTGCAGCCGGTGATTTTGACGCCGTGCTCATACGCTTGCTGAATGCCTCCTTTCCCGGGGAAGCTGGGCAAGAGGCTGGGGTGGAGGTTGATCACGCGGCCTTCGAACGCTGCGATAAACGAGCGGGTGATGATGCGCATAAAGCCGGCGAGTACCACGAGTTTGGGCGAGAAGCTTTGGATGCGCTCAATGTAGGCTTGTTCGGCTGCTTCGGTCAGGCGCGCGCCTTTGCGCCCTGGATCGATGTAGATGGCAGGGACTTTATACTTCTGCCCCAACTCCAAGATCGCGGCGTCCTCGTGGTCGCTGAAGACCGCCGCTATCTTGGCGTTGCCCAGCTTCTTTTTTGCTTCAGACTTGAGTAGTGCTTCTGCGTTAGTGCCGCGGCCGGAGCCGAGTATGACGATTGGATAGGACATTATTGGGAAACTGGTGAACCAAGAAGTTCTTTCGCATTAGCGGAAGAATTTCTTAGTTTTTTCGACGAAGGATTCGCTGACTGGGTTTGCGGGGTCGCCGCAGGCCTCGGCGTAGTCTTCTAGCTTGGCTTTTTGCTCGCTAGTTAGCTTAGTCGGCACTTCGACTTGCACACGGATCAGCAGGTCTCCCTTGCGGCCGCCGCGTAGGGCGGGGATGCCTTGCTCGCGCAAGCGGAAGGTGGTGCCAGTCTGCGTGCCAGCGGGGATCTTGAGCGAGCCTTTGCCGAAGAGGGTGGGCACGCTGATCGAGCCACCGAGTGCGGCCAAGGTGAACTTGATCGGTACTTCGCAGAAAAGATCGTTATCATGGCGCTCGAAGAGCTCGTGCTCTTTAACGTGGATGATAATGTAGAGATCGCCCGCTTGACCGCCCATGTGGCCGGCCTCGCCCTTACCGGCGGAGCGTAGCTTGGAGCCGGTGGCCACTCCTGCGGGGATGCGCACCTGAACGGTGCTGCTATCCATCACGCGGCCTTCGCCACGGCAACTACCGCAGGGCTTTTCGATGGTTTGCCCTGCACCTTGACAGCTGGGGCAGACTTGCCGAAAGCTGATGAAGCCACGGTTGGACGTGACTTGGCCCACGCCGCCACAGGTCGAGCAAGTGACTTTGCTGGAGCCGGGCTCGGCACCAGAGCCGCTGCACTTAGTACAGGCTACGGGGCGGCGATATTTGATCTCTTTTTCGGTGCCTTTAGCAGCTTCTTCGAGGGAGATTTCTAAATCGTAGCGTAGGTCGGAGCCGTGCGCGGCACCGCCGGCTGAGCCACCACCTCCTCCGCCGCCGCCACCGCCGCCGAAGAATTCTTCAAAGATGCCGCCGCCTCCGCCACCTCCTCTGCCGCCGAAGGCTTCGCGGAAGATATCGAAGGGATCGTGCCCGCCGCCGCCCATGCCGCCTCGGCCGCCGCCGGGGTTGCCCATGCCGCCTTGCTTAAAAGCGGCGTGCCCGTAGCGATCGTAGGCGGCGCGCTTGTCGGCGTCTTTGAGCACGTCGTAGGCTTCGGAGATTTCCTTAAACTTGGCCTCTGCGGCTGCGTCGCCGGGGTTTTTGTCAGGGTGGTATTTCACCGCTTGTTTGCGGTAGGCTTTTTTGAGATCGGATTCGGAGACGTCGCGCGCGACGGCTAGAAGTTCGTAGTAGTCTGTATTCGCCATATCAGTTTAGCTCTCTTCTTTAGCAGGCCCGCTGGATATGATCACAGTGGCGGCGCGGATGAGGCGATCGTTGAGGCGGTAGCCAGCGCGCACAGTCTGGATGATGTGATCCTCGGCGACGTCTGCTGAGGGCTGCTGGGCGACGCACTCGTGGAGATTGGGGTCGAAGCTTTCGCCATCGGGGATCAGCTCCTGCAAGCCTTGCTCGGAGAGTGACTTCTTGAGCTGATCGTCCACCATCTTAAAACCGAAGGTGACGTCCTTGGCCTCGGGATGATACTCGGCGGCTTGTAAGCCGAGCTTCATGTTATCAAGCACGGGCAGCAGCGATTCGATTACGTTGGCCGCTGCGCTGCGGATGATATCCTGCTTTTCGCGGGCGATGCGCTTGCGGTAGTTTTCCATGTCGGCCACTGAGCGCAGGTAGCGCCCCTTCATGTCGGCGGCCTCGGCTTGCGCTTTTTCCAGCTCGGTGAGCACGGGCTCGTGGGGCTCCTCGGCCTCGGATGCCTCGGATGCCTTGGGCGCTTCATTGGCTTCGGTCTCTTCGACGGTGGGCTCGATGATTTCTTCGGAGATGTCTTCGTTTTGTTTTGTCATGATTGAGTAAATTTTTGAGTCTTCGCGGAGCGCAGGATTCGCGACCGTTTTTGAAGTGAGCGCGGCAGTGTGCAGATAAATTTACAGAACTCAAGGGCGCAGTCAGGGTATTGAAAGATGCGCTTTATGGCTGCTTCCCGCTTGACTCGCCACTGAAAAGACTAACTTTTCGCTGTATGGCAGAACTAGACGAAAAATGGCCGGAAAACGTAAAAGGTAAATTTTATGTCGATGAACAGTGCATCGACTGCGACCTTTGCCGCGAAACGGCTCCTGATAATTTCACCCGTAATGAGGATGGAGGCTACTCCTTCGTCTTTAAGCAGCCGAGTTCACAGGATGAAATCGACTTGTGCATGGAAGCGCTCGAGGGTTGCCCGGTCGAAGCGATCGGTGAAAACGGCGAAGAGGGGTAAATCTTTTATAGATACTCATTCACGAGGCCCGCCGGTTTGGCGGGTTTTTTATTAAAAGAAGCACCCGCCGCATCGATGGAAATTTCTGAAGCTCACGTTCGCGAACTCGCCAAACAAGCCACTCGTAAGGCCGAGCTCGTCGCAACCTGCGCGAACGACCTCGCTGGCTGCGACCGTATTTTGTTCGAGGCTGGCTGTGGACACGGGCACTGGTTGGCAGATTTTGCGGAAGCGAACCCTCAGACGATCTGTGTTGGGATCGACTTAGTCACATGGCGGATCCGCAAGGGCAACGATAAGAAGGCCAAGCGTGGGCTCGAGAATCTCCACTTCTATAAAGCGGAATTGGGCGAGTTTCTGTTAGCGTTGACGGATTCGATCCGTTTCGAGCGCACTGTTTTGCTCTTTCCCGATCCTTGGCCGAAGCTGCGGCACCATCGCCGGCGCATGGTGCAGCCAGCGTTGCTAGATGAGTTGGCTCGCCGCACGGATCGAGGGGGGGAGTTTTGCTTCCGCTCAGACGATCGACCGTATTTCGACTGGACTCTGGAGCACCTTGAAGCGCATCCCGAATGGAAAATCGATGCGGCGGCGTCATGGCCCTACGAGAGCGAGACCTACTTCCAAAACCTAATGGGCGCGTATTTTTCGGTAGTCGCGAAGCGAGTGTAAGCGTAGGAGCGCGACTTGTCGCAATGCCCTTGGGTGCACGCCCGTCGAGGCTACGCGCCGAACCAACGCGGGCGTAACAAGTCGCGCCCCTACGCCTAAATCCGCCCCAGCGCGGCAAAATGCGCTTCGGCGGCTTCGAGCGTGGCGGCGATATTGTCGCCTAGCACGGTGAAGTGGCCCATCTTGCGGCCGGGGCGGGGCTCGCCTTTGTCGTAGAGGTGGAGCTTTACATTGGGGTCGGCTAGCAATGCCGCCCAGTCGGGCTCGCCCTTTTTGGAGTTTGCCCACACGTCGCCGAGCAGGTTAATCATCACCGTGGGCTTAAGTAGCTCGGTCGAGCCGAAGGGCAGATCGGCCACGGCGCGGATGTGCTGCTCGAACTGACTGGTGATACAGCCATCCATGGAGTAGTGCCCCGAGTTGTGCGGGCGCGGTGCCATCTCGTTGATAAGCAGGCTGCCATCCTCATTGAGAAAAAGCTCCACCGCGATCAGGCCGACGACGTCGAGCAAGTCGGCGATCTTGCAGGCGAGCTGCGCGCCGACGGCTTGCGTGGCCTCCGTGATGCGGGCGGGCACGATGGAGGCGTGCAAAATATGGTGAACATGCACATTTTCCGCCATGGGGAAGGTGATCTTGCTGCTGTCGGCCTTGCGGGCGCAGATCACGGAAAACTCGCCGATGTGGTGAATCCACTTTTCCACGACGACGCGTGGCGGGTTTTCGAGAAAGTTCCAAAGGGTCTCGCAATCGGCCGCCTCTTCGGGGGTGTTGAGTTTAATCTGGCCTTTGCCGTCGTAGCCGAAGGCAGCTGTCTTGATCACACAGGGGAAGCCGATAGCGTCGACCGCTATTTTCAAGCTCTCCGCAGAGTCCGCATATTCAAAAGGTGCGCAGGGCAGGGCGTTTTCCTTGAGAAAGTCCTTCTCGCGCTGGCGGTGCTGGCAGATGTGGAGCGCACGGCCGCCGGGGAGCACGGGCTTGATCGCGCTCAGCATGTCGATCACGGCGGAGGGGATGTTTTCAAACTCGAGCGTGATCACGTCGACGCCCTCGGCGAATTTCCGCAATGCGGCTTCGTCCTCGTAATCTGCGTTGATCTCCAGATCGGCCACCATGCCCGCGGCGCAGGGGCCTTTTGGCTCAAATACGTGAAAGCGATAGCCAAGGTTGCGCCCTGCGAGCATGAGCATGCGCCCAAGTTGTCCACCGCCGAGGATACCGATCGTGCTGCCGGGAGTGATCATACTTCGGGTAGCTCGGTATCAAGCACGGTCTGCGTCTGTTGGGCGCGGAAGGCTTTGAGGCGCTCGCGGATGCCGGAGTCGGCTAGTGAGAGAATCGAAGCGGCGGCAAGGGCGGCGTTTTTTGCGCCCGCGACGCCGATGGCCAGCGTCATCACAGGGATGCCTGCGGGCATTTGCACGATTGAAAGGAGCGAGTCTTGACCGCTGAGCGCCTTGGACTGCACGGGCACGCCCAGCACAGGCAGATGCGTCATGGCCGCCGTCATGCCGGGGAGGTGAGCAGCGCCGCCCGCTCCTGCGATGATGACTTGGATGCCGCGGCCTTCAGCCTCTTCCGCATAGCTGTAGAGCAGCTTAGGCGTGCGGTGGGCGCTGACGATTTTCGCCTCGAAGGGGATGTCGAGCTGCTTGAGCAAGGCTGCGGCCTCGCCCATCGTGCTCCAGTCCGATTGGCTACCCATAATGATCCCGACGACGGGTTTGGCGGTTGAATTCGTGTTCATTAGGGAGAGATAAGCGAACTCGCGGGAGGAATTCAACCCTTGTTGCAAAGAGAAGTCGGTCGAAATGGCTTCGCCAGTCCGCTACGGGAGTTGAGTCGTTTTGGTGGCGGGGGTGCTTTGTGTCGCCTTGTAGCGGATTCGCGAAGCGATTTCGACTTGCGGCAGCGTTACGGAAAGTCGGTCGAAATGGCTTCGCCAGTCCGCTACGGGAGTTGAGTCGGTTTGGTGGCGGAGGTGCTTTGTGTCGCCTTGTAGCGGATTCGCGAAGCGATTTCGACTTACGGCGCAGTTACTGGAAGTCGGTCGAAATGGCTTCGCACGGCTCCGCTACGTCCTCAAATACTTCCATAAAAGCACTTAAACGCTAAATGAGTGAGTGAGGGAAAGGCTTCGCATAACGGCGTCAGTATAAATATTTATTTAAATTTAATAAAACGTGGTCTAATTTGAATTTAAGGTTTTGGCCAATTCGGAACGAGACGTTTGCTAGACTGGAATGCAGCCCAATGCGGCTTCACGTAATTACTAACGTTTAATAGTGCATATCAGTGTGGCTCGCCCACCCTATCTGAAGATTACCCTTGAACTCGACGGGGTGAATGCTATACTGAGTTTATCGACGAAATTACACTACAGAATCCAGAATCCACCGACGGGGCATTGGTCAACCGATTGGTTACCGAGAGCCCGCCTTTGGACACGAACTCGACCTACTGCAACCTCCTCCAGTGCAGCCATTTCGCGGATACCTCGATTATCGCGAAAAAAGGCGATGAAGCGATGGGCTTCGTTTCTGGCTACTTAATCCCCAGCAAGTCATGCACGCTGTTTGTGTGGCAAGTGGTGGTGAGTTCTGCTGCGCGGGGGCAGGGCCTTGCTCTGCGCATGTTGCGCGAACTTTTGCAGCAGGGGCAGCGCGAAGAGGTGCGCTACTTGGAGACCACGATCACCGCAGACAATGCAGCCTCGTGGGCGCTCTTTCGCAAACTAGCCAAAAAACTCAACGCTAACTTAGAAACTTCCGTGGGTTTTGATCAGGATGCGCACTTTCAGGGCAAGCATGCCACTGAGCAGCTCGTGCGTATCGGCCCTTTCTCATAATTCACTTAACCAAAACCAAATATGAAAATATTCGAAGAACTTGAATCCGAAGTGCGCAGCTATGCGCGCAACTTCCCTCGCCTTTTTAACAAGGCGCGGGGTGAATTTATCTACGATGAAGATGGTAATGAATACATTGACTTCCTCGCAGGTGCGGGTGCGCTCAACTACGGGCACAATCACCCAGTCTTTCGCAAGAAGCTGATCGAATACATCGAGTCGGAGGGCATCACTCACAGCCTTGATTTGTACACGGATGCGAAGAAAGAATTTTTAGAAACTTTCAAATCGCACATCCTTGTGCCACGCGACTACGACTACACCTTGATGTTTACTGGGCCGACGGGCACGAATTCGGTCGAAGCGGCGCTCAAGATCGCTCGTAAAATCACGGGGCGCTCGCATGTGATCTCTTTCACTAATGGCTGGCACGGGCAGACGCTAGGCGCGCTCTCCGTAACGGGTAACTCGCATCACCGCAACGGCGCGGGCATCGCGCTCACTGGCGGGCACCGCATCCCTTACGACGGCTATCTGGGCGACCAAGTCGATACCACCGAGTATCTGGATAAGGTGCTCACCGACACCAGTAGCGGCGTCGATTTGCCGGCGGCGGTCATCGTCGAGACGGTGCAGGGCGAGGGCGGCGTCAACTACTGTAGCATGGAGTGGCTGCAAAACTTGTCCAAAGTCTGCAAGCGGCATGACGTCTTGCTGATCATCGACGATATTCAAGCGGGTAATGGCCGCACGGGCGACTTTTTCAGTTTCGAATTTGCTGGGATTCAGCCTGACATCGTCACGCTTTCGAAATCACTCAGTGGCTACGGTCTGCCCTTTGCCATGTTGATGTTTAAGCCGGAGCTGGATAAATGGACACCTGGCGAGCACAACGGCACTTTTCGCGGCAACAATCATGCCTTCGTCACGGCTAAAGCGGCGCTCGATACATATTGGGCGGACGGTGAGTTTGCCTGTGAGATCAAGGAAAAGGGGCATTACATCGCCGGTCGACTCGATGCCATCGTTGACAAATATGGTGAGGGTAACTTCTACGCCAAGGGCAGAGGCATGTTTCAAGGGCTCAACTGCGTGAATGGCGCAATCGCTAGTAAAATCACGCGGGCGGCTTTCAAGCGCGGCTTAATTATTGAAACCAGTGGCACGGATGATCAGATCGTTAAACTGCTGTGTCCGCTCACGATTAAGCAGGAAAATCTAGCCAGAGGCATCGATATCATCGAAGAGTCGATCAAGGAAGTTTGCGCCGCGCACGATGGCGACATTCCTGTAGACGAGTGCTACTTCGACGATGTGGTCGTCGAGGCTAAAAAAAAGCCAACATCAATTATTGCCTAAGCCATGATCGTTCGTAATTTACAGCAAGCTGCCGAAGACGGTCGCAAGATCGTCTCGCCAGACGGTAATTGGGACAGCACCCGTATGCTTCTGAAAGAAGATGGTATGGGCTTTTCCTTTCATATCACGACGATCTACGCAGGGGCGGATTTTGACATGCATTATCAAAATCACCTAGAATCGGTCTATTGCGTCTCAGGCGAGGGCGAGGTCGAGTCGCGCGAAGATGGTAAAATACATCCCATCGCGCCCGGCACGCTCTACGTGTTGGATAAGCACGATCGGCACACGCTGCGGGCGAAATCGGAGATGAAGATGGCCTGCGTTTTCAATCCGCCACTGCACGGCACAGAGGTGCACAATGCCGAAGGTGCCTACGAACTAGAGGCTGAGGCGATCAGCCAGGACTAACCTTCGGAAGATGATCCTCAGCTTCTTACTTTTCCTTGCGGGGTTCGTGGCGATCGGCGTCAGTTCGGTGCGGTATAGCCGCGGCACGAAGAAGGACTATTATCTCGCCAGTTCTTCGGTCTCACCGTCGCTGGTAGGGCTTTCTGCCGTGGCCACGAATAATAGTGGCTACATGTTTATCGGCGTGATCGGCTACACCTACGTCACGGGGCTGGCCGCGATTTGGCTAATGATCGGTTGGATCGGGGGCGATTTCATCGCTTCGACTTTTATCCACGCGCGCCTGCGCCGTGCGACTGCGCAGACACGCGAAGTCAGCTTCGCGGGTGTGCTTAGCCGCTGGGATGGTCAGCCGAATCGTAGGCTGCAAATCGTTTGCGGGGCGATCTCACTGGTATTTTTACTCGCTTACGCCAGCGCCCAATTAGTCGCGGGGAGTAAGGCGCTGCATGTGCTGTTCGGCTGGCCGACTTATACGGGCGCGGTGATCGGGGCTGTATTGGTAGTGGTCTACTGTTTGGCGGGGGGCATTCGCGCGTCGATCTGGACGGATGCGGCGCAATCGGTGGTCATGATTTTTGCGATGACGATGCTGCTGATCGTCGGGGTCAATTCGTTCGACGGTGTTGGCGGCGCGATCAGCAAGATGGGTGAGATCGAGGGCTATCTCGATTGGTTTCCCAAAGACTTGGCGCTGCCGGGGCTGGCGGGTGGTTTGCTCTTTGCGGTGAGCTGGTCGTTTGCTGGGTTCTCGGTGATCGGGCAGCCGCATATTATGGTGCGGTTTATGACGCTCGACGACCCCGGGAAAATGCGCCGAGCGCGGGCGTGGTATTATCTTTGGTTTCTTGCATTCTACTTATTGGCGACTGGGGTGGGGATGCTCTCGCGCATCTATATCCTCGATCCGGGGAGCTTCGATGCAGAGCTGGCGTTGCCTACCATGGCGCAGCAAATGTTGCCGCCTTTTGCAGCGGGTATCGTGCTCGCGGGGATTTTCGCCGCCACCATGTCGACCGCCGATTCGCTGATCTTGAGTGCTTCCTCCGCACTGACTCATGATTTGCTGCCGGGCAAGATTGAGAATACCAAACTGATCAAATTCGGCACTGTATTGATCACAATGGCGGCACTTGGTTGGGCACTCTTCAATGAGCAAAGCGTATTCAACCTCGTGATCATGGCATGGTCAGGGCTGGCCAGTGCCTTTGCACCACTACTGATTTATTTGTGTCTAGGCGCTAGGCCCAGCCACGGCGGTGCCTTGGTGGCGATTTTCGCCGGCTTGGCGACAGCCTTGTTGTGGCGCTGGCTCGGCTGGCACGGCACCGTCTATGAAGGTATGCCGGGCATACTGGTCGGCTTGCTGGTGCTAGTGGTCGACGGATTTGCTCGTAGCTTGCGCAGCCAGCGCTCGAATTAATATCTGGAAATTAACTTTTATGAAAACTGCGCAGCACACAGTCGAAAAAATCGGAGGCACCTCGATCAGTGATTACACATCGGTGCGCGATAATATCATCCTCAAAGGTCAGCCAGCGGTCGATCACTTCAACCGCGTCTTCGTGGTCTCCGCATATAGCGGCATCACAAATCGCTTACTGGAGCATAAAAAGAATGGGCAGCCCGGTATCTACGGCTTGTTCGCTGAGAGTATGCAGAGCGAGGGCTGGAAGTCGGCGATTGCAGACCTACGCACCGAGATGAAGCGCCTAAACGCGGAGCTTTTTGCCGGCTCTGACTCACTTGAGGAGGCCGACCGATTTATCGAGCAACGGATCGACGATGCCGAG
>Ga0222653_1000992_pt1 | contig 15106 bp, 12 predicted proteins | sample AntAcemetagen419_FD_179856 | JGI IMG/M metagenome (GOLD analysis project Ga0222653, IMG submission 179856) | Saline water microbial communities from Ace Lake, Antarctica - #419 | ecosystem: Environmental > Aquatic > Non-marine Saline and Alkaline > Saline | place: Antarctica: Ace Lake...
AACGCACCCCGCCCTCGGCGAGAGCGTCGATGTTCGGCGTCTGAACAATCGGGTTCCCATAGCAACCAATCGTGCTCGTGGTCTGATCGTCGGTGAAAAAGAAGACAATGTTCGGGCGATCTTCGCCGTTAAGGACGCTGAGGGAGAACGCGCAAACGGCGAGAAAACTGAAAAGGGGTTTCATGACTCTAAATGAACCGGATTTAGTGGGTTCAATCAATCAGCAAAGTGAGAGGCTTTGAGCTAATTTTGGCGGGAATCGCACGAATTGTGTCTCTGCCTCGAAGGCAGAATCAAACCGTAGCGGTAAATTTCTTTTCCTTTTCCGAAGGGCATGTTTCAGTTGGGAATGACCTTAATCAACTCTCCTCAAGCTCCCGCTGCCGTTGGCCCTTATTCTCACGCGGCCCAAGTCGGAAACCTCCTCTTTTGTTCCGGCCAGATCCCGCTCGATCCCGAGACGATGAAGATCGTCGAGGGCGGAACCGAAGCGCAGACGAGGCAGGTCCTCGCAAATATCAAGGCGCTCCTCACGACCGTCGGAGCGAGTTTCGGCAATGTCGCCAAGTGCACGATTTTTCTGACCGATCTCGGTGACTTCGCGACGGTGAACGGTCTCTATGAAGAAGCCTTTGGGAAGCACAAGCCGGCGCGGTCAACAATCCAAGTCGCAGCCTTGCCTCTCGGTGCCAATGTGGAGATCGAGTGCATCGTCGAAATGCCGATCTGAGGTTCTGGAACGGCCTGAACGCGTCGTCGCTGAAGATGCAAAATCTTCGGCGGACGGGCGCGGTTTTGTTTTCGCTCACGCTCAAACCTACGAGAGGCAGGATCGAACGCGGAGTGTAGCTCTGAGCGTGAGAGAGGAGACCGGCGCGGTTTTGGTTTCGCTCACGCTCAACCCTACGGGAGAGGCAGGATCGAGGGCGAAGTGTAGCTCTGAGCGTGAGCGAGGAGACCGGCGCGGTCTTGTTTTCGCTCACGCTCAACCCTACGGGGAGGCAGGATCGAACGCGGAGTGTAGCTCTGAGCGTGAGCGAGGAGACGGGCGCGGTTTTTGTTTTCGCTCACGCTCAACCCTGCGGGGGAGGGGCCGCCTTAGCGGGCTTGTCACGGGCAAACAAACATCGCATCATCGTTCAATGCGATTGCTCATCCCCCTCCTCGCTCTTTTTGCCTTCACTCTTTCTGCTCACGCCGAACGCCGCCCTAACATTGTCCTCATCATGGCGGACGACATGGGCTACGAATGCCTCGCGGCCAATGGCGGGGAAACTTATAGCACCCCCCGTCTCGATGCCCTCGCTGCGAGCGGGATCCGCTTTGAGCACTGCCACTCTCAGCCGATCTGCACGCCGTCACGGGTTCAGATCATGACCGGGATTTACAACAACCGGAACTACGTCAAATTCGGCGTCCTCGATCCGAATGAGAAAACCTTCGGTCACCTCTTTCAACAAGCGGGCTACAAAACGGTCATCGCCGGCAAATGGCAGCTCGAAGGGGGCTTCACGGGGCCAAACAATTTTGGCTTCGACGAATACTGCCTCTGGCAACTCACCCGCCGTCCCCCGCGCTTTCCGAATCCCGGTTTTGAGATCAACGGCAAAGAGGTCGATTTCACGAGGGGCGAATATGGCCCCGACGTCGCCTCGGACTACCTTTGCGACTTCTTTGAACGGAACAAAGACGAGGAGTTCTTCGCCTACTACCCGATGATCCCCCCGCACTTTCCCTTTCAGCCGACGCCGGACAGCGAAGAGTGGGACCCCACCGAAAGCCGCGAGTACCCCAAGAGCGAATGGCGCGACGAGTGGTTTCAGGACATGGTGACCTACACCGACAAGGTCGTCGGCAAAGTCGTCGATAAGCTCGAAGAGCTCGGGCTGCGCGAGAACACGCTCATCATTTTCACCGGTGACAACGGCACCTACGCCGGGATGGAGTCTCAGTTTCAGGGCCGCACCTGGGTCGGCGGAAAAGGCTCGCCGATCGACAGCGGCACGCGTGTTCCCCTCGTCGTGAACTGGCCGGGGACGACTCCGGAAGGCGTTGTGAGTCAGAGCCTCGTCGACTTCTCAGACATGCTGCCCACGATTGCCGAGGTCTCCGGGATTGAGGTCCCCGAAAAATGGGGCATCGATGGCCAGAGCTTCGCCTCAGAGATCAAGGGCACAGGCACCGCCGGGCGGGAATACATCTACTGCTGGTACGAGCGCGACGGCAAACGTGAGAAATCCAGCGAACACACGCGGACGCAACAGTTCAAGCTCTACGGGGATGGTCAGTTCTTTGATATCGTAGCTGACTTTAATGAGAAGAAGCCTCTCGATATCGCTGCTTTGGAAGGGGCTGATCTCGCGACCTACGAAATGCTGAAAACTGCGCTCGAGAAGCACATGGCGGTGACTGATAAATCGGATGAAACGCAGGGTAAAAAGCGCAACGAGCTTCAGCGTGATTCGAAGGAGTCGGCGAAGAAATAGCCGTAGCGGGATTGGGGACAATTCCGACGCGCCACCCCTGTCTGAATTGTCCCCAATTCAGCTACTCCTCCGGAGCGCCCACCACCACCTGCGTCAAAAACCACAGTGTCGTCGCAGCCCTAGCCTGACCATATTCTGACTCGGGAATGTGGGACTCATCTTTCTGAAATTTGAGCAAGGCAGCCTCGATCTCTTCGACCGGCACTTCCTCCTCACGGTCGAGATACCCCGCTTTGTGGAGGATCTTTGACAAGCCCGATTGCAGACCGGGATTGTATTCCTCGTCGAGCTTCGGGATTCGGTAAATCTTGGTGGCTTTGTGAGGCTTCTTCACCGAGTCGACGAAGCTGGAATAGACTTCCTCGTGCCCGACAAAAAGATCCATGTGATCTCCAACGATGAGGCTGCCGACATCGCCAACCCAGAAGTAGCCGGTCATTTTATTCCCCGGCGTGAACTCGTAACCTTCCGCATCGGGAACATGCACCATCGATCCGTAGGGAAACTCACTCTGGTCCGCCGCGACGTGAATCAGAGGCACGAGCGGATTGACCCGGTTCCCCATTCCCATGCTACCGACCGGAAGTTCGATCCATTTGCCTTCATCGGCGCGGTAGGCATAGCGCTTTTTGCCCTCCTTATCGATTCCCACCGCGACGGCTTCGACCTCGGCACGCTCATAAGAGTCGCCGGTAATCGAATACTGAATCTTTTTCCCCGTCGTGTTGGTGAAGCTGATTTCTTCGCCCTCACCCTCGTCTGCCGCTTCGACCGGCGTGATGTAGTAAGCGGTCCAGCGAATATCAACTTCGTGCGGATCACCGTGGTGGCTCATCCCGGGAGGGAATGAAGGTTTCGCCTCCTCTTCCGCAAAAGAGAGACCGGCCAAAAGGCTGAAAAAAATAACTCCGGAGAAGACGAGAGACTGAAGCTTCATACGCCGGTTACTTTCACCGAATCACAGCCCCACATGCAAGCGGAGAATTCGTTTCAGATCAGCAATCGCATTTGGGTGGGTATAGGTCGTGTGAGTGGTCGGAACAATCAATTGCGACTCGGCCCCGTCAACGTGAGAACTCCAGTATTCCACGACCCCATCGGAACTGTTCGGAGAGTCCCCTTTGCCGCGATCACCGATAATGGAGTGATACTTCACCCCGGAATTAAACGGCGAGGTCGTCAACGCGACGGAAACCGGAGAGTCAGGGCGCAGGGACTGCACACTGGTGACCGGTTTTGACATATCGACTTTCAAACCGGGGATCTCCTGATCTGAATTTGGATCCAGGAAATCAGTCGTCGTCGTCAACGTTGTGACGAGGACATCAGCAGGAAACCGAACCAGTTTCGTGACGACATTGACGGCAGACATCGTCGCCATTTCTGCACCTCCATGCGGGGTTGAGAGGAATACCGCCCGCTGAACCGCTTTGTCGGGCTCGAAGTAAACCATGTCCCTGATTTCCTCCCTCGCCTCTTCCGTGACCTCCAACTCATCGACAGGCACCAGCCCAATTTCATTCCAGAGACGATCTCCGATATCGGCAACGAGGAGATGCGTGAGAACTCCGCCCATGGAATGACCCATCGCGACAATATCGTGCGAAAGTGGATCATTCCCCTCCGGATCATAGGTTTCCCGCAAGGCGGCCAATTCATGGCGAAACAACTGCGCCGACTCCGGCACCGGAAAGGAACTCGGATAGGTGAAAACCATGAACTGATACCGTTTCGCGATCTCAGGCTCAGAGAGAAATTCCGGAATAATGTCCCTCCAGATGATCGGAACCGAGATCAGCCCGTGGGTCAGGATTACCGGGATGCGCTTCGGGTCATATGGCTCGGTCAGGAAAATTCCGGACTGCTTGATGCGATCCGTCGCATCGAAGAATCCCTCCAACCCCCAGATCATCTCATTCTTCCCTTTGAGGATCATTTCCATCGGAGCCGAGAAATCGGCCGCGAGAGGATAGGTCTGACTTCCGACCTCGACCGTCTCCCGCTGGACCGGGTTCAATAGCGAGAGAGAGACCACCTGCATCCCATCGACCGTCTCAATTTCGTCAATCGTCAGCGAGACAGAGAGGTGCATCCCCCGGAGCGGGAAGCGGGACAGCTCAGCGGCACGCTCCGGCTTCTGCTCCCGAATCCCGACAAGAGAGGCTCCGAAACCTTTGCGATGCTTGTCGGTGACCCCTTTGCCTTTGATCGATTCCGTCGCGACGGCGCGGTCGAAAAAGTGACTGTCATAGTCGGAATTCGCGCTTTGCACGATCTCAAAATCCTCTCCGTGGAACGAAAAACGATAAGGCCCGGGCGAGAGACGACGGGGATCCTGCGACCAAATTTCCGCGAATTTGGCGAGGGTGTGATTGTGGAGGCGGATGAGCTGTTCCTCCTCCTTTGATCCGGGAGGTGCCTCTCCGCTCACCAACATCTGTCTCGCTTCGACGGCCGCCTTCAGGTAGCCGGCCGCCGCATTATCGTGGTCCCCAAAGGCTTCCTGACGCTTCGCATCGCGCAAAAGTCGAATGCTCCGCTCGCTCACCGACACCAGGGCAGGATCATCGTGCCGACCGAGATTCTGCAAGATCTTCGCAGACTTCAGGCTTTCCCGCGTGAGCGCACCTTTCTCCATCCGCACATTCACCGTCGAACAACTTGCCGCCAAGAGCGCAACGGCCAGAGCACCGGCAGTGGTCAGACCACGACGGAGCGACGGCCTCGATGGAGGGAATTTCATGAAGTCTGTGGTTCGGACTGATCGGTAAAGAACAGCAACGGTAAGAGATAGGTCCGCCGACACCCAGTTTCAAGGGGTAATCCGGAACCCTTTTGCGAAGTGTCAGGATGTCCTGATTACCTTGAAAACTTAGCTGCCGGAGCCAAAACCTGAGCGAACATGGCTCCTCACTTCAGCTCCTCACGCAGCGGCTCATCGACGAGAAACGCCTCCGGGAAGTCAGCTGCCTCCGTGCCACCGCGACTACGGAGACGCTCGACTTTCTGATTTCCCTTTCTCGGATTCATGGGGATGTTCATTCCTCCCAGCTCCTCCATTTTCTCGTAAAGCGCCGTCTCCATCCCCGCCTTTACCTCAGCAAACTCCGGATCATGGAAGAGGTTGTTCTGCTCCATCGGATCCGCCTGAATGTCGAAGAGCTCGTCAGTATCGTAGAGGCCGTAGTAAGTCGTGAATTTGTATTGATCACCCCGCAGCGAGAAATGCGTCGGTGTCATCGGGAAATTCGGCTCCCAATAGTAGACGTAGAGAAAATAGTCACGCCACGGGATCTCCTCCCCGAGCGCGAGAGGAAGAAAACTCAGCCCGTCCATGTGAGCCGGCTTCTCCAGCCCCATCGCCTCCATCACCGTGGGCGCGATGTCGATGTTCGCGACGACCTCTTCGACGACGACGCCTCCATCGATCAAGTCCGGGCATTGCATGAGCATGGGAACGCGGCTCGAGGTCTCGTAGGCGACCCGCTTATCGATCAAGCCGTGTTCGCCGAACAGGTAACCGTTGTCGCCCATGTAGATCACGAGCGTTTCCTCGTAGATGCCCATCTTCCTGAGCTGATCTGTCACCGCCCCGATGCTGTCATCGATCGAGCGCAGGGCCTCGCAGTAGCTTTTGTAAAGCTCTTCAACCGTGCTGTCACTATGAAGCGGAAAATCCATCCCGTGCCAGCTATTCCGCTGATCGAGAAGCCAACGCGGACGATTCTTCTGATTGCCGGTTTCGAGTTCACTCGAAGGCGGGAGCGTGAATGGCTTCCCCGCCAACGTTCCGTCATACTTCGGTTCCGGCGTGAACGGGCCGTGCACTGCTTTGTGCGAAAGATAGAGAAAAAACGGCTTCTCGCTGTCGCGTTGCTCTTCGAGGAATTCGACCGCGTAGCGACTCAACAAGGTCGTGATGTAACCATCCTGCGGCACCCGCTCGCCATTCACATTGATCGTGTAGTTGTCATTCGGCGGATAGTAATTCCCCTGCCCCTTGAAGCTGACCCAGAAGTCAAAACCGGGACGCGGATCATCGTTCGAGCTTCCCATATGCCACTTCCCGACAAAACCGGTTTGGTATCCCGCCTCCTGCAAATACTGCGGGAAAAAGAGCGTCCCCTCAGGGACGAGCCTCTGATTGTCAATCACCCGGTGGCGAAAGGTGTAAAGACCGGTCAGGATCGACGCACGACTCGGGGAGCAGAGTGAAGTCGTCACAAAAGCGTTCTCCAAATGGACCCCGTCCCTCGCCATCGCGTCCATGTTCGGCGTCACCGCGAGCGGATGCCCCATGAAACTCATCGCGTCGTAGCGGTGATCATCGGAGAGGATAAACACGACATTGCGCGGCTTTGCGTCGGGAATGGATTCCGGGATGACCTCGGTGGGAACCGGGATGACTTCGGCGAAGGCGCAGCTTAGCGGGAGGGAGAGGAAGGCAAGCAGCCAGAGAAGTGCGGTGGCGGGAAAGGTTTTCATGGAATGGTTGATAGCACGAGAGAGGCATTTCATGCAAAAAATTACGGTCCCTTTTGAGAGTCGAATTCTACGGCGACTCTGATGGAACACTGCTGATGGGGCTTATTCCGCTGAATTGAATTGAGAAATGTTGCGTGACCCCGCCCCCGGATCGAGCGGATCGAGCGGATCGATGGTGAGAAGGCAAGGGACAGGATATCTATTGAACTGACTGTCTCAAGACTGAATCAGAGCTCCCAAAGAGGAACGACAGAGCAGGGATGCAACTGCCACCCCAGATTAATGCGACAAAAACATACCATCCCTGGCAAAGCCCTTGCTTTGGCGCCAATGGGCCACCCTCTGGGTACGAGACTACGCACCCACCCCAAATTACAACGAGGCTAGAACCACGGTAAAAAACGGGCAGCGCCCTCGCCCTAGCCCACTCGAGCGCCCCGCAAATCTCGCAAGACGCAAAGATCCTCCCACTCTGCATCGCGCATGCGACGGGCTCCCGATCGTCGCTTCTCCCCGAATTGATCCCGGTAGCGATCGAAGACCTCGTCGACAAAGGCAGCACTGCCAAAAACGGCTCCATCGGTCAGGTATCTCACTCGATATCGAATCACCTCGGTTAAACTGAGTTTGCCATCCCGATCAATCTCGTGTTCGACTTCCTCTGAGGAAAAGCCACGTCTCGCAGACTTTGGCTTCCGTCCTTCCGTCTTCTCCACCGCCTGCCCCTGGTCGTAGAGCCAGAGCCGATAGACTTTGCTGGTCCGTTGCCAGTTTCGATCAAACTCCTCGCCACTGACCAGGGGCGACTGATTGAGAATGCGTCCAAGCCCTTCCTTGGCCCATCGATTGCCTCCCAACGCCGAGGCATAGCCACACCAGCGATAGTCTTCGACAGATTTGACCATCCCCGCCCGAACCGGGTTCAGATCGATGTAGGCCGCCATCGTCATGAGAGCTTTGGGATCGCCCTCGACCAGAACGCTCTTGTAGCGATCTTCCCACAAAGTCCCGCGCCGCCCCTTGCGACGGTTGTAGGACTGAGTGAAGCGCTGCTTCAACTCCTTCATGAAAATAGAGACATCTCCCATCCGCCGTCGATAACGCTCCAGGATTTCTTCCTCCCAGGTTTCGCTTCCGGATTGCTCAGCGCGGTCGAGTTCTTCGGCCAGGTCACGGACTGCGGCTGAATCGTAGAGGTGGCGGGCGCGGTCGAGCAGAGTCTTTCGATCGAGCTCCCGGACCTCCCCGGCATCCGGCTCTTCCACGAGCAGATGGAAGTGGTTGGACATGATGCAGTAGGTGACAACGCGAAGGCCGAGAAAGGCTTCCAGCTTCCGCATGATGCCGACAAAGAGTTCCTTTTCCTCTTTCTGAAAGATGTATCGTCGGTCAACCACCCGCGAAATGCAGTGGTAGTAGCTCAGTCCTTCTCCGCGCAGACGTGCTTGCCTCATGGAGATGATAATTGCACGGATGAACAGTGCACGCAAGAACAATAATTGACCTGTCCCTTGGGATTGCTCCACGTCGAGACGGTTAATGTGGTCGATTCCGAATCCTATTTTCCCGACGCACTTTCCGCGCTTATATTCGATTACAGCCCGACGACTGGCGGAGCCGGGGCAAACCCGGTACAGGCGACAGTCCAGGGAACGAGCGTCTCCGGCGGCGGTTTCCTAGTCGATTTTTCAGGATCGGGCACCTACAGTATATGGAAATCAAGAAGCCTGTCTCCGCCGCTGTTTACCGGACCGGTCCGGAGCGGCGTCAGTTCCGGTGCGAATGTGGAACTGGATGCGGGAATGGCTGAATCCGCCGCCTTCTATAAGATCCTGCCCGATGGGGTGACGCCCTAGGGCTTGAATACAAACTGCTTCGGCTAGGTGATCTCTTCTACTTGTGAATGAACTGCTTACCTCAATAAATGGAAATTTACCCAGTCTAACCCCTAAGTAAAACAAAAATACATGAAAAAAGTTAACCTCACAATTCTATCCGCATTCGCCGCGTTCGCGACGGCTTCACTTACAGCTCAGACCACGGTTGGATTCACCGCAGGTGAAGGCTATGCGGACGGTAATCTTGATAACAATGCCAACTGGACCGCAGCGAGTCACTGGCAAGTGGACGCGACAGCTTGAACAGTGACTGTCAACTGCTCACATACATACAGCTCAGATTTCTCTAATTCCAATCCTCCCTCCGTGTCTCCGTGCCTCCGTGGTAAAAAATCCCCCGTTCAGTGCCCTGATTTTAACCACCCGCTTTCGCTGGAGACACGGAGACACGGAGGAGGTTTGCGTGTGATTGAAAATGGTAGAATTTTATTGTTTATAGCAGGGTCACTTATTTGAACTCAACTGCTCACATACATACAGCTCAGATTTCTCTAGTTCCAATCTTCCCTCCGTGTCTCCGTGCCTCCGTGGTAAAAAATCCCCCGTTCAGTGCCCTGATTTTAACCACCCGCTTACGCTGGAGACACGGAGGCACGGAGGAGGCTTGCGTTTGGATGAATATATGCTTATATACCTGTTTAACTACCTCACTCCCACAGTATTCAATCTGCCGAACCCATTATTTGTATGCATAGCCTTAAACCGCTCTTCCGCCTTGTCGCCTTCGCGGCCCCGTTACTTTTCTCGGCTCCACTACTGGGATCCGCTGCATACGAGCGCCCGAATATTCTGATGATCGCGATTGACGATTTGAATGACTGGACGGGTTTCCTCGGTGGTCATCCGCAAGCCAAGACGCCCCGGATGGACGCGCTGGCGGCGAAAGGGGTGAACTTCACCAACGCCCACTGCCCGGCTCCCGGGTGCTCGCCCAGTCGTAACGCCATCCTTCTCGGTGCCGAGCCCACGCGCACCGGCCTCTATCCTTTTTATAATCTTGTCGATGTCGAGTCCGAGGTGTTGGAGCCCTACCTGCCGATGCCGCTCTTCTTTCGGCAGAACGGCTACTTCACCGCTGGCTTTGAGAAAGTCTGGCACAATCCCGACAACAAATGGCGGCAGGACGAGCAGTGGGACATCTACGAGCCTTCGGGAGGCAACAAAAACCTCAAGCTGGATGCGGTGGAGGGCTACGTGCCCGGGCAAAAGCGTTTGACCGCCGCCCCGGCGGACAATCCACCGGAGGACTTTGGTGACCGCAGGATCGCCAATCGAGCCGTCGATATTCTTGCAATGAAGCACGACAAGCCCTTCTTCCTCGCCGTCGGCTTCATCCTTCCACACAGCCCGTTCGTTGCGCCGCGCGAGAATTTCGACCGCTTTCCTTTTCCGATTGCGCCGCCGCCCATGCTGGACGGTGATCTGGCCGACATCCCGCTGGCCGGGCGCAGTAATGTCCAGCTCTATGCGGACATCCCGCTCAAGCAGGACAAGGCGTGGGAGAAGGTGCGCCGTGCTTACCTCGCCGCGACCTCCTTTACCGATGACAATGTGGGCTTGATCCTCGACGCTTTGGAAAAGAGCCCCTACGCCGATAACACGATTATCATGCTCTGGAGCGACCACGGGTATCATCTCGGAGAGAAGCATACCTTTAGCAAATTTTCCCTTTGGGAGGAGGCCACCCGCACGCCGTTCATTATTTACGATCCCCGCAATCGCAGTGGCAACGGGCAAGCGACCCCTCAGCCGGTCAGCTTGATCGATATCTACCGCACCCTCTCGGCCCTGACCGGGCTGACGCCGCCGGACTACGTCGATGGCGAGAGCCTCGTGCCACTGCTGGGAAAACCTGACATGATCAAGCAAACACCGGCCCTGACTACCTGGGGGCGGGGGAACTACACCGTGCGCTCACTGGACTGGCGCTATACCCGCTACTTTGATGGTTCCGAGGAGCTGTATCGCCACAGCGACGATCCCAATGAATGGACCAATCTCGCGGGCGAGGCCGGCTACCGGACTCTCATCGACAAGCTGGCCGAATTTATGCCCAAAACCGAGGCCCCCCAGGTGCCCAACGGAGGACTCAGGCCGGCCGACGCCGATAACCCGGACCAGCCGATCAAAAACTTCCAAAATCAAGCCCGCCAGTACGAGAAACTCGGTCTCCAGCCGCCACTCGGGCTGGATGATTGAGTGGGGCCGCTGCGCGGGAGTGTGAAGAGGGAAGTGGAGAGTGGTTTCCAGTCGTCTGCAAAAAGTTTTCTTTCGTAGCGTGCAGCTTCAGCAAACGTTTGCACCCCCTCAAACCCGGCCGGACCGACGCCCCGTTAAAAACCCTTGAAAAAGCAAATTCCTATCAATTAAGGCCCGGGGTCGGAGGGGGTTCATTGCTTCACCGTATTGCGGTTGAGGATATTTGCACGCCACCCGAGAGCCCGCACGACTCCGTGCATGCGTGATATCCCCGGCACCCACTCCGTGGTAAGCTTCTTCCACGTGATGGTGACCCGACGCCCGAAATTCCTTTTTCAGGGAATCGGGGTCAGGGAACCAATTCACAATTTAACAACCGGTAAGAGACGTCAGGCGAAGATTCCCAACATTAGCGGTTGCCGCCTCAATCCCTGTTCGCCATTGGCGTCCTGCGTTTCTACTTTCTAGAAGCGAACCTTGTCCGTCAGTTCCCCGGCTTCAGCCTCGCTCTTTTCGTGTCGCTCGCCCCCGCTCAGGCGAGCGTTCGATTCGGGATTAATGACTATATCCGGGAGCGCTTCGATTCGCCGGCAATTGCAGTTGCCGATTTCCCCAACTTTGGTAATTGGTTCCCTGACCCCGTTTCTTGGAATTGAAGGCGGGGCCTGAGTTTCTCGGGATCATGACGAATGGCACGAGTGGGGATGTCAACGCGACTGATTTTTCATCGTCGCGGAAAAATTATGAGCCTTTTGAAAACATGGCGAGAGTGGGAAAGGATCTGTCGGGTCGTTCGATTCCCTATCTCGAGGCGATTGAATACCGGGCAATATCAAACATCGAAGCGCGGGAAACCGTGCTGGAATTGCGCGTCAGGAAACCGGATCCAGCGAGGCTTGCGTGGGCGAAAGAAACAGCAGCTCCCGCGAATGCAAAGCTTCGTCTTTCGAAACCTCAGGTCTATGCCCGCGAGGCCATCGGACTCGCCGGGTTTCCCGACACGGTGAAGGTCAGGATTCAGGCCATCCGGATTGGCGGTCTCGCTGTCGTGAGTATCCCTTGCGAGGTCTTTGCAGAGACTGGATTAGCGATAAAATCCGAAAGCCCTTTTCCTGACACGATAGTCATGGAGTTGGCCAATGGTTACCACGGTTATCTGCCGACGGAGCAGCAACACGAATGGGGCGGTTACGAAACGTGGCCAGCGCGATCGGCTTACCTTGAGGTAGGTGCGGAAAAGATCATTCGTAACGCGGCTCTCGGTCTTCTCGAAGAGCTGAAGAGTGCTCAGTAATCACTTCCCGGTTTGGCTCTGCCAAGCGTCAGCTCCTTTGGCATTGGCGTAGAGAATCCAGGAGTCCTCAGACGCGAATGCTTGAACGTGGTTCACCAGATGGAAATACCCACTTTCGCGAATCACGTCTTGATTGTGATGAGGCGCCGTAAAACAGAGGTAACACTCAAACTTATCTCCAATGGCTTGCTCAATGTTTTTAAGCATCCCTTGTAAGACGTTTCCATTGAAAGGCTGATAGAGGTAGAGAACGAGCTGTGTCTTTGGAATCTCATACCCAAGCGCATTTTCACAGATCGATTTTATTTCCAGGCACTGCTGGCGGGGAGAGCGATAGATCGCGATGTTCTCTTCTGCGATCTTGTGATGCTGTGGTGAAATCTCGACGCCGATGATTTCCTTAAAAGGAAAATCGGAAGCAAGTAGCAATGCTCGCCCTCTACCGGATCCCATGTCGATAAAGGTAAATTCCTCATGGCGAATGGGTAGCTTTCGGCAGATGTGCCGGATGACTTCACCTTTGGAAGGGACGTAGCGAACTGCTGTCGCAAAGGCCTCATCGGGAATTTCACCGTCTGCGACCTCGACCCAATCGTTTGTCACTGTTCCGTATTTTCTGTCAAAGTCGGGTCCTTTGCTGACTAGGAATTTTCTAATCGCTGAAGACAGCGAGTAAGCAAAGGCAGAGAATATGCCGCGCATCTCTACTTCCGTCGCAAATTTGTGAAGGGCTATATTCCTCATGTCTAAAATTTTTTCTGTAAATTCAGTTTATAATTGATAAAAAAGAGTAAGCAATAGGTTTAAATAATTTACTGATAGGAATTTGCTTTTTCAAGGTTTTTTATCGGCGCGTCGGTCCTGCCGGGTTTGAGGGGGTGCAAGCCTGTGCCACGCGCATCGATGTTGTTCTGACCCACATTGATCCGGTCGGCATTCAGCGTGTTCGACACCGCGCCCAGTTTGAGCGTGCCCAAGCCGGCTGCGGATCCGTTTCGGTCGCCGATGCCAATGATGCCAGCGGTGATCGTGCTCGTGTCAGCCAGAGTCACTGTGCTCGAGTTGTTTCCGCCACCCGTCGAACTGCCGACGACATCGCCGACTCGGAAAATGCCAGCACTGCCGAGATCTGCTGTGAACGCAGCCAAGCCGGACATGTCCACCGTGCCCCGGTTGCCGTTGTTCGACGTGGTCGCACCCCCGACTTGGAAAGTTCCGCTCGGTTGGTTCACAAGCCACGTGCCGCCGCCAGACAGCGTGAGTGAGGTCAGTGCAGCGCTGCCAATCGCCGTCGAATCGGTGCCGATGGTCACGTTACCGTTCGTCGCGAGCGTCTTGCCAGCACCGATGATCACCGAATTGGGAGTGCCATTGTTGGTTTGAACAAGAAGAGCCCCCGTCGTGGCACTGCCGTTGGTCAAATCAAGCGTCGCCGCAGTCACAGCCCCAGTGGTAGCGCCAAAGGTGAGGGTGCCGGTAGTGTTGATCGCATTGTCGACCCCAGCCGCCAGAGTGCCGTTGACTGCAACGTAGTTCAGCCTGTTGGTCGTGGCTGCCGCGCCATTGAGCGTGGTGGTTCCAGATCCATTCTGTGCGACGGTGCCAGTGCCGTAGACCTCACCGGTGACTGCCAGCGCGTCCGGCCTATTGAAGGCAAGAACCGAAGACGCTTCCACCTTGGTCTTGCCCGTTCCCAGCGTTCCCGAAGCGGTCACACCGTCACCAATAGCCAAGGTTCCCGATCCGACCAGCGTTTCACCAGTGTAGGTATTGGCTCCCGTAAACACCGTGAATCCAGGACCACTGGTGCGCACGTCGACCACTCCGGTGCCGTTGTCCGCAATCACAGCGCCCACCGTCAGCATCTGGGCCGTCGCAGGATTCAAGTCCGCATCCTGACTCTGCAAGAACATCGTCGCTGCAGTGTCGTCGGTCGCACCGGCGGTCAAGGTCCCCGTCGGACTGAAGGTCAGTGCGCTGTAGCTTAAGATGAAGGAGTCTCCGTCGGGAAGCAAAATACCACCCGTCGCGACGCGAAGCGTATTTCCAGAGCCGATGTCAATGACCGAAGGACCATTGGGGCCGTTCACTGTGGATCCGTCTGCTGCTTGGAGCAGCGAGTTGATGGTCGTGACTCCCGAGGTCGCCATCGTGATCGGGCTCACCGTGTCACCATCCTCAAAGATGCGCACGTTGTCAGCAGCGCTATTGGCGATGGTGTGAGGGCCGCCGCCGCTCAGGCGGGAGATGTCTTACTGATAGGAATTTGCTTTTTCAAGGTTTTTTATCGGCGCGTCGGTCCTGCCGGGTTTGAGGGGGTGCAGGGGGAGAAAGGGTGCAAACAATTGATTTCGACTTCATTTTGATTAAAGAATCAGGTTTTTGAGGGGAAAAGTCAAGACAGCGAAATTTCTGCAGGGCGTTCCTTGGGTCTCCTTTCGTTTTTCCTTGAGGCCAGACATGAGCGTGCAGCAACCTCTTTTGAGAGGCTTTGCGGTTAGACCTTTTTTGATCCAAACCGATCGGCAATCAGCCAATCGAGAATACCGGAAACTCTTCTGCAGGGAGCGGTTCTGCGTCCAAAACCAGAATTTTACCGTCTTCGAGTGGCAATTCGGGATTTCGCCAATCCTCGGAATCGTGCTGAAGCCACCATTCTTCGGGAGGCGACAGGTGTTCTTCCGGGATTCCCCAACCAGGTGGTAGTGTTTCGGGTTCCATCGTCTCGATATCGAAGGGTGGAT
>Ga0222653_1001004_pt1 | contig 14993 bp, 5 predicted proteins | sample AntAcemetagen419_FD_179856 | JGI IMG/M metagenome (GOLD analysis project Ga0222653, IMG submission 179856) | Saline water microbial communities from Ace Lake, Antarctica - #419 | ecosystem: Environmental > Aquatic > Non-marine Saline and Alkaline > Saline | place: Antarctica: Ace Lake | collected...
TCAAGCTGAAACCATACAGGACGTGGCCAAACGTTACTTTAAAAACAGAAGAAGCACAACGGGATGGTTTGTTCCGGAAGTGACTAATACTTTAGCCAGACTCGACCATCGGATCGGCGGGCCATATTATTTCCGAGACCCTGATGTTTTTGGCCCTGAAGCGAATCAGCCAGGAAACACCGCGACCCCGACCCAAGCGGCAACTGTCGATTTTTCTTCACGAATGAAACGCGAGACTGTCTCTGGGATTGACGTCATAACCGTCGACATGCCGATCGAAGGCGTCGTTTCCTACGTGGGTAGTTTTGCTGCAGGCGAGGCCCTAAGCCCGGAGGGCAGACCGATGCTCGCCAGCCTGACAGCCGCCATGCTAGACAAAGGAAGCACCAGCAAGGACCGCTTCGCCATTGCCGAGCTGCTCGATAGTCTTGGCGCAGATATTTCATTTGGAGCCGGCAGCCATAGCCTAGGGTTTTCCGGGCGCTTTCTCCGCCCGGACGCCGGATCCGTGCTTGAACTACTTGCCGAGCAACTGCGGAATCCGGCTTTTGACCCCGAGGTTTTTGAAACAGTTCGCACCCGCCAAAAAACCAACCTGCTACAAGCTGTCGATGATCCGAATTATCGTGCCAGCTCGCAACTGAGCCGAATGCTCTACCCGACCGGGCACCCTAATCGAGAAGAACCACTTAATACGCTGCTCAGTGAACTTGAAGGCACGACCGTCGAAAACCTCAGAGACTTCCACAATCAGTATTACGGAACAGAATCCATGCGATTGGTCTTCGTCGGCGATATCGATTTTGAGCAAATCAAAGCTGCTGTAGCCAATGCTTTTGAAGGATGGGATGGTGGCGCCCCCTACGACAGCGATACAGCCGCACAAAGAGAGAATAAAGCAGAGGAAGAGCGAATCTATATTTCGGATAAAACCAGCGTCTCCGTCCTCTACGGCTACAATACCGGCCTACAGCGCAGCGAGGAAGAATACCTGCACTTCATGCTGGGCAACTATATACTAGGTGGAAGCTTCAATAGTCGTCTAATGACCGAGATCAGACAAGTTCGAGGTCTAACATACAGCATACGTTCAGGCCACCAAGGTGATATTCTGACTCCGGGAAACTGGACCGCGAATGTCAGCTTGTCTCCTTCGATGCTCGAAGCTGGCCTCAACGCCACCGATGCCGTTTTAAAAAACTGGTATAGCGAGGGCGTGACCGAAGATGAGGTTAATGCCGCGATTGAAACGCTAAGCGGATCCTATCTTGTTGGTCTTTCAACGACGGATCGGGTCGCCCGCCAAATCGACAGTTTTCTGCAGCGTGGATTACCGATCGAGTATGTCGACCAGTATCCGGTAAAAATCCAACAGATTACCAGCGAACAAGTTAATCGGGCGATTAAGACATATTTCGATCCGGATAATCTAAAACTCGTGGTTGCAGGATCCCTTGAAGGTAGTGGCTCTTCAACAACTGCACCGCAGACTGAGACCATTAGCGTGCGCATGGATACACCCGATGCGGGCTGGACGGTGCGGATTGATAAAATTTATCGCAGCAAAGACGGCTTAATTGTTATTTCTAAACTCAGTCGAGATACGAATCCCGCGATACAAGTCATCACCGCCGTCGCTGACAGTATCGAAATTCCGCCTGAAATAAAAAATGAATTACCCGTCCAACACTACGTGCTAGGCAAGACATGGGAATGGGGCGACACCGGAAGCTATACTTTTATAGATTCCACGGATGAGCTGGCGGAGGTCCTAGAAGGTGCCGAATTGGTTTATCCTAAATAATACCAAGGCCGCTAGGGAACCAAAGTCACACGCAATCGCATAAAGCGACTACCCCCGCCACCTACATCAACATAGTCGCGAACGGTGACCATCGCCGTGTAGTTATTATCGATGATGCTAACGATTGGGCTGTAACCACCTCCGATAGCGCTGGTCTGTGTGTAAGCACCTCAGATTTGTCCCCGCTTAAAATTGAGCAGCCAGCTCTGCGGGTGTCAGCCCATCTGGCTCTTGTCGTCGCAGCAGATTTTGATTGGTCAATACGGCTTCGAGGTATTTCGCCGGACAGATACCGTGTCGCTGGCAGCTGACGACTAGCGAGTAAATGGCGGCGCTGCGCTTGCCTGCATTTGGATGTCCTATGAACAGCCAGTTCTTCTTGCCGATGGCGGATGGACGGATGGCATTTTCGATCAGGTTGTTGTCGATTTGCAGATCGCCGCGCTGGCAATAAACTTTGGCTTTGTCCCAGATGGCCAATGCGTAGTCGCAGGCTTTGCCTGTGAGAGTTTTTGGTAGGTGCGCTTGGCGCACTTCGATCAGTTTCTCCTGCAAGTCTTCGAGGATAGGCAGGCTCTCGGCCTGACGGGTGCGCTCGATTTGCGCGTGATCGGCTCCGGTCTCACGCAACGCTTGCTCGATTCGGTAGAGCGGAGCGATCCGCCCAAGTATATACTCTGCGTGTTCGCTCTGTTCTTTGGCTTTGTCGAACTGGCGGCGGATATGGGCCATGCAGGCAACCAAGGTGATGCCTTCGTGTTCCCGGGCATATTTTTCGTAGACTCCGTATACGTCGCTCTGCAGGTAGCCACTAAAGCCCGCCAGCAACTCGTCCAGATGCGAACTTCCGCGTGTCATGCTCCAGGTGAACACGACATCGCCTCCCGGACTACTGATGGGCCAGAGCCAACCCGGACGGGTTTTGTTGTTTGGATAATCCGGATCGATGACCTTAATCGGCGTCTCGTCGATTTGCAGATAATCTCCATCGATCAGATTTTGGTGCATCCGGTTGTAGATCGGCTCAAGCACCTCGGCGCTGCGGCCAACCCACCGCCCCATGCTCTTCTCGCTCAAGGATACCTGATAGCGCCGGAAGATCTTTGCCTGCCGGTAAAGCGGCAGATGGTCGACGTACTTACTCAAAAGGATGTGCGCGAGCAGGCTAGCCGAGGCGATCCCTTGCACTGGACGAGCCAAGGCGGGCGCAATGACCGGAGGCTGTTCTTTATCTGCCTTTGACCGAAAACGTGGACGGATATACTCAATCCGGAAAAACTCAGGGGCGGTGATGCCCAACTCGTAGGTGCGCTCCTCCCCAATCTGTTTGTAGCTCTCCGGGTTTGCCTTAACTTCATCAGGAACCAGCGTATGGCTCTTATTGATTGGCAAGTGGCCGTAGCTCTCGTCCTTCGTTCTCGCAGGTAAGCGGCGCTTGCGCTCGTGTGCCGGGACAGGGATGGACTCCGGTTCCGCCTCAGGGCCCTCGACCGCTTCAATGCCCAGTCCAAGTTGCGCCTTGTCCAGCTTCTCGCTCTTTCCTGAGCCAAAGACCTGTTTCTTTAGCCAGTCCAGCTGATGGAGCGCTTGGCTAAGTTGCTGCTCCAACTGGGTAATCCTGGCATTGGCCTGTGCTAAAGAGTCGATAATATGTATCCAATACATGGATACGTAAATGTCAAATTAATCAGGCTTCATACCAAGCTTTTTTCATGCCTTGCTTCAGTTCGATGCCGGCAAGCAACATGCTCAGGGCCGCAGGCTCGATCCGCAGCTTCTTTCCCCGCTGCGCCTTTGCTGGCCAACTGAACCGACCCTCTTCCAGGCGCTTCGCGAAAACCCAAAGGCCACTCCCATCCCAGTAGAGGATCTTCACCCGGTTGCGGGACTTGTTCGTGAAAACAAACAGAGAGCCGCTCAATGGCTTGCCCCCGAGTTTTTCAGTGACCAGCGCATAGAGACCATTGAAGCCCTTGCGCATGTCCACAGGTTGAATTGCGATATAAACCTTAGTTGAGTGCGGGATGTTGAACATCCACACAATTTAACAGTTTCGGCCGTGTTACGTAAGGAGGACAAATTTGAGGGGCTTACGTCTGTGTGATCAAGCTGCCGGATCCTACGACTGGATTAGTGAGCGATTGAGCTCAGTAGTAACCGGCACAGAAACCTGATGACCTTTCGTCCAGATAAGGAGGCTCAATATCAGCAAGAATGAAGATAAAAAAGGCGCGGTTCCATTCGAAGCCGCGCCTTTGATTAGAAACCGCGATTAGGGGATGGTTGGATCTGTCCCCGCATTGATCTCGTCGATGTTGTTATCACCCGATCCGTCGTAGTTCTCGAATGGACCAATATCAACGTAGGGGCCGAAACCTGCGAATACAAATCCGGGGAACTGCACGATCGCTTCCGCCACACTGATCTCCAATGGGCTGATCACGGGGACACTTTGATCATTATTCGGGCTAAATCCGTAGAGAATCTCTGCGATATTGGAAACGCCATCCCCATCGAAATCCTCATCAGGTAAGTAGTTACTTATCCCTGTCTGCAAAACACCCGATCCAGCAAGCTGATTGATGACAAATATTTCGTCATCATTTAGGGCAGTGAAACTATCCGAGTCTGTCGGATCATCACCGATCAGGAGTTCCACGGTATTTGTATTCAGATCATCAAACGACACATCGAAGTTGTCTACAGGTTCGATTGCCAATGTTGGCAAACCTGCAAAACCTAGTTGTAACGCCCCAAGGGTAGCCATCTGCTCGGCAACAAATATTTCTAGTTTCGAGAGAACTGGTGTAGAAGTATCATCATCCGGATCGAAGCCGTAGAGCAGTTCAACTAGGTTACTGTAATTATCACCATCCAGATCCTCGTTTGGTGATGTATTGACGATTTCCAGAACTCCATCGGCAGCCAAGGCGCTAGCAACGAATTCTTCCTCAGCCGTAGGCACGCTTGCCGGATCATTTGGATTCGAACCAGCAATTATTTCGATAAGGTCATCTACTCCATCGCCATCGTAGTCTACGAACAAGGCCGCACCGACAAAGGTGTCGTCAGCATTAAGATTCGCAGCAAGCTGCTCTGCCACGAATACATCTTCGTCTGTCAACACAGGCGTATCCCCACCATCTGTAGGATCGAAATTGAACATCAGCTCAAGAAAGTTATTGACCAGATCGCTGTCAAAATCAGCCAGACTACCAACATCAGGATCATCTTCGGCGACGCCCAGAAGAACCATTTCTGGTATTACGAAGAACTCATCCATGCGGCTGCCAGAGTCAGATAGAAGCACGCGCACACGCATGAAGCGGGCATCATCTGCTGATCTGGATACATTATCACGTATGGTAATGCGTGCGGAATATCCTTGGTCGACGACAGTCACGACATTATCCAAGTCCTCTTCGTCAATCGGATCGGACAATGGGTTGCTCAAAGCTACCGGTGCCCCATATTCCGAAATTAGGCCACCACCTAGGTCAGTCAAGGAGGCTCTCCCCACTGAACTATTAAATGGGGGCTCTACAGTAAGTAAGGTAGCCGCAGAGCCAAAGCCTGCATCCGCAGATGCCTCCACGATGTAGATCAAGTCTTCCGCCCGCGTAACGATGTCGAAAGTAAGCGAGAAGTAATGCTTAATCGGGTCTTCCACATCATTCGGGTCCGGCAACGCAATGAAGCCGTAGCTCCCCGGGAACGCTTGCGTATCCGGTGATGTTCCGTCTGGGAACAAGTTGCTTACAGACGTATCACCGTCAGTCGGGTTTCTATTGAACGCGTAAGCCAGTAAATTTGCCTCGTCCGAAACTGGATATGGATTCTCAACCACCTCCGACGTCGGATCGTCGAAGAGACCTTCCCAGAAGCTGGCAGTCACTCCGTCCGGTTGGCTCGAAACAGCAAAGAGCCCATCATCCTGATTAGTGTTTGTAGCGACAAGGTTCGAACCAAAAGCCTCAGGGATATTCATGATGCGCCAACTGTATTCACTTGGCAACACGAGCGCCGGGCTCTCCCGAATAATTTCAGACTGGGGCACCAAGCCATTCGGATCGATGTCGATACCAAAAATCCAGAGGTAACCGTTCACACTAGTGTCGGGTTCAAGGACTGCATTGAATCGGGCCTCACTAGGCAGTGCAAACTCCACGTCGAAGCTCTTAATTCCGCCCTCGGGCATCTCTGTGGAACGACCAGGAATGAGTTCAGAAACTGTAAATTCACGCAATGGAAGATTTACAGAGAAAGCTTCAACGAATGCGTCCAAATCACCTTCTGCAACGGCTATACTAAGCTCGTTACGCAGGGCACCAATCAAACTTAGCTGGACGGTAAAGTTTTCGTCACCACGCACAGCATCCAACCCGATGTTCTGAATATTAAATCGTAGCCGCATCGGTGCTTCGGTATAATGGAATATTTCTTCATCCACATCAAAGGCCGGGAGGATCTCTCCATCGGCATACGAGTCAGGAAGAATGTCATCATACTCAGTTGCACTGTAGAGGACGGCGCCTTCGCGTGGATCGAGATAGACGATACCGTCCTTAGTATCCAAACTCTCTAAAAGGTAATCCTCATCATCCAGAAGGCCACGGGATGGATCGAATTGCCTGGGCTTTGGGTTGTAGATGCGGAGTGCCGGCCGGCGCTCAATCTCGACATCCCGATTCTCGGACCAGAGGAAGTTATTCGTTTCCCTGAATTCATCTACCTCGTCATTGGAATCAATCCGGACATAGAGATAGTAGGTGCCCTCTGGGATCGAGTCACCCAACTGTATCGGCCCGAGGAAACGGATTAGACTACCGGAAACTAAGTCTCCTTCAACCTGACTGAATGTACCGAGAACGATATCATCATCATCTCCAGCAGTGGTGTTAGTGGACAAACGCACTTCAATATCCGCAGTAGTGAAGTTCGTCGCATCGATGGTTGCTCCTAAATTGGTCGCATCAATCGAAATATCGAGATACTCGGTGCCCTCGGTATTATCCTGACCGACGATGCCGGAGATGTCTAAGACGTAGGGAACATTTGCAGAGTAGTCCAGCGCCGTAATCTCGAGATCTGCCTGAGTGTTATCAGCGACTTCAATGTTATCGATAAGACCATACTGACCATTGTCTGAACCTTGGGTGAAGCGCCATTCTACGATACCACCTTCCGGAACCAAGACTTCGGTCGCCGCAACGGAGACAGGATTAGCACCTCTCAAGACAAGCGGTTCAGGAACGAAATCGCCCGGGCTGCTGGCATCCGGCGAATCAAAGATATACAATTTGTCGTTCACATAGACCTCAAGGGTGTTGCTATCGTCATCTCCAGTTTCGTCGTTGAGTATACCCCAGTTAAAGGAAACTAAACTTGAGCCCTCGACTTGCAGACTGAATGCAGTAAATTCGCCTTCGTTGATATCTGGGCTACGCGCGATATCGCCACCAATAGCACCCGCATCTGCTAGACCAAACCAATTGGATGCACTGCCGACAACACTGCCTAAATCTAAGGCCGCGTAGGATTCGGTCAACGCGGGCGCAGAACCATCTTCATTGTTCGCAGCGATTTCATCGTTTAGCCCGTTAAAGAGACTCAAGCCTTCAAGCTCAACGACGCTGGTCGGCGAGACAAACAAATTGTTTCCCTCGCCGCTTTCACGCGTTGGCGTGATGGATGGATACTCACCCTCTAGGAGTGCAGGCTCCTCAGTAATGGTATTATCAATATCGATAACCGATACCAGATAGTAATCCCCGACATCGATATTTGTCGGCATGGTTACGATGATGTCAATCGGTCCGATGGTTGCTCCGGATAAAATGGCGGCTCCCGTCGTCAGACTGCCTTCCCCTACACTTACTGTCGCAGCATCAGTTTCGGGATCAGTAACATCGCTGGAGCTACTGATAAACATGGAAACAAACACGTCACTACCTGCGGGAAGCTCACCATCACCAGAGTTCGTCAAGGTCACTTCAAGATTGACCGACTCACCACGCAAATAAGGCCCCGCCAAGCCATCGACATCGCCAGAGGAACCCGTCAGATCGGGCAAGCCAATCTGAACGTAATTCTTTCTGAATCTGGGCTGGCCGAGGCTCTCGCCTGTCACCTCGGAGTTATCCTCAACCGTTTCGTCGGATTCGTCGACTTGTCCGTTAGTTAATCCGGTCTCGTCGAGATCCACAAACGCCCCCAAAAGATAGAATTCCTGATTATACTCAAACTCAGGGTCAATAGTGGACACGACCGGCAAGGTTAACGTCGCGTCGCTCGACGTGTAAGTTCGAGAAGCACCTGCCAACAGCCCTACTGTATCATTAATGACTCCAAGAGGTATTGAGTCTGAATCGGACCACTCTGATTCAGGTCCAGCTATCAAACGAACGGCCACATCAAAGCTTTTATTTATATTCAACCCACCAGTATTCTGCACAGTAATCGACCAGCCTTCCAAAATATCGCCCGCCGTATACACATCCGTATTTCCTGCGGTGATAGCCGTAACTCTCAAATTAGGGAATTCATTAATCTCGAATCCATCAACCCAACCCGCTCTCGAACCTTCCTGAGTGCCATCACCACTTTCAATATATTCCCACCTCAAGGTGTAAGTGCCGGGCTCTTCGATCGAGTATCGAAATAATCTAAAATTCGTATTATCTGTGCCTGATATTTTCCTGATCTCGCTGAAAGCGGCATCGTTATCTTCTTTAATCGAGAAAATAAGCGGATCTTCAAAAACAGCTCCATTGATTACTTCAAATTGCGAGGAAACTCGCCAGTAGAAGGAAACCTGCAAGGGTGTATTGCCGACTACCACTTCTGTCTCCAAGTAAGAAGAGCCGCCAGTGCCGACCGGACCGGATTGAGCAGCAGCGCGGACAGCGCTATCAACGCCAAACACGGCAGTCTGCCCGAACCAAGGGCTTGAAGGATTCGATTGCGTTACACTTGAAGGTCTGAATCCATCATCCCACTGACGAGTATCCCAAGGCGTATCGGGATCGTCGAAAGTAGGGTCATCCAGATCGTTGTCGTTCAGCGCGACTTCCAAGGGTAACTCACCGACAAACACATCACGATTCACTGAATATGTAGAATTATTACCCTCAGACACTTCCGGAACCGCTTCCCCGGAATCGACCACTACCGCTACATAGTAGAAACTACCGGCAGGCACACTATCGGGAATATTAGAGGTGACACGAAAAGACTTACCCGCATCTTCAGCCAATCCTCCACCTTCAGTGAAAGACTGTAAGAGCATTCCACCACTGACAGGATCGACCTCTCTCGAAGTGCTAAAGTAGACTTCGACTTCATAGGCTTGACCAAGCCCTTGAACTGGTGCCAATCCGTCATTCACCACATCGAATCCTATAATGATATCACTCCTTTCACCAACAAGCGGGTCGACAATAAATTGGCCATAGACGGTAGTCGCATCACCCTCGGATATGTTCGAATCAAACTCTGGGTAAGGGCCTCCTACAAAGATCGGAGCCTCCTTCTCGTTGCCATCGACCTGAATAAGGTTGATCACCCTCAAATCCGCGCGGCGGTCAATTCCGACTCCGGCCTCATCTGAAAAGCGGAAATTGTTATCGTCATCTGAGAATTTGTAGAGTTCGAGCGCTGCCTCATAATCAGCAGGCAATCCAAAATCTGCCGGATCTGGCTCGTCAAATTCTACGGTTAAATCGTCACTGTCGATTCGGGCCAGCACATAGTAATTAGTGTCCTGCAGCTCTTCGGGCAGATCAAACTCGGCCTGATAGACAAAGCCCTGACCGTTGTCGATTGTGGTGAAAGAGGTTCGGTTGCCGAGTTCGACATCGTCTAAGTCTCCCGCATTCAGATCAGCCGAGAGCCAGACTGTGAGCGCGAAGTCATTGGGAAGTGTGGCCGTCGCCCCTCTGTTAGTCCCAGTCACAGTCACACTTAACGTGTCACGCTGGAGCACATAATCACCCACTGTGTAGTCGATGGATTCTATGATGTAGTCAGGGATTGTAATCGGGTCTGAAATCTGAAGTTGGTCGACAAAAACGCTATCATCAGCTCCCACAACACCTTGCTCGTAGAAGAAGCCTACTTCCGTATCTGCAGGAATGATGTAACTGACCGTGTCCCAGTCCTGTGTTCCAAACAAGTAAGGACTAAAGCCCTGACCTGAGGGCTCTAATGGCACAAGATTCGCCCCGAAGAAGAGGCGATTGGCCGAAGAACTGGTCTCCGCCTTCCATCGGAAAGTTACTTCACGGGGTTCCGGATAGGAAAAAGTTACGGAGGCAAATTCACCCGCATCAAGGCTTGGACTTCGCGCCGCACCCGCTTCAAGCCCCGTCGCATCTGTGACGTTTGGCTGACCAAACCAACTTGCGTCTCCGGCAACCGTGAATGCCGGCTCGTCAGGATCGCCCGCGATATCCAGTGCGTCGGGGATCGACAAGCCATTGACCGTCACAATACCAGCCGCTGAAAATGCCGTATTGTTGGCTTCCTCGGATTCATTGATTTGATCAACAGAATCGACAACTAGCCCAACGTAATATGTTTTACTCAAATCCACCTCTTCGGGGACGGTCAGATCGATGGACAAAACCGCCGTCGTGGCCGCAGCGTCCAGGCCTAATTCGTAAAGCAATTCGTCGCCTACGTTTGCCGGCTGTAACTCGTAGACGTCGCCGACGCTTTCATCCTCAAATTCAGAAAGAAATATTCGGTAAGCGAAACCATTCCCTACACCTGCCGGGATGTCACCGGTTCCTCCGTTACTGATCGTATAGTCAACGGTTATCGTATCGCCGGTATCCACAACAAGTGGCGCGGCACTCACGTAAGAAATTGTTAAATCCGAGCGAAAAAGGATGGGGACTTCTGCGTCCGAAACAGCAGTATTATTAGTCTCATCTGATTCCTCCAGGGTGTCGGTCGAATCCAGTTCGACTAAAACGAAATAATCACCTTGCGTGATCGCAGGCACTGTCAGGGTAAAATCTGCTGCGATCGCGGAAGCCGGGCCGATTTCAGCCGCTGAATAGCTTGGCGCAGTAACAACAGGAGATAACTCACCCTCTGCTCCCGGCACCAAGGCCGGGCTTAGGGCAAAATCATACACAATCGCTGCCAGCTCAGCATTCGATACTGTGCCGGTCCCGTTATTACGGATCAACAACTGTATATCGAAGGTATCACCTTCAGAGAGCCCTTCGATGTTGCTTGAGAAGGATAGCGACTCAATGGACAGGTCGACAGCCCCAAGTGAAGTCTGCGTGAATGAGCGGGTGCTTGCTGTCGTACCATTACCAAGTTGCCCGCGATCGTTGGCACCAGCCGTCAGGACCGATCCATCATCGAGCAAGATAATCGAGGAGGCCCGCCCGGCACTTGCCGAATCGACGACTACGCCTCCCAGATATTGGAAACTGTTATAGATTTGAGGAGAGGTCGCGCTTATCCCCAGTTGGCCGGAAGCATTTTGACCGGCAACAAACAATTGGCCGGTAGAGGACCATGCAAGCGTATGCGAAGAACCTGCGGAAACACCAACGAATGTACGCTGCCCCAGATTGGTGTCGACCTCCTGCGGAGTCGATGCGTTTTGGATAGACGTTCCAGATGTAGGGCCAAGGCCCAAGTTACCGAAGGCACCCTGCCCCCACGCGTGTAAGCGTGATCCTGTTGCAGTGATCGCGAAAGAACTGGTTGAGCCCGCTTCAACCTCCCGCCAGAGCGTTGCGTTCACTGGAGTGGGTGTATTGGTCTGGCTCGATTGCCCCGCTCCCAAACCAAGCTGATCGACGGTATTCCTGCCCCAGGCATATAACCGCCCATTGGTCGAGGTGAGTGCAGCTCCGTGTATAGCTAACACGTGCTCCGCTCCGGCAGCTATTTTAATCCAAATGTCATTATTCGCGACAGTACCGTCTTTATCCGGCAGTTGAGTGGGAACAGATTGAAATTCGGCAACGACATCCGGACCTAACTGACCGAAGCGATTATCGCCCCAGAGCCAAATTTCACCCTCATCGTTAAGCGCTATCGAAAACGCACTACCGACCTCAACATTAATCCAATTGCTGGCATTGCCGACCCTGACAGGCTTAAGCTTTGACGTCGTATTGCCCTGACCAAGTTGTCCGAGGCTGTTATCGCCCCAGGCCCAGAGCCGACCTGCCGCATCAATCGCCAGGGTGTGGCCCTCAAATGCGTCTCCTGTTATTACCGAGATATTTGTCGCGAGCCTTACCCATGGCCCCAAGGCCTGCCCTCCGTCAGATTCGAGTGCTGTGGCAATAGGTGAAAGTGCATCCGCCTGGGTGCCGTCTCCAAGCTGCCCCGAGCCGTTTGCGCCCCATGCAAACATATCGCCACCATCTCCACCAACAATATCAGTGATGTAGAATGCTGATTTGTTGCCGACAACAATCTGAGCAGCATGTGTAGAAGAACTTAAAAATCCCGCCAGCGAACAAGCCAAACCGCAAATGGTTAGCAGACTAGCCTTTAAAGAATTCGCTTTGTAGAATTTCATTTTGAACCTTTTTTAATATGTGTTCGAGAGACTATTGAGCGGATTCGGTGGAGTCTTCAGTTGTCAGCACTAATTCTTCATCCAGTTCCGCTGCTGCTTCAGCAGCTTCTTCCGCCGCCTTCTCCGCATCCTTTATCTTCTTAATACGCGCTTGAGCACTTTCCCTTGCTTCGACTCTTTCCGCTTCCAGGCGATATTTCTCAAGCTCCTTCAGGAGGTCCAGTTGATCCTGGGGAATTTCATAACCGGGCAGCTCTGACGGCGTGAGTCCCATTCTATCCATGATTCGGGGATCCACAATGTCGCGATACGTGCTTCCATCCGGATTCAGTGTTCTGGCGGTGATGAAAATAATTAAGTTCCTCTGCGTCTCAACATCGTTGTTACTTCGAAACAGACGCCCTATTCCAGGGAGGTCTCCCAGCACAGGGACTTTAGTCCCGTTCTTAGTCGTTTCGTTTTGGGTCAGGCCGCCGAGGGCCAGGGTATACCCATCCTTGATCATCACCTTCGTATTCGCAAATCGGCTGGATAGGATAGGTTGATCGCCGAAGTCAGTCTCCTGGACACCGATTTGGTTGGATACCTTTGGTGTAATATCCAGATTAATGAAACCCGCAGCATTCACCTGAGGTGTAACGAGGATTTCCGTTCCGAACTTTAAAGGGTCTGCCAAACCCGTCGCACGACTAGTGCCCGTCTCTTCGTTAAACTCAAACTCAAGCTGAGGCACTTCAGTCACAATCTCAATTCTAGCCTCGGTATTATCCATCGTCACTACCGTTGGATTCGAAACAAGTTCCGAATCATTATTCGACTTCAGTGCTGAAAGAACGATATTGAACTCCGCAGCTGAAAAGACTGCAGTATCCAACCGCGATGTCGCCGCTGCTGAAGCAAGATCCGAAGCTCCGTCGAATGCACTGCCAATCGATTCGTTCGTGCCAATAACTTCCGGATCCGGAATTCCATCCACCGAACCACTGGTTGTATCCGTGCTACTAGAGGACGTAGTCGAGCCATTTCCACTGGAATTACTGGAAGAAGTGCGAGAGCGATTCCATTCTCTTCCGAATGGCCCGGCTGAGGCTTGGTAGCCCTGCAGGAATGCCCAGTTAATGCCGACGTTTGAGGTGTCGGAATTCGTAACTTCCACAAATTTCGACTCAATCATGACTTGATGGTTCGGCTGATCGAGGCGCTCAATGATCTCCTGAATCTTATTCATGCGTGATGGCCGCTCGGTAATGACTAAGGCATTACTTCTGATATCCACGCGGACCTGCCCGCCGGCAGCGTTGTCGATGAGAGGGCCAATCGAACCTTGTATCTCCTCGGCCCGGGCAAAGTTGACAATGAAGACGCGCGTGTCGACCGGCTCAGTGGTCAGTTCATCAATGCTCGTAATGCGTATAATGTTACGGTCCTCGACGTAGGTGTAGTTGATCTGGCGCAGCACCTCCTCATAAACTTGACGCCAGCTCACATTTCTAAGCTTGATTGATGTGCGCCCCTGGAGGGCATCAGGGATCACAAGATTGAGCTCAAAGAGATCGGCTACATTACGCAGAATTGTTCGGATGTCCTCATCCGGGAAGTCGACGGAAATAGTCTCCTCGGTCGCCATGGTAGCCTCGCCGGGCGTTTGTGCCTCTTGGCCGGGGATTTCTAAAATGATGTCAGTGTCTACGAGTGCATCCGTCGCCTCAGGGATAAGCGGCGCCTCCACGTCCAACGTCGAATTATCAACCTCGGGCACAACATCATCGACCTCTGGCTCAACCTCGGGCATCTCGACCGCCGGCGGCTGATCAAGCACGGCACTTCCGGTGTCGGGCTTCACATCCTCGATCACGACGACGTCAGACAGATCAATGTCGTCGAGCCCTTGAGCGCTCAAGTGCCAACTCTGTAAGAGCAAAGAGGCTATAAATATAAATAATTTTATGTGCTTATTCATGGAATACGAGGTCAGGCGTTGATAAATTTCAGATGGCAGGATTATGGATTATTTAATTGAATGGACCCGGATTTGAGCTCCGCACCCTGGCCGTAGCTCAGCAACTTGCGCTCTTCGCCAATTTGAAGTTCATACCCGTCGGATGAAATTTGCGTAATGGTCAGAGTGTAAGAGCGGTCTTTAGCTTCAGGTAGGCGGACAGGGAAACTAGTACCCAGCTTCAACAACACGCCCCCTTCCAGTTGAAGATAGCTCATCTCTCCCCGCGTAATAAATCCACGGACTTTTTTTGCAAAGCTGGTAGACGCAATATCTAAAACGGACGCATCCGCATAATTTTTAGACTGGCTCTTCGATGGCTTTTCTTGCGAATCATCTACTACCGCAGTCGGTTCAGGTTTATTTTCAACTTCAAAGGTGAATGGATCCCTTAAGTTCTCGGCCAGCGGCATCTCAATGGATGAATCATTTATGATAAAGCTGCTGCCCACGTCCAGGACTTGCTGCCGGACTTCAACGCTTAGCACCAGATCTTTCCGGCCAGCCAGCTTATTAACCTGCGCATAATTTAAGTTGCTTTTAGTCTAGCGTGGTTTACGTTAAATTGATGAGCAATAGAGATAGTCGGACGATTTCCCCTGAAGCGCAACATGAGATTAGGCGCCAAGCAA
>Ga0222653_1001007_pt1 | contig 14989 bp, 19 predicted proteins | sample AntAcemetagen419_FD_179856 | JGI IMG/M metagenome (GOLD analysis project Ga0222653, IMG submission 179856) | Saline water microbial communities from Ace Lake, Antarctica - #419 | ecosystem: Environmental > Aquatic > Non-marine Saline and Alkaline > Saline | place: Antarctica: Ace Lake...
GATGCTTTCAATCTCGCCGTCGGCGAAGATCACTTCGAGACGCTGGGGGTTGATTTGAGCGCCGCAAAAATCAAACGGTAAGTCAGAGATAGAGGCGTTTTGAGTGATGTTGCCATCGTGCGTTGTTTCGGCGCGGCGCAGCACAGCGTTAATGCGGGCAATCAGCTCGGGAAAGCCAAACGGCTTAGTAATGTAATCGTCCCCGCCCATTTCGAGCGCTTTGACTTTTTTAACTGGACTGTTTTCACCAGTTAGAAAGATGACGGGTGTCTCGTTACCCGAATTGCGCAGATCTCTCATTAGGTTGAAGCCGGTGTCGTCGGGTAGCTGGACGTCGAGTAAAATAAGGTTGGCGAAATTATTTTTCAGAAAGCGTACCACATGGCTGGCCTCGTGGCAGATTTGGCTTTGCATTCCAGCGACTGTGAGCTGGGCTGCGATCAGAGTAGAGAGGTCTGTATCATCTTCTGCGATAAGGATCAGTGGTTTGGGTGTCTGGGGCATCTTTATTCGGGGTTATCTGTCAGTTGGGCGAGGTCGGCGAGGACTTCGCTGGCATGTGCATCGGGTTTTACTTTGAGATAGGTCTTTAGAATGGTGCCCTGCGCGCTGATCAAGAAGGAAATGCGGTGGATGCCGTCATAGATTTTCCAGTGAGAGGGGCTTCCCGTCCTCAGTGAATTGAAAATTTGGTGCCTGGTGTCCGGCATCGAGTGGTGTTGGCTGGCTCATTTGCTGTAAATTCTTTTTAAATATGAGTAGTGCTTAAGCGGTTCTGCTCAAGTTATAAATGTTTATTTTCACACCCGTGCCGTAGTCGCCGCGCTTTTGTAAAATTTAATCTTGTGCCAGATTCGTGCTACGACAGCGTTTGACGCTATGGAAAATACGCCATTACTTATGCTCGGCCTACCTAAAGGCAGTCTTCAAGACGCCACTATCAAGCTTTTTGGTAAGGCGGGCTTTAATATTTCAGTGAGTTCCCGCTCCTATCGTCCTTCTATCGACGACGATCAGCTGGACGGGCGCTTTGTGCGCGCCCAAGAGGTGAGCCGCTACGTGGAGCATGGCTATTTCGACTGTGGCCTCACTGGGCAAGACTGGGTGCTTGAAAACGCCTCCGACGTGGTCGAAGTCTGCGATCTCGTTTACAGCCGTGCTTCGAATAAGCGCTCGAAGTGGGTCATCGCCGTGCCCGAGGGCTCCAGCGTGCAGACCGTCCAAGACTTGGAAGGTAAGCGCATCGCGACTGAGGTGGTCAACATTACCCGCCAATATCTTAAGGATAACGGCGTCAACGCCGAGGTGGAATTTTCTTGGGGCGCGACCGAGGTCAAAGTGCCCGACCTCGTCGACGCCATCGTCGACCTCACTGAGACGGGTAATTCGATCCGCGCCAACAAGCTGCGCATCGTCGATACACTGCTTTATACCAACACCGTGCTGATTGCTAACAAGGCTTCTTGGGAAATCCCCGAGAAGCGCAAGAAGATCGAGAGCATAGCTATGCTGCTCCGATCTGCGCTCGAAGCCTACACTAAGGTGGGCCTCAAGCTCAACATCGAAAAGTCGAAGCTGGAAAGCATCCTTGCCGATCTGCCCGCACTGCGTAATCCCACCATCAACCGCCTCACCGACGAGTCATGGGTCGCCATCGATACCATTATCGACGAAAAAGTCGTGCGCGAGATCATCCCCGAGCTCAAAAAGCGCGGTGCCGAAGGCATCATCGAGTATCCGCTCAACAAGGTGGTCTTTTAATGTCGCGAAAAGAAAAAACTGTCCGCATCGCTCTGATCCAAGGCTGCGAGCAGGGCAGCCCCGCTGCTGATTTAGACTATACGATCGCGCGCATCCGCGAGGCCGCCGCCTCTGGCGCGCAGATTATCTGCACCCAAGAGCTGTTCAATACGCCCTACTTCTGCCGCACGCAAGATACGGCGCTCTTCGATCTAGCCGAGCCCATCCCCGGCGCCACCACCGAAGCGCTCGAAGCGGTGGCCGCTGAGTTAGGTGTGGTCATCATCGCTGCGTTGTTTGAGCGCCGCGCCGCAGGTGTGTATCACAACACCGCCGCCGTGATCGATGCTGACGGGCGTTATCTCGGTAAGTACCGCAAGATGCACATCCCGCAAGATCCCGGCTTTGAGGAGAAGTTTTATTTCACACCCGGCGATCTCGGCTACAAGGTGTGGGATACGAAATTTGGCAAAATCTCCGTCCTCATTTGCTGGGATCAATGGTATCCCGAAGCTGCCCGTATGGCTGCGCTCGCTGGAGCCGAAATTATCTTTTACCCCACCGCCATCGGCTGGCTACCCGAGGAAAAAGCCCAGCTCGGCGCCGCGCAGCACACCGCGTGGGAGACAGTCCAGCGCGGGCACGCCGTGGCCAACGGCTGCTACGTCGCCGCCGTCAACCGCACTGGCACCGAGGGCGAGACTGAGTTTTGGGGGCAGAGCTTCGTCTCCGATTTCTACGGCCAAATCATGCAACGCTCGCCCGTCGCCGAAGAGCACATCCTAATCGCCGACTGCGACCTCAAAGCCCTAGAAGACATGCGCCGCATCTGGCCATTCTTCCGCGACCGCCGCATCGATACCTACCAAGGCGTGACGAAGCGGATGCTTGATTCTTAAAAATGTCCCGCCTCAAAACACCCAAAGAACTCGGCTACCGCTTCCCTGCAGAATGGGAGCCGCAAGCCGCCATCTGGTTTGCATGGCCTGTCCGCCGCACCCTCTGGCCAGACTGCTTTGACCGCGTGCGCGAGCAGCTTGCCGCGCTCTACGTGTTGGCCGCCCGCTACCAAAGCGTGCGGGTGCTGTGCGCTGCTGAGGAGCAGCCCCGCCTGCGCGCGCTCATGGCGCCGGATGGCAAGAACACCGCTGGCGCTGCTATCGAACTCTACGACTATCAAAGCGACGATGTCTGGATACGCGATTTCGGGCCACTTTTTCTCATCCACGACCGCCAGCGCGAGCTCTGCATCGCCGACTGGCGCTACAATGCGTGGGGCAATAAATTCCCCGAGCAACAAAAAGACGACCGAGCTTCCGCCTGGATTGCGGATCAGCTCGGCATCCGCCGCTTCGCCTTCGATCAAGTGCTGGAAGGCGGTGCCGTCGAAAGCAACGGTGCGGGGCATATCCTTACCACCGAAGTCGTCGTGCTCAACTCCACCCGTAATGGCGCAACCACCGCCGCACTCGTCGAGCAGCAGCTCACCACCTGCCTCGGTGCTGACAAAGTGCTCTGGCTCGATGATGGGCTCGTCGGCGACGATACCGATGGGCACATTGATAACCTCGCCCGTTTTTTCAAGGATGACGGCATCCTCATCGCCGTAGTCGCTGATCCCGAAGACGCCAACTATCTCAGGCTGGCCGAAAATATCCGGCGCCTGCAAGAATTCCGCACCCCCCACGGGGAGCCCTTCGCCTCAGTGCAGCTTCCGCTGCCCGAACCCATCATGCACGAAGGCGAGCCACTCGCCGCCAGCTATTTGAATTTCGTCGTGCTCAATGGCGCCGTGCTCGTGCCCACCTACGGTCAGCCAAAAAACGATGCCGCTGCACTAGAAACCATCGGCGCTTGTTTCACCGGGCGCGAGATCGTCGGCGTCGACTGCAGCGACATCATCAAAGAAGGCGGTGCCCTCCACTGCATGAGCCAGCACCAGCCGCTGGTTTAGAAAACCGTAGAAGCGACACTCTTGTCGCTTTCTTGGGGAGCCGCTCAGCACCGCGAGCCACGCCGTTTGCAAATGTCTCGAAAACGCCGCACGCTTGTTTTGTTTTTCATAGCGCCTTAAAAGCGACAAGAGTGTCGCTTCTACAAAAGATACGGTAGCACAAACATAACGAATAAAAACAGCACGGTGCCTATAATGAAGAGCGCTAGGCAGCCGACTTTGGCGCGTAGGACTTCGCTTTGGGTTTTGGCTTTGTAGGTGGGGGCGTTCGGATCAGGCTCGATGCTCGGGATGTTTGGCTTAACTGCCTCCTCGGGTGCCGCGACTCTGGTGGCTTCGACCTTGATGGCTGCATCTTCGCGAGGGGCTGCATCTTCGCGAGGGGCTGACTCTTCGCGAGGGGCTGACTCTTTGATCTTTGCATCTAGCCAATCCAGATGTTGCCGAATCTGGTCGCGCTGCTTTTTGAGTTCTTCGAGTGAGAGTTCCATTCGGTGCAGAATGAACGCTCAACATTCAACGCTCAACGTCCAAATTAGAAAGAAACGGGGTTGTTGAAAGTGACCAAAAAAAACCCGCTCCTGTTGCAGTGTTGCAGGAGCGGGATTTTGAAAAGTTGTGAGCGCGTAACGCTTGGAGTGAACTAAGCGGCGGCGACTGCGGCATCTGCGGCGACTGCGACGACGACGTTGATCTTACGGTGTAGCTTATCGAAAGCGACGTTGCCGTCTTTCAGCGCGAAGAGCGTGTGGTCGCGCCCCATGCCGACATTTGCGCCGGGATGGTAGCGTGTGCCGCGTTGGCGCATGATGATGTTGCCCGCGACGACGACTTCGCCGCCAAATTTCTTAACGCCGAGACGCTTTGCGTTGCTGTCGCGACCGTTACGTGAAGTTCCTTGTCCTTTTTTATGTGACATTTTTTAGTATCTCCTAGTAGTTAAAGTTAAAGTTAAAGGGATTGAAAATTATCCGTTGATGGATTCGATTTTGATCACAGAAAGGTGCTGACGGTGACCACGGCGTTTTTTGTAGCCTTGGCGACGCTTCTTTTTGAAGACGATGACCTTCTTGTCTTTCTTGTTTTCGAGAATGGTCACCTTGACCGATGCGCCCTCGACGAGAGGGGATCCGAAGCGTGCGTCCGAACCTTCACCGATCATGAGGACTTCGATGATGTCGATCGAGTCACCAGCTACCGTATCCGGGTAGGCGTTTACTTTGAGGACATCGCCTTCAGTTACAGTGAATTGGCGACCTTGTGTTTTAATAGTGGCTTTCATGGGAAAAAGGGGAGAGCAAAGCGTGCTCGGGCGCGAAATCAAGACGTTTTTTCAGATATTTTCGATGGGCTCAGTCCTCTCGCTGGAAGTTGCCATTATAACCCGGCTTGTAGAGGCGTAGTTCTAGGTGCTTTGCCATGGCCTCGAAGTGTTGATCGACGGCATACACGCGGCAATCTTGCCCGATGGCAAGTGTGGCGATGAGTGCATCGTTCCACGGCAGGGTGATGCCCTCGCCGCGCAGCGTGGCGTAGTGGGTAGCTGCTTTGCGCCAGAGCTTTTGGTCGTTGGACAGGTAGGGGAGGATGTCGAAACGGCTCTGGATGCGTCCACGCTCGTGGAGGCGTGCGCCTCCGAGAAATTCCATTTCCACCGGGCCGCACAGCGTGGCTTCCAAGTGCTCGATTAGTGACTTCATCGCCAGCTTGACGGCGGGGTCGCCGTCTCGCCGGAAGAATTCTATCCATGCACTGGTATCGACTATGACCACTGGTTAGGGATGCGGGATGCGGGATACGGGATGCGGGGAGGATTTTAGCGATCGGACTGCTCGATTTCGTCGTTGGTCAGGGGATAGTCTTCAAACTCGCCCTGCATGACCATCGTCGCAAATTCCTTAGCCATCTCGCGCCGTAGATATTCGGTGGCTGCTTTGGCTACGGCAGGGCCTTTCTTGGAAATGCCAGTGGCCAGCATGACCTTTTCGAGTGTCTGTGCATCCATTTCTACGCTGAATTTCATGCACTCAAAATCATTTAAAATCAGACTTTGTCAATCAAAAAATCAGCTTATACTCTATTTTCACTCAATCACGATCTTCGCAGGGTCGTAGTCGACTTGCGGGTAGCTCAGGTGCATGTCTTCGAGGCAGGCCACAACGATACGGGCGACGAGGAGGCTACGCGCCCACTTTTTGTTGGCGGGGATGATGTACCAGGGGGCGTGCTTGCAGCTGGTCTTGGTAAATACCTCTTCGTAGGCGGCGGCATATTCTTCCCACTTGCTGCGGGCGACGAGGTCGGACTGGTCGAACTTCCAGTTCTTGGCGGGGGTATCGAGGCGCTCTTGCAGGCGCTGCTTCTGGGTGTCGCGGTCGATGTGGAGGAAGAATTTGAGGATCACGGTGTCCTCGTCGGTCAGCATTTGCTCAAAGTCGTTAATGTGGCGGTAGCGTTTGCGCCAAACCTCTTCGGGCTTGAGCTTGTTGACGCGCACGGCCAGCACGTCTTCGTAGTGGCTACGGTCGAAGATCATGATCTCGCCCTTGGAGGGGGCGCGCTTATGGACGCGCCACAAGTAGTCGTACGCCATCTCACGGCTAGAGGGTTTTTCAAAGCTGGAGACGTGCACTCCCTGCGGGTTGACGCCGCGGAAGACGTTGCGGATGGTGCCGTTTTTACCGCTGGTATCCATACCTTGCAGCACCAGCAGGAGCTTCTTACGGCGATCCACGAAGAATCGCTGCTGGAGGTCGGCTAGGCGCACCTGTAAGAGATCGAGCTCCTTTTGGGCTTCTTTTTTACTCGTGGGCATGTCCTGCCAAGGGTCGGAGGGTACCTTAGAGATCTTGTTGTTCCGGGTCTTGGTGATCAGGTAGGCGTCGAAATCGCTTAGTTTCATTATAGATCAGTGAGTGTAGGTTAGCTAGAGAGGTCGATGGTAGATCATTTACGAACGAAAACCATAACAACCTCCCCTTCGCGAGAATAAAGTAGCCCGCTGAACTCGCGGCTGGGCTCGCTGTAGTAGTTGATAAAGGATTCGTAGAATTCGTCGGGAATGTAGGCTGTGATCTGCCCGCCGTCTTCGCCTTGGTAGGCTGTTTGCAACACGACAGAGCGGAAACTTTCGGGGCTATCGGAGTCGCTCTCTGTCACCGAGGCCACTCGCACGGTGACTTCGGTATCGAGGTATGTATCGAGCTCGGCCTGGTAAAACGCGACTGTAAAGGGTGGGGGCGGGGGCTCTTCCGTGATGATCATATGGCTAAAGCCAGCCAGAGTATTGCCGCTGACGCCGGGTATTTCGACGAGGCTCTGGATCGACTCAATCGGGCGGGCGTTGATGATCCGCGCGGCGAAGGCTTTACCGATACCGGGCAGTTCCTGGAGTTCCTCGCTCGTCGCGGTGTTTACGTTGATGCGGTCTTTGAGTGGCAGGCCGCCGTGACTGCCGGTTGAGAGTTGCAAAGGTTCGGTCGCGACCGTGGCTGCGCTGAGAGCTTCGAGACCCGACATCTGCATCGAACCGGCAGCCAGCGCCCAGATGCCGTATCCCTCGCGCTGTGCTTCGCGTTCGTTGTTTTTAAGGCGGCTAAGGAAAGTGCGGGGCGTCACGCCGCCCGGCCAGCGATCTTCGGTGGGCTTACCGTAGAGCCGCGCTAGCCCTGCCAGCATCAGCTCGGTGGAGAGGAATTTGTCGTCCTTCTGGATCAGTGCGTAGTAGCGCTTGTTGCGGCTGCTGCCGCGCGCGTCTTCCCACTTGGTAATCACAGTGAACTCGCCACGCAGGAAGTTTTTGCTAAACGTGGTCGCCAGCTTACCAGCATCAGTCACCGCCTCTTCGGGAATGGCAAAGTAGCGCGCCTGATCGCGCACACGCTCCATGTAGGTCTCAGAGGTCTCCAGTGCATCGACGAAGTAGAGGCGGAAGGTGAATGTATCGTTGCCAGATTTTACGGAAAAACTGTCGCCATCATTATAGGGCGCGCTGACGAGCCGGCAGCCTGCGAGCACTTCCCAGACGCCCTCGACTTGGCTCGCCGCGCGCGCGGACAAGCCGAGCGAGAAAAATAATAACAGTGTGAGGAGCATCCGCATGGCTGCAATTCTAGGGGCGCTGAGATCGCTGGCAAGACTACGCTTACATTCTACGGGCCTTAAAAGTGCTCAAACGCACTGCGGGTTCCTTGGGGAGGAAGGCGAGTTTTATTTTCGAGACCATGTCCAAGTCTTGCAGTGGATAATCGTGGGTCTGGGCGGAGCCTGCTTCGAGGACTGGCATGACCGTTGAAGAGTGTTCGCTGAAGCGGATGTGTCAAGGGCGTTAGAATGGGGTTTTCTTCGCGCTGCACCCTCGGCTGGAGGCTCTGCGTGTGCTTGCTTTTAGGCGCTCGGCGCTACTTGCTGACGAGTATGTCTGATATTTCTTCTCTCCGCGGACTTCAAGCCGCAGTCGATGGTATGGCGGCGGGTGCGGCTTGCGCGGCCTCGGCCTCGGTGATGGTCGTGGCAGATCATGCATCGGAGCTATCACTGGCAGAGCAGAGCTTGATTGCGTCTTGGGCAACTCATCGGCAGCACGAGTTTGCCACGGGGCGGTTGTGTGCGCGACGTGCTTTGGCAGTGCTCGGCTTGGACGGTGGCAATTTATTGCCCGATGGAGATGGAGTGCCCCAATGGCCGACGGGCTTGGTGGGCTCGATCTCGCATAGTCGGGGGGTGGTCATAGCGGTGGCTGCGCGATCGGCAGATTGCTCGCTGCTCGGGTTAGATTTGGAAAAAACGAATCGCTTACGCGCCGCAGCGATTCGCAAAGTGGTGCATCCGCTGGAAGCAGATTTCGTGGCGGGTGATCAGGTCAAAGCCTCCATCCTCTTCAGTTTAAAAGAGGCTTTTTATAAAGCGCAGTTTCCGCGTTGGCGCACGACGGGAAACTTTCACGATCTGGCGCTGGGAGTCGATATGGAGGCAGGCTCCGCGCAGGTGGTGGAGATCGATGCGCGGTTTGCGCCTAACTTGGCGCAGCTGCGCTTCGGTTTTCGATTGGTGGATGACTACGTGGTGAGCCTGTGCTGGGGCTGAGGAAAGCTATGCTTCGTCGCGTAGCCAAGGGCGGCTGTTGACTTGTTGGATTCTGCCGCGTGAGAGTTCGAGCCACATCGCGAGGGCTTGGTTGCGGGTGATGCCGCTCATGAAGCGGGGGATGTCGTCGGCCTCGTCGAGGTTCTCGAAGGTGACGACGCCGCTGGGATAGACGGAGAGTGACCAGCCGCTGTCATCGTGCACCAGCGACACGTCGGGGTGCTCGGCCTCGGCGGCGCCGCGCGCATCGAGGCTGTCGAGTAGATGGCGCATCTTCTCGGCGGTGGGGTTGAGTTCGGAAATGCCGTCGGCATCAGTGGTGTGGTAGAGTTGCATAGCGTGTATCCGTTTAACAACTACAAATCGAGGTAAAGTACTTTGGAGTTCCGACCATTCTTGACGTAATCTTCCTTGCGCGTAGCGGGCAGGTCGTCGACGTTGCCTTCGTTAAAGGCGCAGACTTTGGAGAAGAATTTGCTGGCCTGCGTGGTCATAGCGATCACGCGCTTGGAGCCGCGCTCGCTGGCCTCGGCACAGGCGAACTCCACCATTTTGCGGCCGACGCCCTTGTTTTGATAAAAGGGCTGCACGTAAACGCTGCCGACTTCGATGATTTCGCCCTCGTCATAGCTCTTGAGGTTGACGCAGCCGACGATGCTCCCGTCGATTTCGTAAACGAGATAATCAGTAATGGCGGCTTCGATGGATTCCTGTGAGCGCTCGCGCAGGCTCTCGGAGCGCACGCCGTTGCGGGTGATGTTGTAGATCGAGTAGGCGTCGGCCAGCACGGCGCGGCGGATGGACTGGTAATCGTTACTATAGACCATGGTGCCAATGCCGACCTTGTCGAAGATCTCGTTCAGGAGTGCGCCGAAGAGCCGGCCGTCGAGGATGTGCGCGCGGGGCGTGCCGGCGTTGATCGCTTTGACGGCGTGCTTTACTTTGCTAAGTAAGCGTTCGGGTATTTTCTCGGCGGAGGCTTCGAGTAGCTTTTCTAGGTCGGCGACGGGGAGATTGGTGAGGGGCGCACCGTCTAGCTGGAGACCAGCTTGGGTGGTCATATAGATGAGCTTCGAGGCGCTGAGCTTGGAGGCGAGCTCTGAGGCGAGCAAGTCGGAGTTGATCCGCAGTGAGACGCCCTCGCGGCTGAACGCGATGGGGGTGACGAGGGGGATGGTGTCGGCGTCGAGTAGTTTATTAAAGAGCACCACGTCGAGCTTGTCGACGGCTCCACTGCTGAGCTGGTCTTCGCCTTTGACGATGCCGATCTCTTTACTCCGCACGCCGTTGCAAGTGGCGCAGCGTAGGCCGTTGCGGGTGAGGCCTTGCATGACTTCGAGGCTGACCAAAGCGGAGGCCTCGGTGGCGAGGTCGAGCGTGGCGGCGTCTGTCTTGAGCTCGCCGTGAGGATCGGTGATGGCGACCTGTTTTTCCTCGGCGAGTGCCTGCAGCTGCTGACCGATGCCGTGGACGAGCACGACCTTGATGTTGAGCGAGCGTAGCACGGCGATATCGAGCAGCACGTTTTGAAAGTTCTCGTGCGCGACGAGGCTGCCGTCGAGCGCGAGCACGAAGACTTGATCCCGAAACATGGGGACATATTTCAGGATGCCACGCAGGTCGGTGGGCTTGACGGTGCTTTCGTTGTTCTCGGCGCTATTCATAGAATGGCAAATACTGTGCGATTTCTCTGCGAGCTTGCAAGGCGCATGTTTTGCAGTTGATCGTAGGGGCGCGACTTGTCACGCCCGCAGTGGTCCGGCTCTGATTCTCCCCCTTCGCTCTGCGAGCTTCGGAGGACAGGTCGGCGGGCGTGACGAGTCGCGCCCCTACGATCCATGCCCAATGACTTATTAGATAAAATACCTGCTGCATTTGCGGAACCGCTTGAGAGCTTTCTGGCTTGGTTGGAGTTGGAGCGTGGGCTTTCGACGAATACGCTGTCTGCTTATACCCGTGATCTAGTGCAGTGCGTGGCATTTCTGGCTGAGGAGGGCGTCGTAGATTGGCAGCAGGTTACGTCGGCGAACGTGGCGGCTTGGATGGCGAGCCTGAGCCGGGCGGATTTTGCGCGTAGTAGCCAAGCGCGTAAACTCTCGGCGTTACGGATGTTTGCCAAGCATCTGGTGCGCGAGAATATTCGTAAGGACGATGTCACGGAGCTGCTTGGTGCGCCTAAGCTGACGCGTAAGTTGCCTGATGTGCTGACGCGTGAGGAGGTGGAGCGCCTGTTGGATGCGCCTTCCACGGCGACGCCGTATGGCCTGCGGGATCGTGCGATCCTGGAGCTTTTTTACAGCAGCGGCCTGCGGGTATCGGAGCTGTGTGGGATTTTGCTGCAAAGCATCAATTTGGACGACGGCTACGTGCGGGTCTTTGGCAAGGGGTCGAAGGAGCGTATCGCGCCGATCGGTAGCCCGGCGGTGCAGGCGGTGCGTGATTACCTGACGGGGGGGCGCCCTAGGTTTATTAAGGCGAAGACGGGCAGTGAGCTTTTTCTGAGTCAACAGGGTCGGGCGATCTCGCGCAAGATGGTGTGGGTGATGATCAAAGACCATGCGCAGCGGGCGGGCATCCAGAAGCCGATCAAGCCGCATTTGCTGCGGCACTCCTTTGCCACGCATCTGCTCGAAGGTGGCGCGGACCTGCGCGCGATCCAAGAAATGCTGGGGCATGCGGATATTTCGACGACGCAGATTTACACCTCGGTGCAGTCGCAGCGACTGGCCGATGAGCACGCCTTGTATCATCCAAGGGCGAAGAAGTAGTGTATGCTCGGCGGCTGGGACAGCCGGCGTCGGCGTTCGAATAAGGGAGGGCGATTGTCCCAATCGCAGTGCGTATGCTCAGCGGCGGCTCGTTGGGTTTTCCACGATCATGCCGTGTATGCTCGGCGGCTGGGACAGCCGGCGTCGGCGTTCGAATAAGGGAGGGCGATTGTCCCAATCGCAGTGCGTATGCTCGGCTGCGGCTCGTTGGGTTTTCCACGATTATGCCGCGTATGCTCGGCGGCTGGGACAGCCGCCGTCGGCGCCGTCGGCGCCAAAAAAACCGCGATTGTCCCAATCGCAGTGCGTACGCTCGGCAGCGGCTCGTTGGGTTTTCCACGATTATGCCGCGTATGCTCGGCGGCTGGGACAGCCGCCCTCCCACGCCAAAAAAACCGCGATTGTCCCAATCGTAGTGCGTATGCTCGGCGGCGGCTCGTCGGGTTTTCCACGATTATGCCGTGTATGCTCGGCGGCTGGGACAGCCGCCCTCCCGCGCCAAAAAAAGCCCCGACGAATCGGGGCTTTAAAAATTTTGAGGACTGAGCTCGATGCTACAAAGCGTAGCTCCTACGCTTTGGTAATCAGACCAGCTTTGATCGCCTTGACACAGACCCACATGCGCTTGACCTCGCCGCTCGGAAGCTTGACGCGGATGCGCTGAACATTTGGACGGAATTTCCGGCGTGTGTTCTTGACGAGTGATGTACCGATACCACCGCTCTTCTTGGTGAGACCTTTACGGATGATACGGCCGCCTTTCATGGGGCGTTTACCTGTGATTGCGCAAATTCGTGACATATGAGTTCCTTCGTTGGAAAATTTAAATCGTGGAAAGTAGGCTTGGAAGCGCACCTAGCAAGCGTTTTCTCGATAAATTTTCTGAAGCGGCTGTTGGACGTAGAAGCGACACTCCTGTCGCTTTGCTGGGGTTCGGTCAAAGCGACAGGATTGTCGCTTTTACGCTTTAATCCCCCACAAGACTTGAAAACGCTGCCCCATGTTGGCGGGGTGGATCAGCTGCATCAGGGTCTGGCGGTCGGGGCTGAAGTTGCCGGCACTGCCTGAAACGATGGCCTCAGCGGCGCGCTGTGCCCGTTTGACGAGGAAGGATTCTTGGCTCTCTAGGGTGACGGATTGCAGGCCGGCGCTTTGCATCTGCTGCATGAGCGGCGTCCAGCAAATGTCGCAAGTGATGTCGCAACTGCCCGGAGTTTCGAGTAGATTGTTGGCCTGCACGTGCTTCTTATAAGTGCGGGCGGTGCCGGAGGGGTGGTCTTGCAGTAGCGATGTCCAAGTGCGCCCGTAGTCGAAAAAGAGGAGGAGGCCGCTCCAATCTTGCTCCAGCAGGGCGGCCAGCGCGGTCTCGGCCTGAAGCGGGAGATCGAGCTCGTAGCCGTCTTCGATATGGGGCGGCAGACGCTCGGCGATGGCAGACACCTCGGGAGTCAGCGAATTCAGCAAGACTTCCACCAGTTCGCCCTTGGCGCTCAGCCCGACGCCGCGCTCGCGCCATGCACCGTCGCGGAAAATCAACCGGTGAAAGGGGAGAGCGTCTAGCCATTCGTTGGCAAAAATCACCACGGAGCCGCTGGCCTGAACCGCCTCGCCATGGCGGATGATTTGCTCGGCTGCGAAGGGGTGGCTCTCCAACTGACTGAGTAAGGAGGTGCACGGCTCGGCGGCGATCTCGACAAAGGTATATTCGTTGGCCTGCCCTGCCGGGAGTAGGTCGACCGCTGCAGTGGTGACGAGCTGGGCAAAGACGCGGCCAAGACTCTCGGCCGTATAAAAGTCGGCGTCCGCGCTGCGGCCTACGCGCTCAGTCGCTTGAGTATAATAGCCACAGCCTTCGGTGTAGAGCGCTGTTTCGATGTAGTCGCGGTAGCTGATCGGCGCCGCTTGGCAGCGCCTGCGGATAAGGTCTTCGAGTTCTGTGTGGGCGGCTTTCATTTCGGGGGAGGGCAGGATAAGGTGGATCCTGTGCTCTGTGAAATAGCGAAATTGCAAATTTGCCGTTAATTTGCTATGATTTTTTTCAGTGGTTAAACGGCGGTTCGCTGTGAACGACTTTTAGGTATGTTAACTTCTTCGGAATTATCGGTTTGGACGGCTCGTTTTTCAAGGCAGCTACCCAGCCCTGCAAGCATGGTTCTCCTAAACTTATTTGATGGCTCTCTAGGAATCGTTGTTAGCTTGGCGTTGTCTAGCTTGGAAACAAGAAAAGTCTTTCAAAAGCGGTCTGCTGCCTTCTGACTCCTGCTTTCTGAATAATTATGATTTTAGCGATTGAAAGCTCCTGCGACGAGTCGGCTCTGGCACGATTTGACCCCTGCTGCGGGATGGCGGGCGAGTGGGTGCATACCCAGATCGATTTGCACAAAGAATATGGGGGCGTCGTGCCCGACCTAGCCAGCCGCGAGCATCTTAAAAATTTCTTTCCGCTGCTCAAAGCGGCGGGGCTGTCTGCCGATTCGGGTGGGATCACGCAGATCGCAGTGACTCACGGGCCGGGTCTGGCGGGTTGCCTGGCGCTGGGCATCGCCTTCGCGCGTAGCCTCGGTCTGGCGTGGGGCGTGCCGGTGGTGGGTGTCAATCACCTGCGCGGCCACGCTTACTCGCCCTTTATCGCGCTGCACGAAAAGTCGCCCGCCGAGTATGCCGCCGCCTTTCAGGGGCTGCTGCCGCACCTCGGGCTCATTGTCTCGGGCGGCAATACCATCTTGTTTGAAATCAATGCCGACCAGCAGCTCAGCGTGCTGGCTGAAACGGTGGACGACGCGGCGGGCGAGGCGCTGGACAAAGGTGCCAAGCTCCTCGGCCTGCCCTATCCGGGAGGCCCGCAAGTCGAGCGCCTCGCCGCTGGTGGCGACCCCAAGCTTTACGATTTCCCAAAAGCCATCGCGCCGCGCAACGAGCGCCGCTTCAGCTTTTCCGGTCTCAAGACAAGCCTGCGCTACCGCCTCGAAAAGATGGGCGACGCCGAACTGGCCGCCGCCATGCCCGATATTTGCGCCGGCTACCAAGGCGCGGTGATCGCGCAACTCATCGGCAAGACGAAGCACCTGATCCTTGCGGGCGACTACCGTAGCCTCGGCCTCTCTGGCGGCGTTTCTAATAACAAGGCACTGCGCGCCGCGATGGAGCGCCTCGCCCAGCGCTACCGTATGCCATGCCTGATCGCGCAGCCCCCGCACACGGGGGATAACGCAGCCATGATCGCCTTTGCCGCCTTTGCCGATCTGGCGGGGCTGGCCACGGGCGAGTTTAGCATCGAGCCCGCGCTGCGGCTCGGGTGACACGTCGAAAGCGGTTCCCGCGTCCGCTACGAAGAGCGCAAATTGTAGCGGATTGGCGAAGCCATTCCGACCGCCGAGCCCGCACGTCGAAAGCGGTTCCCGCGTCCGCAACGAAGAGCGCAAATTGTAGCAGATTGGCGAAG
>Ga0222653_1001008_pt1 | contig 14987 bp, 16 predicted proteins | sample AntAcemetagen419_FD_179856 | JGI IMG/M metagenome (GOLD analysis project Ga0222653, IMG submission 179856) | Saline water microbial communities from Ace Lake, Antarctica - #419 | ecosystem: Environmental > Aquatic > Non-marine Saline and Alkaline > Saline | place: Antarctica: Ace Lake...
AGGTCACTTACTCCTACAAAGTCCCGCACCCCCTCTACAAGAAGGAAATTAAGCGCAAGACAGTCGTCCACGCACACGACGAAAAGAACGAGTGCGGCCTAGGCGACAAAGTAGAAATCATGGAAACACGCCCGCTCAGCAAACTCAAGCGTTGGCGCGTCACCCAAGTGCTCGAAGTCGCTCCCAAGTTTGGCGACGAGTAGGCCACCGCCACGCCCGCCACCACACCATTTTTTAAAATCCTAATAAGGAGATATTTGCTATGATTCAGATGAACAGCCGCGTATTTATAGCGGATAATACCGGTGCCAAATCCGCCGAAATGATCCGCCGCCTTGGCCAGAACAAGGACACCGCCGACGTAGGCGATGTCGTCGTCTGTGCCATCAAGGAAGCCTCCACCGATTCCTCCGTCAAGAAGGGTGAAGTCGTCCGCGCCGTCGTCGTGCGCACGAAAGCACCCATCCGCCGCAGCGATGGCAGCTACCTCCGCTTCGATAACAACGCCGTTGTTATCCTCACCGCCGATGGCAATCCCAAAGGCACCCGTATCTTTGGTCCAGTCGCTCGTGAGCTTCGCACCAAGTATATGAAAATCATTTCACTCGCACCCGAGGTCCTCTAATCATGGCACAAGCAATTAAACGCGAACAAGAAGTCGTCGTCATCTCCGGTGCGCACAAAGGCAAGCGCGGTAAAGTGCTCTCCGTCCAAAAAGACGAGCGCATCATAATCGAAGGCGTCAACTTAATCACCAAATTCGAGCGCAAGACACAGGAAAACCCAGAGGGTGGTTCCGTTGACCGCGAAGCTTCCATTCATTACTCCAACGTAATGAGTGCAGCGAAATACGACGCTAAAAAGAAGTAGAACCCTGGTTCTTTAATTTCCCAAAAGAGCGCGTCACTAGACGCGCTCTTTTTTTTACAAGAACGGTCTCGCACTTTGAATGGCTGCCTCATGGCAAAACTACTGCCTACATTCGTTCCAGCGGCTTAATGCCCAATAACTCCAGACCTGTTTTTAAAACCGTCCGTGTTCTAGCGCAGAGAATCAAGCGGCGGGCTTGGATTGCTGCGTCCTCGACCAATACCTTATCGGCGTTATAGAAACTGCTGTAGGCGCTGGTAAGCTCGTATAGATAGGTGCAGAGGAAGTGCGGGCGTAGGTCGTTGATAGTAAGCTCGAGTGCGCCGACGAAGCCCATCAGCTTGCGGGCGAGTGCCATTTCGGTTTCGGTCTCTATCTGGCGGGCACCTTCGATGGGTGCTTCGGGATCGACCCCCACTTTGCGGAAGATACTGTTGATCCGAGCCACCGCGTAGAGCAGGTAGGGCGCAGTGTTGCCCTCAAAGCTGAGCAGGCGATCCCAGCTGAAAACGTAATCTTGGATACGGTTAGTGGAAAGGTCGGCATATTTAATCGCACCGACTCCGACCGACTCGGCGATTTCCCGGCGTTCGGCTTCGTCGAGTTCGGGGTTTTTCTCAGTAACGACGTCGAAAGCGCGGCTGCGAGCCTCGTCGAGCAGTTCTTGCAGTTTGATTGATTCGCCAGACTTCGTCTTGAACGGTTTCTTATCTGCTCCAAGAATGGTGCCCCAGAACACGTGGCGCATTTCGGGGAGGGCGTAGCCCTTGGCTTTGAACCATTTCGCGGTGGTGAGGAAAAGCTGCTGAAAGTGGTCTTGTTGGCGGGCATCGGTCAGGTAGATGACCTCTTCGGCTGCAAACTCTTCGACACGGTAGAGCACGGTGGCGAGGTCAGTGGAGGCGTAGTTGCTCGCGCCGTCACTCTTGCGGATATTGAAGGGATAGGGACGCTCGTTGTCACGAGCGAATTTTTTGACTTCATCGTGCCAGACCACCAGCGCACCGTCGCTCTCCTCGGCAAGGCCGACGTCGGCGAGCTCTTGGTAGATACGCTCCACTTTATCGCGGTAGAAGGATTCGCCGAGGGTAATATCCACTTCGACGCCCATTTGCGCGAAGAGTTGATCGAAGGCGACTTTAGAAATATCCACGATCTGTTCCCAGATGGCGAAGTTTTCAGGATCACCGTTTTGCAGCAGTACCAGCTCGCCGCGGGAGATTTCTCGCAAAGCAGGTTGCTCGGTTTCGAGGGCAGAGCCGTCTTTGTAAAGTTGGTCGAGGGCAACCAGGGCGTCGTCACCAAGTGCGGTGAGGTCGATGCCCTCGCGCTTGATCGTCATTATAAGCGTGCCGAAGTTGGTGCCCCAGTCGCCGATATGGTTGTCGCGCACGATGTCGGCTCCACAGAAATCAAGCAGGCGAGCGATGGCTTGGCCAATCACCATCGGACGCAGGTGCCCGATATGGGCTTGCTTCGCGGTGTTTGCGCTGGGGTAGTCGATCACGATCTTGCGTCCGTCCTTGAGCGCCTTTGCGCCGCTCTGGTAATCGACCTTGGTCGAGTAAGTCAGTTGCCAGTCCCAAATAAATTTGGGTGAAAGTTTGAAATTGATAAAGCCTGGCCCCGCTAGCGAAAGCTCGACCAGATCGGGATTGAATTGGCCGCAGGCTCGGGCGGCCTCGATCAGCTTTTGCCCTAGCTCGCGCGGGTTGGCTTGGTGACGCTTAGCGTAGCCCAGCACGCCGTTGGCCTGATAGTCGCCGAATTTCGGGTCGGCCGAGCGGATACCCGGATCAAAGTCGTCACTGAAGCCTGCCTTTTCGCCCGCGACTTGGCGCAGTATTTGATCGATAGCGTGAGAAGGGTTGAACCAGACGGACATGATGCGCTACAAAATGCGCAACTATCTAATGGGCAAGCCCAAAAATAAATACTCTGCGTATTTATTGTTCATTGACTGTGATCGAAAAAAAGCAAAGCATCCGACAATGCAATCAAGAGGACGCCTGCTATTATCCGATCAGTCTGCGGTTTATCATGTGATGAGTCGTACGGCTTATCGCTTTCTCCTGTTCGGAAATGAGGAAAAGGAGACCTTTACGCGCATGCTTTTTCATCAGGCAGTCTTTGCGGGGCTTGAAGTGCTGGGCTATTGCATTATGGGCAACCATATCCATCTGCTCCTGCGGGTGCCACCAGTTGATTCGCTACCGGATGAAGTTCTACTCCGGCGCTATAAACAGTATTACGGATCTGAGAAAACCCCGCAATCGACTTATTCCGTCGAGGAGTTTGAGCGTATTCTGCAAGCGGGTGGAGGCGAGGCTGTAGCAGCGAGACGGCGCATTCTCTCTCGAATGGGCGATCTGCCTGCGTTTATGCGGGAACTGAAACAGCGCTTTACCATTTGGTATAACCATAAACATGGCAACAAGGGCACGATCTGGGCTGCCCGCTATAAGAGTCTACTGGTGGAGGATTCGCTTGAGAGCCTGACTAAGGTAGCCGCTTACCTTGATCTGAACCCTGTGCGGGCTGAGTTGGTCGATGACCCGAAAGACTATCGATGGTGTGGCTACGCTGCTGCCATGGGTGGAAATCGGCTGATGCGATCTGGGTTAATTGAGATCTTTGGGCAAAAGTATAGTTTTGCTCAAGCACTCAAGAGTTATCGATTGATTTTATACGGTAAGGGCTACCTGAGTAAAGGAACCTTGAACTCGGATCAGGGCAGAATCTCGGCCGAAAAGCTCGAAGCGGTTCTCCGAGAAGGGGGACGCGTCCCTGCGCACAAATTGTTACGACTTAGAATACGTTATTTTTCTGATGGTATGGTGCTGGGTTCAAAATCTTTTCTCGAATCTGTTTTTAGAGAACATCGTTCCGTATTCGGTGCTAAGCGCTCAAAAGCGGGTATTGCTCTGCCCGAGGGGGCTTGGGGGCAACTGCATGCGATGCGAGATATTAAGAAAAATGTATACTCTTCATTGAACTATGAAAAACAAAGAGACCGACCCTAATATCCACAAAAGCACGGGTATCAAGCGAGTGTTTAAGGCGTTGTTTTATTCATTCGATGGCCTGGCCTCGTCGATGAAGCATGAGGCTGCTTTTCGACAAGAGGTGCTCTTGGCAGCGATTTTGATTCCTGCATCTTTTCTGCTGAACGTGCCATTGGCGCAGCATCTGGCGCTGATTGCGAGTGTGATTCTGGTGCTGGTTGTTGAGTTGCTGAATTCGGCCATCGAGGCGGTGGTGGACGATATTTCTTTGCGCAATCGGCCGCTAGCAAAGCGCGCCAAGGACATGGGCAGTGCAGCGGTGTTGCTCAGTTTGCTCAATTGCTTAATCTGCTGGGCTTCGGTGCTTGCCTTAAATTGGTCTAAGTTTTTCGCTTATTAGTATGTTACACATTGTCCTTTTCAATCCGGAGATCCCGCAAAATACCGGCAATATCGGTCGCTTGTGCGCGATCACGGAGAGCCGTCTGCACTTGATTCATCCGCTAGGTTTTACCATCACGGATAAGCATCTCAAACGGAGTGGCATGGACTACTGGCATTCGCTGGACGTGCATCACCATGATAACTGGGAGGCTTTCGAGGCCAGCTCGCAAGCGCCGAAGCGGCTGTGGCTTTTGACGACTAAGGCCGATCATGCGTATTGGGATGTCGAATACGCCGACGGTGATGGGCTGGTTTTCGGTAGCGAAGGCCACGGCGTGCCTGATTCGCTGCATGCCAAGTTGCAAGGCAACCGGCTGACGATTCCGCACAAAAACGCAATGCTCCGCTCACTCAATCTCTCGACTTCGGTGGGCATTGTGACCTATGAGGCGCTGCGGCAGCTGAGGTAGGCAGGCGCGGGTGGTGTGTCCGCTTAAAGTCACTTGCGGGCGGCAGCGTTAGCAGGCGAGGCGAATTTGCGAGATGTAGGCGTGTAAGAAAGCACACCGCGCTTTACAAACGTGCTATGATCTTAAGATCGTGTCTTTAATCTTCTAATTCGCAAAGAGTCGTCCCATCGTTGCGCACTTGAACGACGCTTCACAGACTCCGATCAAATCGACTGCGTTCCTCTGGCGACGGCTCTCGCTGGGCTTGCTGGTCGTTCTCACGCTGATCGGTGGTTTGACTGTGAGCGACTATGGGCGCTCTTGGGATGAGACTTTTCGATTCGGGGGGGGCGATACTAAGCTGGCCTATTACCAAGCGCTCTTTGCGGGAGAGTCGCCGCAGGCTTTGACGGACTCCTACCCGGGGCTCTTCGATTTGCCGTTGGCTTGGGTGCACCAGCAATTCCCGGAGTGGGGCACTCGTAGCCAAAAGGGGCATATCTGGAGTTTGTGCTTCGGCCTGCTTGGTCTGCTTGCCGCGTGGCGGTTGACCGCGCGAATTGGCGGCGAGCGAGCGGGTTTCTGGGCACTGCTCTTACTGGCAACTCTGCCACGCTACTACGGGCACATGTTTTTTAACCCCAAGGATATACCGCTGGCCGCGACGTATACGCTGGGGCTTTGGGCGCTGGTGCATGTCTTTGCGGCCTTACCGCAAGCGCACAAACTGTCGGCGGCGTGGATCGGTCTGGCGGCAGGCTTGGCGCTCTCGACGCGGATCGCGGGCTTTCTGATATTGGTCTATTTTGGTTTGTTTATCGGGCTGTATTTGCTGGTTCAATTTCTGCAGGCAGATCGTGATGTTAAGAAGCTCTTTAGGGAGTTGTGGTTGTGGGCTTTGCGTGGTGCGAGTGCTGGCTTGTTGGCGTTTTTAATAGTTTTTATTTTTTGGCCGACGCTGCATCAGAATCCTCTCGCCAATCTAAGCAAATCGAGCGCGCAAGTGCAGAGTTTCGGTTGGGATGCGCCCGTGCTCGTCAACGGCGTCTCACACCTCGCCAGTGATCTACCCCGCAGCTATGTGCCCTACTGGATGTGGCGAACGATTCCCGAGCACGTGCTGTTGCTATTTGGCATCGCTCTGATCGCGGGTTTATACGGGCTGATTAGAAATCGAAAAAACTTTGCGCCTAGGATTTTAGCGCCTGCGCTGCTTTTATTTAGCTCAGTGTTTCCTGTGTTGTATATCTTGTGGCGCGATCCTGTGCTCTACGATGGTATGCGGCACACGCTGTTTGTTTTGCCGCCGCTGGTGTGCGTGGCGGCGTTGGGGCTTGAGTGGGGGTTGCGGCAATTACGACTCTTTTGGCAGCGGCTGGCTCAGTCTACTCTGGCCGCTTTGATCGGACTGATCGTCTTTCAGATGGTTTCGCTGCACCCGTATCAATACGTGTATTTTAATCAAATGACAGGTGGCTTGCAGGCTGCCTACTTACATGATGAGACGGACTACTGGGGACTTTCACATAAAGAGGCTGCAGATTGGCTAAACGCGAACGTGGACGATTCGCGGGTCTATACCGTGCATCTGCGCTACAACCGCTACATGCTGCTAGAGCATATCGACCCGCAGCGATTCACGCTGACACCGGAGGCGGCAGGTGCCGACTTCTTCGTGGCGATCACTCGCTTCGGCTTTTTTGATGATTATCCAGATGCGGAGCTGCTGCACGTGGTCGAGCGTCAGGGAGTGCCACTTTGTTTTATCTTTGCACTCTCGGATGAAATGAAGGAAAAATTCGATTAATGGCAGAGCACGAAAAAAGAGAGTCTTTGTATCGTAAACTTTCGCTGGGTTTGCTCATGGTATGTGTGCTCTTAGGCTTCGGCACGATCAGGGACTACGGGATGGGCTGGGACGAAGTCACCCGCTGGAATTCGGGCGATGCCAAGGTCGAGTATTATAAAGAGCTCTTTGCGAGTGATGATCCCATGGCAGTGGTTCGGGGCGCGGGGACGGACTCCTATCCCGGCTTCTTTGATATGAATCTCTCGCTGCTACACGCCGCGACGGGCTGGGATCGTTTTCTACTGGGGCATTGGCAGGCTTTCCTTTTTGGTCTGGTCGGGTTGATGGCGCTGTGGCGGATTGGGTCAATCTTCGGAGGGGCGCGGTTGGGGCTTTGGTCGGTCGTATTGATGATTGTGACGCCCACATTTTACGGGCACTGGTTCCATAATCCCAAAGACGTGCCCTTTGCTGCGACCTACACGCTGGGGCTTTGGGCAATGATCGAGTGTTTCCGCTATTACCCCGTTTTGAAAAAGCGCTGGCTATTGGCGGCGGCCATCGCGATTGGTCTCTGCATGGCGACCCGTATAGCGGGTCTGGTGCTGCTGGCTTACTTCGTGGCGGCGGTGGGAGCAGGGGTGCTAATCAGTCTGTGGGAGCGCCGCGCCGAGCGCGAGTGGAAAGCCGCCTTGCGCGTATCGTTGCCGTGGTTGATTGCGTTGCCGCTGGTCGCGATGATCGCCTATTTGACACTGCTGCCATGGTGGCCGAGTTCGCACAAGGATTTACTCTCGGTTTCCAGCTCGACTCTGCAGCAACTACACACCAGAGCTGCGGACATCCCGCTGTTCTTTCGAGGAGAGATTATGTGGGCGGCGGACGCACCCTTTTATTACACGCTCTGGATGTTTGCGATCAAGGCGACTGAGCTGATGCTGGTTGGGCTGCTCTTGTTACTGCCCTTCAGCTGGCTTCGTTTGCGCACACACCTTGCGACTGGGGGGAGTTTGCAGGCCGCGCCCGCATTGGTTGTGTTGATCTTAGGTGGATTCTTTCCATTGTTGTATCTCACGCTGACAGCACCCGCTTTGCACAACGGTGCGCGCCATTTTCTATTTACCTTTCCCGCGCTTTGTGTCTGCGCGGCATGGGCATATCTCGAATTAGGCGGTTGGCTGCGAGCACATCGGCCGTCGATGAGGCGTTTTGCGCAGATCGGTTTTGGCGTGCTCTTACTGCTGCCAATTGTTCATTTGGTGAAACTGCACCCTTATCAATACGTCTATTATAATTCACTAGCCGGCGGCTCGGCTAAAGCGATGCAGCGCTATGAGGGCGAGTATTGGTTTACCAGTTCGAAACATGCAATCGAGCAGCTGGATGCATATTTGGAGAAGTCCCCAGAGCTTATCCCCGCCGATGGTTACATAGTCGTTTTAATTCTAGGCCCTTGGCAAGTGGCAGAGCCCTTCTTGCCCGATGGCTTTCGGTTAACCGGTGACGCCGCGAAGGCGGATTTTTTAATCCTCAATACGCAGATGCGCATCCATGAACGTTTTGAAGGGACTGAGCTTTTCCGAATCGAGCGAATGGGTGTGCCGATCTGTATTGTCCTGAAGAAGACTTAATTACTTTCCAAGAATATCGACCGTCCTCGGGTGCAGTGGCAGTGCCAAGTTATGCGCGGCTTGAGCCATTTCTCTATCAAAGGTGAGCAGACAGAGGTCTGGTAATCGGGGAACAAGCTGATCAAAGAGAAAGAGGTGGGCAGCATCGGCTGCCCGTAAGCCCAAGTTTCGGTTGAATGCCCGAAGTTCCGCTAGGCGTGTGGCGCTTAATTCGCAGAGGGTGAAGGCATTTAAAATCTGTCGCCAAGCCGCCCAAGCGGTGTTATCCGCTTTCTGTCGGATCAGAGCAGCCTCGGTGTCGATAGTCAGCCAGTCCCATGCCCATGCCTCTTGGCAGGTCGTCCAGTATTCGTGAGCGGTAACGGATCGTTCTTCGTTGAGTAGCAGTGGGACGACCGCGCTGGTATCAAAGAAAATACGCATTACCAGTTCTTCTCCGCGCGAATACTCTCGACGCTGTTCGATCCCTTTGCGGGAGCAGTGCATTTTCCTGGGCGTAGAAGGGATGATGGCTTATGTCCCCAGCGCGTCACGGAGATGCCGCCAGCTTTCAGTTGCCGCGCCAGCTCGAGATCCGGTTGCGGTAGTGAGGCTGTGCCCGGGGGGCGGAGGGAGTGAGATAAGCCACCGTGTCTTCCCTCACACAGACTTCAATTGACTCGCCAGTTTCCTTTACATCTTTGAGATAGCGTGACAAATGTGTTTTAAGTTGACCAACTTTAACTTTCATTATGACCAAGTTGATCTGACGCGGGTTTATGTCAATGCGATTGTGTGGGTAAGCGATTATTGACTTAGCTAATTCTTCTATTAAATTGGTCAGGTATGGATTTTACAGTATTGCCAGCACACCATGAAGATCCGTTTGATCGCATGATCCTTGCTCTGGCTAGTCAATGGAAGGTGCCTGTCTTCACTACGGATCGGCGCTTTGAGAAATATCCGGGTGAAGTGATTCGACAGTGGTAATTGATCACAACAGCTACCCTGAAGCAAAACTGCTCCACACGGCGTGCGCTGCGCTTAATCTATAAAGTCGACCAATAGACATCCGAATGAAGATATTAATAGAGGCACATCACCCGGGAGATATCCATTTTTGGAAATACCCGATCCGTGAACTACTTGAGCGTGGGCATGAAGTTAAAATGATCGCACGTGAGCGAGATGTGATGCGTCGTCTTGTTGAAGCTTACGATTGGATTGACTCAGAAATTCCACCCCGGACCTCTCAAAACAATAAGTTTCCTTTGCTCGAAATGCTGTCAAGGCAGTGGGCGATTACAAAGCAGGTAATTGTGTTTAAACCCGATGTCGTTGCGAGTCTGTTTGGGAGCTATTGTCAAACAGCACGAATACTCGGCAGGAAAAATGTCATTTTCACTGACTCAGAATTTCAGCATTTCAATCATCGTATCGCACATCCTTTTGCGCATGAGGTTCACACGCCCTATTGCTTTTACAAGAACCTGGGCAGCAAACAGATCTACTATCGAGGGATTCATGAAATGTCATTTCTGTCTCCCGAACGTTTTCAACCGGATGCCTCGATCATCTCAGATGAAAGTGGTTTGCGGGAAAGAGACTTCATTCTAATACGTCTGTCGGCTTGGAATACGCTTCATGATATAAACCACAGTGGGATGGGGCGGGAAGTGGAGCGCTTTATCGAACGCTTTGAGGGGATGTATCAAATCGTAATATGTGCGGAGGAAAATACGATGCCCGCGCACCTTCGAAAGTATGCGATGCAATTTTCTCCGGAGAAGTTTCACGACGTACTGTGGTATGCGCGCTTCGTTTTGACTGAGGGCGCATCGACCGCGAGTGAGTCTGCTTGTCTCGGTGTGCCGACGGTGTATATTAATTCAACGGAGCCTCGCGGCTATTTGCAGATGCTGGAAAAAGATTATGGGTTAGTCCGAAGTTTTGAGGAAGCAAAGTCGGGGGTGGATACCGCCATTGAGTGGCTCGATCGAATTGATGATGCGGAGTTGGAGCGGCTCCGCGCAAAGCGAAAAGATCTGTTTGCTGCGCACGACGATGTCGTAGACTATGTTGTAACGGCCCTGGAGAGGTTTGCCAAGGAATGAAGCCAACGATATCGATTGTCACCGTGTGTTTAAATGCACGCCAAGCATTGGTCAAAACAAAGGCTTCAGTCTTTAGCCAATGCTTTAAAGACTTTGAATGGATCGTGATCGATGGAGCTTCAGTTGATGGCACGGTCGAAGACTTAAAGGTAATTGAAGATGCCCGCTTGAGCTATTCTTCAGAACCAGATGCCGGTATCTACGATGCGATGAATAAGGGGTTGACCATGGCTCGCGGTGAATGGGTTTGGTTCCTTAACGCGGGAGACTGTTTTCATGATGAGACTGCCTTGGAACAAGTCGTTGCGGTGGATGCCAGTGTCGATATCTGTTTTGGGGAAGCCATGATGGTAACGGAGCAGGGGAGGGTGCTCGGCTTGAGATCAGAGGTGTTGCCGCATCAGTGCCCTGCGGAATTATCGAAGGCGGACTTTAAGCGAGGCATGCTAGTTTCGCATCAGGCTTTCGTCGTGAGGCGAGCCATCGCTCTCAATTACGATTTGAAATACAGCTTGTCGTCTGACTTAGACTGGATGCTTCGTATCTTAGAGAAGGCGCCTAGTTCCCATCGTCTGGGAGTTCTCGCCACCGTGGTCAGAGAAGGTGCGACTAGTCGAAATTGGAAGCGTTCACAGTTGGAACGATTTCAGATACTCGCTAAGCATTTTGGATTGCTGTCGACGGTATGGCAGCATTTCCGGATTGTTGGTCGACGAATCGTGCACAAGGCAAGGATTCGCTTCTGGCGATAGAGCGCTCCCGCTGCTGCTTACTCTTCGAGCCATTGATTCAAGTGCATCCTCGGAAAGATATCTAGATGCCCTCCCACTGTGGCATTAATGATTCGACGTCCATATGCGGCATAGTAACGTTGCGCCATCGCATAATAGAAGTCACTGGCAGGTAGATCGGGTAGGTCCCATTTCGCACCACCGGCAAAGTAATTTGGGTCAAAGTGGCTTTCGTCTTTCGCCCCAGATTCGACTCTCATGTTTGCGGGGCCTTGTGATTTAAAGTAATGGTCGCAGCCAACTAGAGCGACGTCACTATAGCCCATATGGAAGGCGAGTTCTAAAGCGACATAGGTAACTGTGTTCCCCTGAGGGATGCTTATGCTGCAGTCTTTCGCGAAACGGGCACCATGCCATGAGTGGAGGAAAGTTACATTCGGACGCGAGCGGATATAATCAGTTGCACTTGAATCGAGGAGCAAGGGGATAGTTGTGTCATTGAAAAAGTCAGCGTTTTGCTGCAAGGGAAGATCGTTGACCGCCACGATTCGGCTTGGGCGAAAGTCTGTTTTGTCAAAGAGTAGATTGATTTTGTTTAAGCCGAAGGTGTCCACCTCCTTCAGGCTCTGGAAGTCCGTTTTCAATAAGCTAGGGCCATTGCAGATTATGATTGTCTTTGCTCCCACTCGTGTGTTTTGAATGCTTTTCAGGTGGCGTCGAGAGCGCCATGATTTTGGGTTCAGATCCCACAATAGACGGCGTCGGATCATGTCTGCTCCGAGCAAGTATGGATTGACTGTCGCTAGTTTTTTCAGGATGGGATCGATGTTGGTTTCGGTAGTCATTGTGAAGTTTAGTTAGTTAAGGATAGAACACTTTAATTATTTGCCACAAATTTTCTGATATGGATTGAGTGATTTGGAACTGAAGCTCAAGCGATGCGATCAAGACAAATACGAGGAATGGCGGAATGACGACAAGCGATTCGAACCGGACGGGGGGCGTTTTGAACTGTGATAGGCTAATCGGCGCACAGATCGCAGCATAGACGAAATTGCCAATTAGAATTGCAACTGTCAGCCCAAGAGCGTCATAATGTGGAGCTAACGTTAGCGCTGCGACGATTGTCAGAACCCCTTGAATCGAGGAGACCCAATGCCAGATTATGTGGTTGGTGGTAGAATATAGTTGTATATGCATCCCGCCGTAGCGCTGGAGAAAGAAAGCTAATCCCAGCGTAAGCCAAATGCTGTTTGGTGGAAAGGTCACTTTGGAGCCTGTGTGGTTTAGAATCATGGGCCCTAGAACGGCTGCTACAAGAAATCCTGCGATATAGATCCAGTGAGAGATTGTCATGCCCTCTCTCGCCGATTTCTCAAGGCTGTCGTGCTCTCTGCGTGCCTTAAGTCGATTGAGGCTTGGAATGCGGCTGTAGAACGGAGCCATTGAGAAGTTTTCAACCGATTCGATGATCCGCATTCCGATCAAAAAACTGGCGACACTAGCACTGCTACCAAATTGTGCGTAAAAAAACCCAAGACTCTGCTGAGTCATTTTACTGCTGATCATGCCGACCCCTGATCGCCAAGCATTTCTCCATGCGATTCTTAAAACGGCTCTGTCTGGCCTGGAGCGTTCCCACTCGCCGATACGTTGGTGGCTTTTCTTTTTTGCAATTAGGTAATAACAGAAAGCAGCGACGGCTATCCAACTTTGGTTAGCAATAATGACACTAGTCAGATTAGACGTGATCAGCATGGCTAGGATCATGGAGCTAATCGAAAGAGCGCTGAAAAGGCTCTGCCAACGCTGCACTAGGGCGACGTCTCCCCGCCCGGTCAGGTAGGTTTGATAGCCGCTGAAACGTATGCGTATGAAGGAACCAACCAAAATTGCTACCCACGCATACCATGTATCACTGCCGCTTGTCATCTTGCTGACTGGATGAACCAGCGCATAGGTGCCGACTAGGCTTAAGAATAGAACAATAAACCATGCGATGCGTCGGTTCAGTAGTCGCATGGCCGCGCAGACCTTTCGTAGGCTATCTTCGTTTTCAGCTTCGAGGACTTCTTCTGCGACTGCGCTTTTCGTGTCTCTTAGGTCGACCATCGAATCGACGCAGAGCCCACCGGATGCGTAACCAACTAAGCGGACAAATGTCGGTTGAAAACCAAGATTGAAAAAGGTTTGTAAGCCGATTACTGATAGCAGAAGGAAAAAGACACTGACTGCAGCTTCGTTTAGTATGCGAACTGAAAGGGGGAGCAGGACAAAAAAGGCCAGTGACTGAATGCTAAGATTCAGCCATGTGGTGATGGTCGGCGAATTCCAGCAAGACTTTAATAGAGTTCGCATTGCCAAGCGTTTGAATGGATTGAGCGGTGTTGCCCGTGCACTTACATTTTTAAGGAATCCGAATTGCTGCCGGCGTAGAGACGAGTGGATCGGCTGATTAAATTAGATAGCGCTATGATTTCCGCGAGATGCCAACCGGTTTCATCGTCGATGTCGGCAGATTCCATCTGAGGGGTAGGGAATAGGATTGGCTTGTTTCCGATACGCGCATGAGTTGCCGCGAAACTGGCGCGGGTGAACAAGTATAAATTCGAGTTTTCCTCATACCAAGGTTCGAGTTCCTGAGTACGAACAAGCTTGTCTGGGTCATGGTTGATGGGGCGTGCATCCTCTGAATAGAAACGTGTTTGAACACGATTGGCTGAGAATAAAGAATCGAACCCCTCTGCTCTTTCTTTTTGAAACGTGCTCCACGCGTTTTGAATTGTTTCGGCTTTGAGGAGCGGGTTTGTTGCGTGAGTCATCAGGTAGGTGGCTGAGGCAATATCTGCGATGTCGTCTTTGATGATTTCGTTCATGCTAACCTCATCTCCACAAAGCTCGGGAGGGCGTTCGCGTATAATGATTTTATCATCAGCGGGTAGTCCATTACTTCTTAAGAGTTCTTCCGCGTCGGTATTGATAATAACCTGCTCGATTGAATCTAGAGAAAGTAGAGTGTCTAAAATCCATAGGAAAAGTGGACGTCCTGCGAAATTTCGAAAGTTTTTCCCTGGCACGCGCTCACTGTGAGCTTTGATGGGGAGCAGTGCTACGAGTTGGTGGGATTTCATTTCTCTATTAAGTTATTCAGTTTTATTTTGCGCACATGTTTAAGTTTTTCGAGATCATCGCGGCATTGTGTTGTTAAAAAAGTGATGTCTAGGCTGTAGGCGATTAGGCTGTAGCCCTCCTCGATTCTCTGTTCAACTTGTTTCGGTTCTAAGGCGACAACATGAATCCCTGCAGTTTTTTTGTGTCGCTTGCAGGCTCCAAGAATGAGGTCTATCGCAGCTAAGTAATCAGGGTGTTCGAATTGTCCGGTTAACCCCATTGATGCACTTAGATCATAGGGGCCAATGAATGCAGCATCGACTTCTTCCGAGTTTAAAATCTGGTCGATGTTTTTTACCGCATCAATATGCTCGATCTGTAGTATTAGCGCGACTTCGTCATTGGCTCTTTCGAATTGTTCGCTCAGTTTTACGCCATAGCCATTCGCTCTGCAGAATCCGACTCCTCTAAGGCCTATTGGAGGATAGCGCACTGCTCGCACTAAGGTTTCAACATCCTCGCGAGAGCGAACTAGAGGAGCAATGATACCTTGTGCTCCAGCGTCGACGTAACGTTTGACTAAGGCATAATCGATGCCGTGCAGGCGGACCGTCGAGAAGCAGTTGCGATCTCCGGAACGTATGGCTTGAAAAAGCTGTTGAGCTTGAGGTAAATCAACCGGTGAGTGCTCTACGTCTACACAGAGGTAATCGAATCCAGCTTGAGCCATTAATTCAGCGACGACAGGGCTTCCGGAGCTGATCCAGCTACCGATGACCACGTCGCCATCTTGGATCGTTTTTCTTAGAGATTTCATATTTTTTGTCACTAGTGTCCAGTTAAGGGCTTTTTGAGTTTCTGTAGGTTGTTCATTTTAAGCGGCTAATGGAGAAAAAGAGGTGTCACGCATTTGAACGCGCTGGC
>Ga0222653_1001019_pt1 | contig 14857 bp, 5 predicted proteins | sample AntAcemetagen419_FD_179856 | JGI IMG/M metagenome (GOLD analysis project Ga0222653, IMG submission 179856) | Saline water microbial communities from Ace Lake, Antarctica - #419 | ecosystem: Environmental > Aquatic > Non-marine Saline and Alkaline > Saline | place: Antarctica: Ace Lake | collected...
TAAATCCATACAAGAAAACAGAGGGACACAGGGAAAAAGATAGGAACACTACGCGCAACGCATGTATCTGTAATGGAAGTCTGAGTGATTTTTGGAATAGTTTTAACAACACCGTTCCCGCAATGACATTGTGAGACCTTTGGAGGGTGGGACCGCCGATCTTCCGGTCTACGATCTCTCCTGGCTCTTGAACCGCTCTCTTTGGGATCGTTATTTCCTCTCCAGCGTTCCAGAGAGCTGGAACCAGAGTGATCTCGACGCGAATAGGCCTTTGCCGAATTCCCTGATGAGCTACCGGTCCCCCAGCGGAGACGTGCCCGAGCTATCATCGATCACGTCCGGGCGGGATGCCTATGACGAAGCCGCCGCTCATTTGATGGTGAAGGGGAGTTTTAATATCAATTCGACCTCGGAGCAGGCTTGGCGGGCGGTTCTGGCGGGCTCCTATGGTATTCCTGCGGAAGAAGCCGAAGCCTACGCTGAAGCCGAGGACCTCGTCGATGAGATTATTCCCTTTCCCCGCTTTTCCCATAACCTCTCCGAGGTGGTGCAAGCGAACGGTCCTTATTCGGGAGTGAGCGGGACGATGGTTTCCGAGTCGCCATTCACTCGCCCAAATTTTTTCCGAACCGCGTTTCTCGGTAATCGAGGCCTCTATCTGGGGCAGCCTGTTGATATTGATGAGAATTCCTCGCCGGAAGCCGTAGTGGCAGAGTTGGCACGAAGTATAGTGGCAGAAATCCGCAAACGCGGCCCCTTCCTTTCTTTGGCGGATTTTATCAATCGTCCCCTCACACCCTCGGACGACATACGGGGAGTTAAGGGTGCGCTCCAAGCGGGAATCGACGGTATGCGCTACGAAGCCGCCCAGGCGAACCCCTACGCATGGACTCGGGATAGTAGTGGGGGCGGAATTAGAATGGTGCCAGCAAATCCGGACTCGTTTGGACAGCCTCCGGACTGGGACCGGGAGCATACGCTGGGCGGCCCTGTAGCTGACCGTCTTACCTCGGCAGATCCTTATCAACTACAAACCGCCATGGCCCCGTACTTTTTGACCCAAGCCGATATCCTCTCTTCACTCGGTCCCCGCATCAGTGCCCGCTCGGATACCTTTCTGATCCGCACATACGGTGAGGTGGTCGACCCCGTCAGTGGTGAGATCAAGTCACGCGCCTGGTGCGAGGTGGTCGTCCAGCGTGTCCCGCAATATGTGGATGCAACGGAAGCTCCCGAAGAAATACCAAGCGGCATTAACATCACCATGGGGCGTCGCTATGAAGTCGTTTCTTTCCGATGGCTCTCTCCCGAAAATATCTAATCGAAGGCGTCCAACAATGAGTTTTCCTTTTTCAAGAGTTCACCTTTTATTTCTGGCCATGGGATGGGTGGCCGGCCTGATCCCGCAGGGCCTCTCGGCCCAAACGTCCCTGGAGGAGGTTCCTCCAACCTTTCGAATCGTATCTTCTGTGGGTAGCTTCGACGGGTTGAAGTATGAACCGTTCCTCGAGGAGGGGCCCGTCAGTATTTCCCTGCGCATGGGTATTTCGCGCAAGTATCCCCTCCCGGAAAAACGAAATCTGATTCTTTTTCGCGAGATTCCCCCTCCCGCAGATTCTCCGCCCGGTACGCCGCCAACCAGGCAGATCGTCCTGAACCTTGATATTCCTGCAGCCGGGACCCACTTCCTCATCGTGACCAGGCCCAGGGCTGACGATTTCTCGTCCGGCTTACTGGAGGGTGTGGTCTTAAAGGATGATTCCTTGGAGCACGGCCCGAGGGAAATGCTGGTTATGAATTTATCCGATTTCGAAATTGGACTCCTCATCGACCAGGAGAAATACCTCCTTCCGCCCGGTGACTCCCGATTTACACCCCTTCCCGAGAGTTCCAGCTCGGTAGTAATTCGTGTGGCCGCGAATTCCGGTACCGAATGGAAGCTGATCTACCAAGGGGAAAAGCGGCTTTCGCCCTATCATCGGGGCTATTTGGTTTTGAGTAATTTTCTGCAGCAACCGGGCGAGTATCTCGATCCTGATCCGCCACCGGTTCGCACGCAGAGCTTTTTTGAGTTCGCTCCCTCAGCGGTGGAGGCCCTTCGAAATTCACGCGGGAAGTGATCCCCATTCGAAGAAACGCCCATGTCCGGAGCAGAGTTGGAGAGGGTGAGACACCCTTAAGTGGGAGCAAACCCTTGACGGGCTCTGCCACCTCACTTACGGGGAATCGGGCTAGGGATTAAAAACAGTTCTTGAGGTTAGGAGGGCTCGAATAGAGCGTCTTCGATGTCACGAGCGGACTGTCGGAGTGCGGAAAGCCGTTTACGAGAACTCGATGGGGGGTGGTTTTTCCCAGATCCCGGAAACCGGGCTAATCCGACTGCGTAAGAATGGTGATCAAAATAGTGAACCGGAACGGCCTCCGAGATCAATCGTCGATCCCTCAGGTGAGCGTGGCGGCTGTATCCCTGTTTTCGGATTTAGGCCAACGTTTCTTCCAGGGAACTCAAGTCGGTGAAATCGGGAATCTCCTTATCTTGATAGAGTTCTCTCACATGGGAAGAGGGCTGATAGGCTAAGAGAGTCAAGCCTAGGCTGGAACGGGTAGCTGGAACGGTCGAGTGTCCACTGATCCCGGAAGAAATCGGCTGGGATGGATTGTGGTGATAGAGGTATGCAAGACGGTCCTGCCAGAGCACGCCGAAAGCCACAATTCTCTGAAAGTGATGAAGCTTTTCCAGAATAGAGAGAACTTTGGGAAGAATACCCGAAGCGTGTAGACTTTGTGAGGCCAATACGTGAAATCCCGGGCCAATCCGGAACTTGCGCTGTTGGTTCTGTTCCGCGAAACCAGCGATGACCAAGCTATTGAGGAGGCGGTTGGCACGGTTGCGGTCTACACCCATCAGGCGTGATATTTCGATGCTGCTGACGGGACCTTCGTGGGTGGAAAGCCATTGCAGGCACTCAATACCGGTTAACAAACTCTGATTTGGTATGGAAAAGGAAGTAGGTGAGGCGTCTCGTGGTGAAAGGCGCTTTGACCTCTGCGAATGATATGGGCATGACCGGCGGAAGCCTGACCGGTAATATGGCGGTTGGTGCTGGCAATAGTTTTGATTTCCCTTTCGGGGAACTGGGAGGATTTGCGGATTCTACGACCTATACATTATTTGATGTCGGTGGCAGCAATGGTATTGATTTATCGAGTCTGACATTATCGAGCAGAAGTCAGAGCGCCGGCTTTGTTTTAGATTCAGGTTTTGGAACCGGTGGATGGAATCTGACAGGCAGCAACTTGGAAGTGAGCTTCGCTACAGGTATCTCTGAGCCTTGGACCTTTGTGCTAGTCTTAGTTTCTTTCGTAGGGCTCTGGGTTCTGGGGCTCAAATGCTCATAAGACTCGAATTAATCCATACCTACGCGGTTAATACAGGCTACCTGATTCCATAGAGCCTACAGAGGAAAGAATGCTTCAGACCTTTTTTATCGTTTCATATCTGAGGTCCTGACCTGAATCCACGTACCTCTCCCCATTGAAGGGGGAGACGTAATGAAGTGGAAGCTACCACAAGAGAGGATTATTAGTTTTCCAGAAGATCCATCAGGTCCTCTTCGGTAAATTCCTCCTCCGCTTTAGTGCCATCGAGTATATCCGAGGTGATGAGGGGTAATCCCCCAACATTGTCGCCTTGATTGTGGAAGATGACATGCCCCCATTGGGCGGGTTCTAGGGAAGCCTCAGCGGCAACATCGCTGAGGATGGAGGTAGCCTTGTTGGACCAGTAGATGCGCTGCATGACCTCGTTCCCCGCTTGGTTTGTCTTCAGGAATCCGAAGTCGAACTTAAGCCTTTGTCGCTTCTCTGGGTAGAGTCCAAGAGAGGCCAGGGGGACGGATACCTCCAGACTCCATGTAACCTTATCTTCACTTTTCCGGTATTTAATATTTGCATCCTTGAGTTCCACTACTCGGTCGAAGTCGGTTGTGAATACCATAGTCTTGGCCTGCCAGGCCTCGGAGGGGTCGGGATGTTCCACGGTGGGCTGATACATCACCGCGGTCGGCCCCTTTGGGGTGCGGGTGATCAACAACCGCAAGTCGCCTTTGACTGGTCCCAGGCGATCGGATTTTGCGTCTGGATCTGTCCCCAACATGATGTCGACGGCGCCGCCGGTTTTGAAGTAGCGCTGCCATCCACTGCCCCCTTGGTTGAGCAACGGCCCCATCATTCCGAAAGGTGCCCGATAGGCAAGGTAGAGGTTTTCCGGACCCACATGCATGGCGAATTCTGCATCCGGATAATTTTCCGGATGGATAAATTCCTCCTGCCAGTCGCTAAGATAGCCATCCACGGTCTTGTCATCCCCGATCGGGCACTGATAGACTTTTGCGTCGGCATAGGCCTCTCGGCTGGCTTCCAAGGCCTCCTGTTCCCGAGTCATACGGATGTCCTCGGGCGTCACGTTGACCGTGCCTGTCACTCGCCGGGCCTGGTCCAGCCCGAGCACTTCGCTTACGCCGATATAATTGTGACCGGCCACCACGTAGTACTTGCCGTCTTCCCGACTGCGGCCGAACCATCCAGAAAAATGCTCCTGTCCCATCGAGGTGTTGTTCATCTCGATTTCGCCTATTTTAGGTTTCACCGCAGGTGGGCTTTCGCGTTCGCGATTGCGGACGTCCTTGAACAGACTCCCGGCCAGAATACCGTCGTAGGTCCAGATGTGCAGTTTGCCCACATTGGAATTGGTGACGAAAATATCGCCCAGCTCTCCAGGATTGTCTCGGGAAGTGCCGATAACATCGAACTCCGCCACCACCTGCCGCGGGGTCAGCGGACCGGCTTTATAGTAGGCATGCACACCCTTACCCTCTGTCTCCCAGGCCCAGAGCTTATTACCCTGCGCATCCACCATGCTATTGTAGAAGGGTGATTTCCATTTATCTTGTTGATTGAACGTCAACGACAGCTCCGGGGTCATGCGTCGAGTGAAAAGGTTAAATTTTGGCGTATCTACCACTCGGTACACCGGAACACCGTCCGGAAGGAACCGCTCCACCTCAAAGCGTACTCCCGTGCTTTGGATGCCCAGCTCCTCATCAAACCAGCTAACCTGTCCCCTTTGATGATTAGCCTTACCTTCGATGAAGGTGACCTCATTCGGTTGAGGATTTCCATCCCCATTAAGATCGCTCCACATGAACAGCAACCCCATCAAGGGGCGGTTGGCGATCTTTTCATAGAATTCCGGGGCCTTCAGCGGTTTGAAATCTGTCACCGCGCCCACTGCGGCCACGCGCCGTAAGCCGCTTTCACCTTCGTACAGATAGACAAACCCACAGGCCTGCATCCCGAACATAGGACGGGTCACCATGTACTTCCGGTCCTCGATAGGAATGACGTATTCTCCCCCGGGACTATCTCCCATCCAGGCGATGGCGTTAAGCTTAGTCGCTCCGGTTTTCCAATCGAGGCCGAATTCCAGAGTGGCGTCCTCTGAGGAATAGAAGACCCGCCGCTTGTCCGTGATGTCCAGAACCCCTCCACCTCCGTATTCTGTGTTACCGTAATAATCAGCTTCCCAAGTGCCGTCCTGATCCCATCGACTGATCCTTTTCAAGATTTTCTTCCCTTCGGTGATCCATAACTTTCCGTTGGAATCCATCGCCATGTCGGTATCCACACTTCGTCCGGCGGGGGTGAGGTATTCCGAATCGAAGGGTCCTTGACGGTAGCCACCGGCTTTCCCAATCGTCCTCAGAAATTTACCAGAGGGATCGTACACCCGTACTTGCTTACGGTCGAAATTGCCGTCGAAGACATAGATATTTCCGGCCTTGTCGGTGGTGATGCCCTGGGGCGTGATCAGGTCGTCGGTCAGGGGGGTCCAGCTGTCATCCTTCTCCAAACGGGCGATTTGATTGTTTGCCACCGCGTAGAGAATACCGTTCGCGTCCACGGTCACCTTGCCCAGAGCGGGAGCGGAAAATTCCCGTAACAGTTTCCCGTTGTCGGCATTGTAGACTTCCATGCGACTGAAGGTTAGTGAATCCACCGGTACTTCCCCACCCAGATAACGGAGCGCGGCTACGCCGTAAATCCGGCAACGGGTCAGATCCAATTTTGTACCGCCCCGGTCCTTTCGGACCCCGAGGGCACGGGGCGGCGACGTGGACCATTGCTCCACAACCCGGAGGCGAACGGCCCGGGTTTTGACTTCCTTCCCGAAATCCACATATCCGTCCATGTATCGGGCGTGCATATTCATCGAAGGACTTGGGATATAATACTCACGGCGACTCTGTTCATAGTCTGCAATAGTTTCCCAGTACTGATCCCCCACCAGGGGAATTTCCCCGTCAGGTCCAGTGTAAACATCGATCTCTGTACGTTTGCCGTCAATTTCCTTGATGGCCAGTCCGCGCAGCGACTGCTCCTTGTCCCACTGCATCATATAAATCCCGGGATAGGTCTCGTCGATGGGGGTTTTACGCATAGCGTTCCATTCTCCCTTGTCGTTAATCTCCCCCGAGTTCACCCGTACCGTCAGACCCTCGACCGCGGCCTCATAGCGGCGGCGCAGGATTTTCATCCCATCTAGATAGGCTTTCCAGGGTATGCTGTCCCCAAACATATCGTTGCTAGGGCCTTCATCGAAAAATCCAAGATCTAAGTCATCCGCCCCATCACCGCTCTCTTCCATTGCGTCGAACAAATCGTCCTCACTTTTCCGGAAGGTGATGCAAAGTGCCCGGGTGCTCAGCCCTTCGGGCGCAGCGACCACTTGCCAGTCCGTCCCTTCGTTACTGCGTAAAATATCCACCCAGTCTTTATTCCGGTTGGGGTTGGGTGGATAAGCTCCCTCTGCTTTCAAGGCCTTGATCTGCATCTGGTATCCGCCTTGGGGGAAGGGGAACACCAGACTACCGATGTGGACGGGCTGTTTGAAGGTCAGCAGAATGTGGTTCCGCGATCCGGGAAGGTCCGTGCTTTCCAAGTAGGTGAGTCCTGGTTTATTGTCGGAATTGCTCTGTCCGGAGGGGTTCGCTGTCAAACGGAACAGACGCTTGAAGTCGTCCCGGGTATCCGCATCATAGCGGTCTTCCTTGTCCCTAACTTTGTACTTCGGCAAATTCAGCTCAGCATCCACGTCGCCAACATCAGCGGCGTTGGCCATCCAGTCCGCGTTGGCGTTTATGGACAGGTACACCTCTCCGTTCCGGTAGGCGATGCCGCTGATCCCCCGGATCCGACGGTTGTTTCCTTTGGATGCCAGCAGGGTCTTTACCGATTTATCGGCCTGATTCACCGTCCAGATATGATCGGTCAGATTCCAATGTGCCCTCGATGCGGCGTACAGTGTTCCCTGCCCAAAGGTCATGAATCCCGGCCCGGTCCAGGCCACGAAATTATGATGTCCCCATTCCTTGACTCCGTTCAAATCGGTTTCGGCTAACGCCTGGCCGGATTCCGCAACTCCCGCTCCAAAGTACATCTTGCCGCCGCCATAGGTTACACTGCTGTTACCGCTGTGATCCGCCAACCAGTTACCACTGCCGGAATTGCCGTTGGACCAAGGTGTATTGTCCGAGTGCATCTGCACGTTCGAATAAGGGGACATCTGAAACTTAACACTCAGTTCAGGAAGAAACAGCGCGGTATAGGAATAGGTCCCGGGTTGCACCAATGCTCCGGTGGTGTCCTTAAGGTTCCAGCCCTCCTTCAACGGACCGGTCGATCGGGGAACCCGGGCTTGCACATTGGCCACCCGACTTCCGTTTTCGTCATTGATAATCAATGACATGGTGCCGTCCAAGGGTACGTCGAAGGGGATGGTAAAAACCGGTTCAACCTTGGTTTCCTCTACCTCAGGCACTGGGTTGTCTCCCAGATTCTGATAGACCTGAACGGTGCGCAACATGGCGACAGCCCCCCCGCCTATGCTTCGGATGATCTCCAATTTGAGCCCTCGGGTGTTCACTGGTTCGTTGAACGTGATCAAGGTACGGTTTTCCCGCCCCTCAGCAAATTCTGTCTGGGTCCATTTTCTTATTTTTTTCCACTCTCGGTCATGGGCAACCGCGGGATTGATTCCTTGCTCCCCGGTGTAGGCGTGAAACACCACTTGGTCCACGGTTCCCTCTAAATAGAGACCCTGCATCTGCTGCGCCTTCTCCCAGGACAGTAGGAACCAACTGGGGGTCACATCGGTGATGGGGCCTCGGGGAATCCGGCCGTCGGTGTTCTCTCCGGTGTTGGCCCAATGCCTGATGCCTTCGGTAATGTACCGGGCAAAGAGGGTGAAGGGCGGGCCCATGCTGGGTTGCCCAGTGTATTCACTTTTCGCATTGGCCGTGGCCAGCGGCGTTAAATTACCCAACCGTTTTTCGAGCACCCGGAAATAGTTCACAGGCGTGATGTAGCGTTTCGAATCGATCGTGTAGGTCGCTTTGACTGCCCGGGTTGTGGCGCCAGGTTCTAGGGTTGCCAATCGAAGATGTCCGCCCGTGCGTTCGGCAAAGGGTACATCCTGCCATGTCTCTTCCCTTGCGATACTGATTTCACCACTGACACCGGGTTTGAGGATCTGAATCTGATCCACTTCGTCCATAAGTATGGTACCGACGGGTATCTCCTGATTGAAGACCAGCAAATAGGTTACGGTTAAGGTTGCACCGGAAGCATTTGGAACTCGAACACCCGAAAACCATTTATCTTTTGATCCGACGCCCTGAAATCCCATGATTTTACGGAGGGCCAGCTCGGCTTTATCCGCATCCACCGCTTCGGATCCAAGGAAAATCTTGGAGGCAGAGAGGTTGATGGAGGTTACCGTGTAGACCGGTGCCAAAAACGTTCCCACCTCCGCGGCAGTCGCCGGAAAGGAACGAAAACCCAGCGATAGGGCACTCAGGCATAGCGACAGACGAAGTGCAAGCAAACGGGAAGTATTCTGATTTTTCATACTGGAGAGTCCATAATAGCTATTTTGTTATCAAATGTGAGGTAAGATTTTAAACTGTACAGTTTCTGGGCAGACAGGGTCAAGCTTGAATTCTGATCCGCTTGGATCAAAAGCAACTACCCTTACTGCCAGCGAACGTCTACGTCTTCGGGGTGGGGGAGGGACTACGGTTGGGCTTTCTTCAAAAGATGCCGGATTGTCAATGGGAATTGGTTGGCCTGGTAGACCCGATGCGTATCCATGAATTGCTATCCTTCACTAGGTTTCATTAGGGTTTTGGCGTAAATCAACCCTTTGCTTTTGCTTCCCCCATTTAAACTTTTCCAATGTCATAGCCCATTTACTCAAGTACCCTCCTAGATCTTGTATCCAGATTTGTTTGCAAGACACAGGTAGTAAAAGCGAAACGCCTCTACTTTTCAGGTCGCCTATGTCACGTAGGTACATTTCATATATAGCTGTGGATTTCAATTCACAACTATACGTGGACTGTTGTTACGCGACAGCAAGGTCAGATGTAGATCGAACAGGTGTTTCGAGCTAATAGCCATCTGTGAGCAGCGAACCGTCCCAGAAATCCGAACCTAACCGTACATAATATTGGAGGTAGTTGAGTAAAGTAGCCAGCGAGATGGCCGTATCGAATTTTCGAATATCTTTACGATTCAAAACTTTATTGGTCTTTGACCTTTAGTAATTCGAGGATGCCGCTGCAGAAAAGAAGAAGCGTTCTTTAACATCCGAAAGAAGATAGCCCCTCGCAGCCGATCAAGCGTCTGCGTAAAAGAAAATGGGTTCGGTATCCTGTTTAAACTACGCTTCGCCCTAGTAGGTTGGGAGAGGGATATCTGCCCAAGGGGGCGAAGAGTTTCAGCCCTTACCAATACTTGCACGCAGAGGGGCGAAGTTCTTATGACGGTGAGGAAAAGGATACCATAACATAAGAAAATGTTTGCCAACCAAAAAATTTATGCTATTATAAATTTACTTACTTAACTGATCATGATGTCAGTTTCAGAATTGAATTAATCGAACTTTCTTTCAAAGTTCCTATTTTATACATAACTCTTATTTTTAGATCATCAGGAGAATTATTTATGCGGATCCCTCCATTTGCTTTGTTGCCCCTTCTTGCCGTTCCTTTGTGGGCCGTCGATCCGACCATGGCCATTCGAGAGTTTGACCAAGCTGTTAAACAAGGGACCTACACCCAGGCCGGTCAAAAACTTGAAAGCGCCTTAGAGGCCAACAACTATCAGGACCCCGCCTTACTACTCCGTGGGGCGCGATGGGCCGGATTGCATGGGGACGATGCCAAGATGTATTCTCGGTATAAATTGCTGGCAGATCAGCTCACCCAACCTTCCGAGATGCTATTTGAAGCTAGTACCATGCTACTAGACCAAGCGACCCTTCCCGAGGTCTATACTCGCTTTGCCGAGGCCTATGGTACCCAATTACCCGAATTAAGTTGGGAATACGGATCCAACCAGCTGATCCGTTTGATTACGGACTCTCGTGTCGATGATGCAATCGTCCTGATTACGGATTTGTTGAAGGCTTTTGCTACCGATCCCGAAAAAATTAGTTGGATTTCCGACAGAGTAGTGCGGACGTTGACTCGCGATGGAGCCTTTAAAACACCCGCCCAACGCACGGTGATTTGGAACGCATCTGCGGTAAATCCTTTTTTCTCTGAATCGGTTCTACGTGAGATGTATGATAGGCGGAAAGATGATCTCACACCGGCTGAAATCTTTGCCTCCATCCTGTTGATCGACCAAAACCGGCCTATTTTGAGCGACGTGCATTTGCGTCGTGACCTGGTATACGGCAGTAGAATCGAAGACGATGACAAACGTCGTTCCGCTGCAATCGCTTACTTGGCAGAGGCTCCCGACTATCAAACTGCCGAAACCATACAGGAATGGCGGGAGTACGAGCTACTTATCGCTCAAAACCGCAAGCTTTTCCTGGAGACAGGAGGCGTCGTAGATCTAAATACTATTCAGTTGCGTTTTGAGGCATTACGTAAAGTTTATGGACCTGCAGATAATAACCTGCAAAACCTGATGAGCGAAATTCAACGACATTGGTTAAATCAGGATGAAGCGACCATGCTGACCTTTTATCTGCATTGGATCGACGATCTACCGAACAATTTATTCGGAGATTTCTTAAATCGGGGATGGGACAAAGAGCCCATCAAAGCTCAAATCGATAGCTATCTCCCCACCTTGGGGAAACGAAAATATCAACTCGCTTTAAATCTTATGGACTATGCCAACCGCACGGAAAATGCGGAACTCTTGCAGGAAGCGACTCAAAACTATATGTTGTGGAATCCCACAGATTTTGACCCCAACCAAGTTCGGGCAAAGCTATTTGATAGTAAAATTCTGAACCCTATACAAAAGATCACCACCCTAAAAGCCTATGTGGAACAGGTGGGGCGTTCGAAACCTTGGGACGGGTTGATGAAAGAGCTCGGTGCCAATGAAGAACTCATCGCAACCGAAGTGTTTAAAGCCTTTGCCCAGTGGTTGCCTGCTCAGAAAGGAAACGATGCATTGGCTAAAGCTCTGGTAACGCTTAACGAAACCCCCAAAAAGCCGAAAGAATACACTGCGGAATTGGCCACCGTTTTACGGGGGGCGTTGGAAAGTTTTCCTGCCCCACTTACTTCGGAACTGCGTAAGCAGGACCCGCTACGTTATCACTGGACTGCTGAACTTTACACTAGTTATTGGAAACATGTGGAACAAAACAAGCAAGGCGTCGTGGAAATAGCTGGTCTGTGGCTGCCACGTCTTCAGGAAACCTCGGACGCTTGGTACAATACGTTTCGTCGCCTGAAAGAGCTCAATGCCCAAGATGCCATTTGGCCCCTCGTTCCTGATTATGTGAATGCCGTCAAGCTCTCCGGGGATACCGGGCGCATGGACTGGAATTACCTCACACCTCCCCCTACGGAAAAGAATCAGGAATTCGCACCCTTTGCGGATGTGTATTCAGTGTTAGGTGGGAACATAAGCCAGAGGATGTATGAACATTATAAACAGTGGTGGTCCCCTTCCTTCAGAAATCAGCAAGTGATGAAGATCATCCGCGCCAACACCCAGGCGGACACCATCAGTTGGAACCCTTCCTGGACCCGCCAATTTCTTTATGACAATGCATCCAAAGAAACGCCTTTCCCTGTGGCCTTCCATCAGGAAATCCTCGAGAGCCTTTTAAAAGCAAGCCGTCATGAATCTTCCTTTTTGATCGAAGAGGAAGTCATCGCCCTGAGTTCATTTTTCCGTAGCGAGCATATTGAAGCGGGCAATCAAGCTGTAGATGGTTACCTCCAAACTATTTCTTCACGCGCCCCTCAGGAGCAAATCGAAGCGATTTCCAAATTGGTCGAAACCAACGAACTCTCCTATGAAAAAGTGGCGAACCTCTTTGACACTCAACTCCTTCCTCTTTCTAAACAACTGACCCCTGAGCAAGCCAAGTCTCTGTATCTGGATCGACTACTTGCCGATTGGGTAATTGTCGGGGTTCGCAGTAAGCGCTTAACACCCGATCAGGCCAACCTTTATTACCAAGCACTTTATGACATGGTGAAGATGGGTGCGAGTCATTTTCAACACCAAGGACACTATGATTATGTGTTCCGCAACCAACTCCATCAAGCCTTGGCAACTAATGATTGGACGCTGTTTTTGGAAGCCACTGGTTTGTTGATTGACCGGCTTGAACGTGAAGGTAATTGGGACCATATCCGTCAAGGCAGCGTGAATCTCATTTTAAAGATTCTTGAGGACAAAGACAAGCCGGAGATTATTTACACCTTTTGCGACATGTTTATTGGCTCTATGAAAGTAAATCAGGAACAGGCACGCAAAGACCTCGGGGTGGTTCAGATGGCGGCGGCTCGCAACATTGAAGGTCTCATTGGTGTCGATAAAAGTGATCCGGCCTACGATCTACATGTATCCGCTCAGTTACTGGCTACGGGCAACACCGCTCGGGCTTGGCAATTGACCGAACCCAAACTTTCCCTCCTCCAGAATCAGTGGGAATCCCTGGACCCCGCCTATGTGGTGTGGGCTCTAGACCGGATGCGAGGTCGGGCCATGTACCAGGAAGCCCTCGATTTTTCGTTTACCATTCTCAACCGTGAAGCGGATCTGACCGCTACTATTGTCGCCCGCACCTACCTGATCAAAGGCGACACTTATCGGGACTTAGAGAATTATCAGGCGGCCGGTGCCGAATATCAAAGTCTGACCGCCACCCAACGTTTTCAGGATACAGATGCTGGTAAAGAGGCCCGACTGCGTCAGATTGATTTAATGATTCTCACCCAAAATTACGGTGCGGCCGAATCTGCCGCCAATGGTTTAATTGATCGTGGCACCGTACAGGAGCAAGCCGAGGGTCATTTTTATATCGCCAAAGTGGCCTATGAACAGGGGAACTACCTAGAAGCTCGTGATGCACTGAAAGAGACCTTTAAACGGAATTCAGGACATGTGCATGGACGACTCATGGAAGGGGAATTGCGTCTTCTGCTCCCCCGTGGTCTCACGCGGACAGAGGTGCTCATCGGCAACCCTGAACTGCAAACGATTGCGATTCCGGGCAAAGATCTCACTCTCAAACTGCAGGATGCTAATCTCTCCGTTGCCCGGGGAGGAAAAAGCATTCCTGTTGTAATCACCACCGTGAAAGGCGGAGACCGCGAGGAATTGGACCTCATCCCCTCCGCGGATGATCCCACCCTCTTCGGTGCCACTGTTGCCACTACGCTCGGCGTGGCCAATCCCGGAAACCTTCGGCTTGAACTCATGGGGGATGACCAAGTGAGCTACGTGATCGATCCCGAGTTTCAAAAAGCAAACAGCCTGGAATACAGTCCCAAAATACTGGAGATCAAATCCGACGCTACCCTGTTAGCCAGTGCGGGCAAAGTTCTCTCGGAAAAAGAACAGGCCGAAGCAGAAATGGAGCGAAACCTGAACCCCACAAGTCAAAGCCGGCGCTTTGAAGGCCGAACCGGCGACACGGTACGCCCCGGTAGCCCGATTTACATACAGGTAAGTGATGCGGACCGTGACATCAGTCCTCTCACCGATACCATTTCCGTAAAAGCGGAAACCAGTTCGGGTGATATTTTCTCTGCCATCCCCCTCACCGAAACCGCGCCGCATAGCGGAATCTTTCGGGGACAAATCGAAACCGGCACCCCTTTTCCTTTGGTTCGGGTATCCGATCAAGAAGAAGGAAATGATCCAAATACGGTGATCAATTCCAATAAACCGGGCGGATGGAATAGTTTGTCAGATAATAGCCCTCCCAAATGGCTGGAAGCCGATATCATGGATTCGAACCTTATCTCTAAAGCGGAGCTGGACATGTCCGCACCGAAAGATCTTAAACGCTTACGTGTTTTGGGTCAGCTGGGAAATGATACCGTTTTACTCGGGGTCTATCCCGCAGAAGATGATAAGCCACAGGGAGGCCTTCAAGTCGCTGTCCGCAATGGTCTCCGTGGCAGAGAGCCACGCCAACTTCGGCGTTGGGTACAAGAATCACCTGACCAACAACTCCAACTCGATCAGCCGGTGTACGAACGTGCCATGATACCCGAGAGCAAAGAGCGGAACCGTCAAACGACTCGTATTACTGGGACCTTCTGGGTACCTGAAAATCGTGAGATCACCTTAACGTGGCTCGGAGAACACACCTCTCACCGATATCTCTTCATTAATGGTGAAAATATCTTTCAGAGAAGAGCCTCGCAAACACGAATTTATTTGCAGGCGGGAGCGCATCAATTAGAAATTCTTTGTACTGAAGAATGGGGGAAAAATGAGCATTTACGTTTGGGAATGATCA
>Ga0222653_1001031_pt1 | contig 14735 bp, 16 predicted proteins | sample AntAcemetagen419_FD_179856 | JGI IMG/M metagenome (GOLD analysis project Ga0222653, IMG submission 179856) | Saline water microbial communities from Ace Lake, Antarctica - #419 | ecosystem: Environmental > Aquatic > Non-marine Saline and Alkaline > Saline | place: Antarctica: Ace Lake...
AACGAGCACTCACTACTTAGGCCAGCGCGTTCAAATGCGTGACACCTCTTTTTCTCCATTAGCCGCTTAAAATGAACAACCTACAGAAACTCAAAAAGCCCTTAACTGGACACTAGTGATCATGAGTAAAACATACAAGAGCGCAATCTCGCGCCAAACCGCCCGTCAAATCCGCCGTAACCGCAAGAAAAATATTCCGAGGCTTAATCGGCTTAAGGAATGTGTTGGGTGCATGGTCTGTGGAAAAGACAACATTCCCGGAGAAGATCTGGACGGACATCACATCGACGAAACGAAAAAGTTCAAGAGTCTCTCGCGGCTATGCAGTCGCCGCTGGTTGCGGGTTGTTCGTGAAATATTTGGTATCGACCGAGACCAGCCGAATGGAGGCGGACCTATCGAATTCGTCTGTCGTCGCTACCACCACGAACGGCACGAACTGGGCGAGGACGCCAAGACATGTGTCGAACTTGAAAATGAAGGCTTCGTCGAGCCGTGGCGAGCGACCTCCCGAAAACCTAAAAAGAACAAATGTTAATCTGAACTTGAAATATAAATATCATGAAACAAATCATCCTACACACATTTAATAAGACTGAAGTCGAGGCACTCGACTTTAAGCGTTTTGACGCGCTCTTCGGACATTGGCCACAGCTGTGGAACAATGAACTCAAGGAAAAATTCGATTCGCTGATCTTTATGGTCGATGGCTATAACGAGCACCCGGAGGAAATTTATTGCATCGCCGAAGTGCGACGGTTCTACCGTGAATTACATCGCCGGTGGCCATGGTGGGCATTCTTCCTTAGCAACGAAGTGGGCAGTATGGGGGTGGCTTACCTCTGTTTGCTTGACGAGGTAGGCTCCTACAAGCGCGATGCGGATCCGATGTGCGCGGCCAGCTTCGATCCACGGCCAATTCTGGAAATTCTGCACCACGACTTTGGGAGAATGAATTACCTTTGGTCGATCGCTGGAATGTCGGATGCTGATAATGACCAGCGGTCTGACGACATCCTTAAACTCTTCACAGGGGGTACCAGCCATGAATGATCCACTCATAAATCTGGAATGTTTTGAACCTGCTGGATCGAACCTGGACTTTTCTGAAGATGATCTACTTGGGCATACCCTTGCCATCGGTGGGTCAGGTTCGGGCAAGACCTCACGGTTGATCCATCCACTCATCTCGCAACTGGTAAAGGCTGAAGGTTGCCGAGCTGGTATCTGCATTTTGGATACTAAGGCCGACGGCACGATGGAAGATGCGCTCAGGCGGGCTTGCTTCGATGCCGAGCGTGAAGACGATTTAGTGCTTATTAATGGTAGTGGAAGCGCTCACCTAAATATCTTCAGAGGGATGGAGGAGGGCGGCCTTGAATCTATTGATCGACTGACCTCGCTGCTGGGATCACTCATATCGCGCGATGAACGAAATCAGTATTGGGAAAATACCTTCGAGGCGTTAGTTCGACAAACGCTGCGGTTGATCCACTTTTCTAAGAATCTTCAGTGGGATTACAATACACTTGTGCAACAATTGATTCGCTACCTATTGCTGCACCAACTCAGGGACACTGACTACGTCAAAGAAGTCGACGACTTGAAAGCACGACGGGGAAATTATGATCCGAATATCCAGTTGATCATTGATGAAGTCGTCGCAACCCATCGAATGTGGGACACCCTTGACCACCGAACTAGATCCATACTCCAGAGCATGGCGGCCACACTCGCGGGGTCGATGAACAGCGTAACTGCTTTTCAATACTTTGACGGAAACGATCCCATAGACATACGCACTGCTGTTGATGAGCAGAAGATCATCTTGATCAGTATCGATGGCATTCGCTATCCTGAATGTGCACGCTTGTTGAGTCGGTTTACCAAAGGGCTATTTTATGAAGCGATTTTGGAGCAAGAAGCTCACCAGGCCGGTGAGCCTATCGCGGGCTTAATCCTCGATGATTGGGCGACCTGTGTCACGGCAGGAACTGGTAACCGTTATTCCGATATTGATGCCTTGGCAATGATCCGATCTAGAGGCGGATTTATCGTCGCGGCTACTCAAAGTCTTGCAGCCTTGGATGTCGTGATCGGAAAGCCCTCACGGGATGCGGCCATAGCAAATTTCGCTAATCTGGTCTTCTTTCGGGGGCGGGATCCAGAGGTCGACGCGATTGCAGCTGCCTATCTCGGAACTAAAATCGAAGTGCTTACTGACACTACGATTTACGAAGGCAATTCGTCCACTGCAAGACGTAATCTCCCGTCTAAATTCCTGAGGCAAATCCGAACACCCGCAGTGCCGCAAGGTGCCATTGCCAGATTAGCGACAGGTGATGTCTATGCAATCGTCGGTGCCAGTGTTTACAACGAGGCGATGAGCCTAGTTCCACTAAAACAGGCGCGAAATATTCCACAGGGATCTGAATAGGAAGGGGAGTAATAATCTATATGAAAAGTGAAAACATAAGATTTTGGTGCCTGCTCATACTATGTAATGGGGCATCACTGATGCCAGTTCATCCACCGATTCCACTGATCTGGCTTTGTGTCGCATTGATTTGGTTTCATCGGTATGGACCATCTTGGTATATCCATGATTTGGATACGGATGAAGATCAAATTTTCATCATAGATTTAGTCATCTGTCTGCCACTTGTCGCAGTCATGATGCTCTCCGTTCTTCTGGAAAACACTTACAGGAAACCAAAATGAAAAACTTCCCGTTCGGCCTGAGGCAGGCTCAAGTCAGCAGTCTTATGTCGCTAAATAACAACACACAGAACGAATAGAAAAAATGAACGAATCATCAACAAACTATCAATCCGACGAAGAAACTGCTCATTACGTGGCGCTAAACAAAATGGCTCCTGAAGACCTCAGTTATGGCGACCTCGCGTGTATAAACTACATGAGAGAGTATTACCGTGAGCTAGACATCAAGCCGCCTGAATCTTCCGTGGAAATAGATAGCGGTCTAGATTTGCTGCCAAAGATTCAAAGTTCACCCGGAGTGGCTCAAAGCTTGGTCGAGCTCTATCAAGTTAGTGGACTCAATGTGCCTGTTGGACTTTTGGATCTACCACTGTACTGGGCAAAAGCATTTCACGAGTTAATCAGAGAAACTCATTGGCCTGCCTACGAGGGTTGCAGCATTCAGGACGTCTTTGGCTGGAATTTAGTGATACGCTATGGTGCCTATCTACACATCCAATTTGAAAGCCCGATCCCGCATCTGAATTCTCATTGGTGTGATGTAGGGCGGTTCATTGTGGAGCTACATGAGCGCTTTGAACCTGGGCCGACGACATCGGCTTCGAGGTTTAGCGAATTTTCGGTCTAATTGGTTGGTCGATGCCTGGGGAGTCCCGTCGAGCAATCGGCGGGGCTCTTTTGTGTACGCACGTCGCAAACAAAAAAAGTATGTATCCAAAATTACTCGAAAACGGCGTGTTGCAATACGGCTACGAAAACTACCAAGCTTGGCCAGAGCTGAGAGCACTCGGCTCGAAAAGAATCGGTGGACTCTGGCGGGCACATTTCCTGAAGGAAGCGCTATGCAATGATGATCTAGAATGTGCTGCATGGCGCACAGCGATACCAGCGGAAATCTTAAAGCTACTCCAACGATTTCCCGAATGTCACATCGAGCTTGCTGAAATGGCGCAGGCCGCTCCCGAGTATTTCTTAGAGTCGGCGCTACGGAATCCAGCAATGACTTTGCTAGCTGCTACCTACTGGTGCTACCGGCGCTTACAGTATGTTCCTACAATTTATGAGCGCGTCACTACGTGGGATAACCTGGACTCAGACCACTTACTTAATTACGCGCGATTCCCGTATTCCAAAAGCTATCTCAGAGCACTTGCAAAGATACCGATTGGGCAGACCTATACTTTTCGAATTCAGAATCTAAGGGACGTCTGGGATATCCCTGAGAAAAGACGCCTACTCCAACACTTGCCAAAGGTAACGGGCGAAAACCTCTGGTTGCTTTCATGCTTCCCTCCCATCATCGATCCCGCGATTCATCGGCTTGCCGCGAATGAACCGCAGTTTGAGGAATATTCGATTCAACAGATCGTCAGCGATCTAGCCGCTCGTCGCGAAATAAACGGTCAGCACCACTGGCCATATCGCAATCAGTTGCACACATGGCCGCAACTGCTGCGTGCTTATAACAAATTCCTGCATAAGACGAATCACGTCTTAGAGACATTTCCTAAGCCACCGATTGATGGTGTCGAAGATGAAGATTTAGAGATTCTGCCGCTCAAAAGCCGTACGGCGTTGCGACGAGAAGCTTCGGAGATGTTTAACTGCATCGAATCATTCGTAGTGAAAATAGGTTCGCTCGAATATTACGCCTACAAACTTATTCGACCTGAGCGTGCCACGGTTCTGCTCAAACGTGAACGATCAAGCTGGCGAATCGAGGAAGCGATGATTGCGGAGAACGAACGAGAAGTAAGGCCTGAGACAATGAAGCTTCTGCGCCAGTGGATCCGAAGCCACCGCCAGAACTAAAAAATGCGAAAGCTATTATGAAAAAAGTTACTAATTATACATATCTCTCCGATGCGTCCATCCGCATCGACAATCTCACGCTAAGGCCATGGCCCGATTATACGGTGGTCGATGGCGATTCGGTTCAAATAAATCGAATCGTCGCCGAATTGCTGATCTCCGACGACCCCTTGGCTCATCTCTGGCGAGCAAAGATCCCTGAGTATGTCCTGCTAACGATACAGAAGTTCCCGCGCTGCTTATGGCATGATCTGCTTGAAGTTTCTCAATTGCACCCCGATTACTTTGTTCAATGGAGTCAGGCTTGCCCTGCCTTGATCGGCTTGATGGCGAATCACGAGGCAGAGAATCAGTCGGATCGCGATCTTGATCGTGTGCATGCTTTCTATCGAGGACGCAAACCGCGGATGCAGATTCTCGGTTTACCACCGACGAAGGAAGTTTATCGAATCTTAGCCAAATTACCTTTCGACGACTGTTTCCCCGCTCAGCTCGAACAACTGCGCATTGCAGTTCAAGATCAATCACGACGAAAACTGATGCGTCACTTAGATGAGATCACAACAGAGACCTTAGACACACTGCAAATGCCGATTGAATATCTGGATATCAATTTACTAAATATGCGTCCTGGTGACCAGATGCCTCCGCAATGCGAAAGTGTCACTGAGCTTTGCAGAGAGATCGCTCATTTTCGGCAAGTGACAGGCAAGCTCCCCCTCTGGCCGTATCGTGGCGCGCATGTATCGATTCATCATTTGATCCAGGCCCGTAATCTGCTGGAAATAAAACTAGCACTCGGGAAACAATGCAGGATGGTGCAATTCCCCGAACCCCCACTTGTTGGGATCGATAGTTCAAAGTTACAAATCGAGCCGCTGACCACGGTCAGAACCCTCTTCAAGGAAGGCAACGAAATGGGGAACTGCGTTATGACATATACACGGAGTATTTTGGATGGTAATCATTTCGCCTATCGTATGACTCACCCTGCGCGGGCAACCATACTGTTAGTCAAAAATCTAGACGATTGGTATCCCGTTGAGATTCGCGGTCCGAAGAATGTATATTCTTCGGCACAAACTGTTGATCTGGTGCATGCGTGGGCAGGGACGATCCCAGCAGGAAAGGAGGTTTCCCATGACTTCCCTTTCTGAAGATTTTAAAAAGCGCATGCTTGAGCCGATTGAAGACCTTTTTCGTGAGGCGCTCGACGATTCGGCGCAGCCCGATATCGCCAGCGGCGGACGTAACTGGGCAAGGCCTGATCCATATATGGGGATCGGTTCTGAAGCGCCTGCAAAGCGCAAGTCTGAAGGCAGAAAATCCAAACAGACGAGAGTCGATGAGAAAGCTCTCCGTTCCGCCATGCAGGAACTGAATGCAATGATTGGTCTGAGAGTGGCCAAATCGGCGATTGGAAGGTTGGCTGATTTTGCCCGTATCGAATCGGAACGGCGGCTCCAGAAATTGCCATCGTCGGACATCTGCCTTCATTCGATATTCAGTGGCTCGCCCGGCACGGGGAAGACTTCGACGGCGCGTCTACTGGGGAAGCTTTTTAAGGCGCTCGGACTGCTGGATTCTGGGCATACCGTAGAAGCGTCGAAGGCCACTCTAGTTGGTAAATTTCTAGGCGAGACGCCGCATCTGGTGGAAAAAGCCTTTGATGAAGCCGACGGAGGTGTTCTGTTTATCGACGAGGCCTACTCTCTAGCGCGTGGCACCGATGATTTTTATGGCACCGAAGCAATTGATGCCATCGTCAAGCTGATGGAGGACAGACGTGACCGAGTCGTCGTGATCGCGGCAGGCTATTCCGGTGAGATGAGAACATTCGCCCAGTCGAACCCCGGCCTTCGCTCACGTTTCACCAGATCCATTTACTTTGCTGATTATTCAGCGGAGGAGCTGCACAGCATCCTCAAGCAGTTTTGCCTGAAGAAAGGATTCGAGCCCAGCGGTGGCTTTCTCTTCCGCTCTGAATTGCTCTGGGATAAGTTGGTCAAGCTCAACTTGACCAGCGACGCGAACGGTCGCCTCGTCCGCAATGCCTTCGAGCGCGTGCTGGAGAATCAGGCCGGGCGTTTGATGCGGCAGCCGGAACGTAAAGCGGAACCCGTCGAACTCTGTCAATTGCTCCGTGAGGACTGGGACGGAGTTGAAGAACAATTAGAGGAGGCACACTATGACTAAGACAAATACAGCTATATCATCGCGAGGGGATCTCCTCGATGCGGTGCCCGGAATCCTGGCAGATCGTGCGCGTCTCTGCGCCCGAGAGCGCGGCCTACCTGCTGAGATCCCCCTGCTAGTTGGCCTCTCCGCAATCGCCACCGCAGTCGGCAAAGGGCTTGTCGTTCGCTCCGGTCGGCAACGCTTTACTCGTGGAAATCTTTTCATCCTGATCGGCACTGCTTCCGGGGTAGGTAAGAGTGAGGTGTTTCGCGATATCTTTGAGCCTGTGCTGGATTTTGATGCCGATTTGAGTTCTTGGTGGCATAAAGAAGCGGCGGTGCGGGCGAGGGCAGGGGAAGAGTTGCTCAAAGCCCAGATTAGTGGTCTGCGCTCCGTCGTCCGAAAGTTTCCTAGTGGAAATTTGCAGATTTTCAGGAAACTACAGAAGACTGCTCAAATGCGGGATGTCTGTGTCCGGTATTATGAAGCCCCCAGCCTTGTGGCCGACGATGCCACAAGTGAGGCACTCAGTGAGTTGATGAGCCGCTCGAATGAGTCAATTGCCACAATTTCGGCGGATGCTCGTTATCAACTCAAACGATTGAGTGTAGCAAATTCGAAGGAAGAAAGTTTTTATCTGAAGGGATTTTCCGGGGATCTGACCTTGAGCAGTCGTATCACGCGGAAGGCCGTCAAATTACGCTCGCCTTGCTTGAGCGCACTTTTCCTCACCCAGCGCGACGCCTATCGGACATTTATTCGAAAAGCTGAAAAGAACCGCTCAGGCTTACTGCCGAGATTTCTGCACGCCGATATTCCGCTTCGTGCGGACAATTCAGTTTCCTTCGACCTGCGAAGGGCTCCGCGCGTGCGAGACGAGTTTACAGGTCGCATACGTGAGTTGATTGAGGCGTTCCGATTCGAGAAAGATCCAGCAATCGTCGTCCCAACAGCAACCGTGCAGTCGTATATGGCAGAAATTGAGCAGGAGTGCCGATCGACAGCGATGGAGGACGAGAGCATTTTTGGCGAAGTCCTCCGTCGCCGACCTGAGCAGGTCTGGAGGGTAGCGCTCTGCCTGCATCTGTTTCGGCATGGAAATGCTTCGGCTCTGTATCCGATCGAATTGCAAGATGTCGAAGCGGCTGGCAAGATCACTGAACGCTTTACTGTCAGTTAGGAATTCAGCAACTGAGAGTCTTCGCTGATTTGCGGCAGATTGATGCCCAGCTTTGCTCTGGCTTCATCCAGTGATATTCCTTCGATCGAGCGAACTTTGAAGCCTGCCGAAAGTAGCTTCTGAATATACTGTTTGTTATAGATTGAAGGGAAGATCAGGATCGGGATGATCAAGGTGCCATCCAAAATCAACTGAATGAAGAAGCCCTTGAAGTCGCCCCGTAAAAGCGCGGGCAGCGTGGGAAACAGCAGCGTCGTCCAAGAGTAGCCAACGGGTGCCTGTTTGATAATACCGGAGTGCGGATGTTCGAGTATGAGTTTTGACATAGAGCACCATTATAGACGCTGCTGCGACAGGTTGGGTCGTGACTGCCGTCAATATTTAGGCTTCAGGTTTTTCAGACCAGCCTAAGCCCCGTAGGCATTCACGCGCAAAGTCGGCGGCAGCCTCCACAGTTGCATTATCATCCGCCGTCTCGTCAAAGGTTCTGTGAGCCTTTAACTGATGTTCGTCAGAGTCATTAATTTTATCGAGATAGATGAAATCATTGGATTTTAAGAGTTCGCTTACGTTGCTCTTCTGCTGAGCTGGATTGAAGAAGAACCATGCGTCGTACCCAGAGGCGATTTTGTATAAATTTATGCCAATGTGCACCTCAGGTCGAACATGCTGCCTAATGAACTTAAGGCACAACGCCCAGTCCTGTGAGCCTTTATCCCACCAGATATTTTGATTAATTGAGAATTCGCCATGGAAGTATGACTGCACACGCCCGAGGAACAGATTATTCGTCAAGTTGACACTAGACCTTGCCGATGGGGTATTCCGGTAATGGGCAAGAGTAAGCACGCTCTTTTCTTTCGGCCATATCTCGACTCCGAGTGTCTTCCAGAGGGGGACTTTTAGCCTCTCTGCCATATCTGCGGCCTGGCTTTCGAAAGAATCGTTCGGAAAACGGCCACATGGAATTACATCGACCAATGGTTTACGAATATAGAAAGGGTGGTTGTAGTTTTTTCGAGTCGCGTTTTGGTCGCATAGGTGATCGTAAGCCAACCAACCTTCTGCCGCGTCGCTGCCATCGAAAGTTTCCGATAATTGATTTGTTAGGTTTTGGTAATCAGATGAATTTCGATAGGAGTGAAAGGCCTCATCGAAACAAAGCATGATCGAGCAATCCGGCCCTTTACCTGTGGAGTATTGGATGAAGTGGTCTGCCACGTCCAAGATGACTCCGACGAAAATTGAGGGGCGGTTCTCGCGGAATAAAGTGATACCAATTCGGCCCCATTTGTCTGGCTGCTTTTCGATGTGGAAATCCTGACATTGCAAGATTTGCGCTCTCGATTCTGGGTCTAGTCCTGAAAACAGGGATTTATTGAGCTCAGCCGAGACAACTTCCCAAAAAGAATTCATCCGATCCCTGAAGTTACTGGAATAGCAGGCGATTTCTCCGTGTTTGAAGGCACCGAGTGGTGCAAGACCTAATTCTTCGAGCAAGTTCAAGAAATCACTAAAAATGAAAGCAATCGAAGGAGTATCAGTGCGTGTTGCCGTATCGCCCATTTTTCTTAGATACCCCTCGATTCTCGTATAAACATCCGACCAACAAATTGCCTCATCTGGGTTTTGGTCATGTTGTCCGCGATGGGCTGTTAAGAGGATGAGTTTGTAGCAACCTTTGTAGCGCTCCTCTGCATAAGCACGATAGTTGGCGAGTTGGTTTTGATGCAGGTGACTCCAAACTTTATGTTCGAAGACATACACGAAGGCAGCCTCAGCCTCTCCGATTGTGCAGACCATATCCGGAAACTTTTTGTCCCAGTTGCATTGAGTGTCCCAGTGCGCGTCCTGGAAGTCGGTCTCATCTTCGGAATGCTTTTCGTGCAAAGTCATTAAAAAATAAGTCGAAAAGTTAGAATCCGTTTTCAGTAGCCATGCAAAAGCTTCTGTGACAAAGTTCTCAATAGGGTCAGAGTTGTCTCTAACGCGATATTTGCGGAGTGCGGATAACAAGCCAGTGGGGTTCATTTTAATTTGATAAGGTTTCAGGGGCTATGGTCGTCAAGTGAATCAAGTAAAGCCCAGCGCAGGCGAGAGCATCAGAGAGAGCATTGTGATGGTCGAGTGCGATTTCGAATTCTTCGCAAAGAACATTCAGCGCTTTGCCAAAGATTTTGTAGGTGCATTCGGTGCTGTATGAAACCGGATCGATTAATGCATCCATCATCGCGGCCCGGAGGCAGGAGTTATCAAAAGCCATGTTGTGGGCTACCAGAGTCTGGTTTTCGATATAGGGCGCGATCCAATGCCACACTTTATAGAATGGCTCTGCATCCTCAGTCATGTGCGGCTGGATACCATGGATGTCGGGGAAAATAGGGTGATAATAATTCTCCGGAGGCTGAACAAGGATGTCTAGTTCCTTTACGGTTTTGCCGCCTTCGACTCGCACCAGTCCGATTTGGCAGATACTGGCCCGGTTGTGGCAGGCTGTCTCGAAGTCGATGGCGGTAAAGTTAATAGGGCCCATTATTCTTTGCTCCAAGTGGTAGAGGTTTCTGTGATAGTGAGCGCAAAGAAATATTCAGTTTCATCGATGTCATAGGAATCACCGTTTTCATTTTGATAAGAGCCGTCTTCGTCAAGGGTGGCCTCTCCGATCATTAGATAGAAGACTGTTGCCTGGATACAGTCTTGGTCGAGTTCGACGAGATCGACAGAAAACCCCAATTCAGTGCCTGAAAGTTCATCGGATTTGTCATCCTCTGCTTTAATTGAATTTTCAACAAGTCCTTCCCATTCGGATTTTGGGTTTTCTTCAAGGGCTCTCTTTAATTTGTGAAAGTTGATGCTCATATGTTTGTTGATTTATTGTGGTTATTTGCTGCACGGGTGTGTTCGTCTCGGATGCGTTCTCTTAAAGATTTTGGAGAGAGGATTGTCATCCCGGATCCTTGGGAAAGAATCCAAAATTGTAGCTGCCAGCTGTCGTGAACTTTGGCCGTCAATTGGTAGCCGCCGTTCTTATGCTGAATCTTCTGATCCTTATGGAGGGGCGTCTCACTTAGGTAAATGGCCAGCTCGTCGCTGAGTCTTGCCTTCAAATTTATCTCCTTTCCGGAACCGAATTCCATGCCGCCCTCGGCCAAATAGTCATCGATATTAAAATCAAGAGGGATGTTTGCGGGTTCTTCCAATAGGTCGACCGATTCAAAGCGGTGGATGGCATAGAGCCTCTGGTCTGGATACTCGAAAGTGGTGGCCAGCAGGTAGGAGACATTACCTCTTTGGATGAGCGAGAGTGGGTGGAGTTGCAGTTCCTTCGTCTGCTGATTGAAGGGGGCGTATTTGACCTCGATCTGCTTTTCGCGGGTGAGTGCCTGTTCGATGGTTTCAAGGATCTTTGAGCGGACGAAGGGGCTTTCGAACAACAGGGTATTTGGGATGTAGCGCACTTTCTCCTGAAGCCGGGCCATGGGGTGTCCGGAAACCGCTTTGAGCTTCTGCCGAGCCTGCTCGAATTTCGGGAGGAGCACTCGAATCATGGAGGGCGGGAGCATTTGTTTGAGCACGCCTTCCGCGATAGTCAGCGAAACTGCATCGGCGAGGTCAACTCCGGCGAAGGTCTCTTTCTGGCCGGGGAGCCAGTGCCAGCCGTAGGGCTTGGACGCATCGTTGGAGCGGATGCCGAATTGTTTCTCAAGTTGGGTCAGATCCCGTTCGACGGTGCGCTTGGTCACCACGTAGCCGGAGTCACCCAAGCGCTCGACGAGTTGGCTGCATTCGATGCTGGGCGAGCGGGTGGGGAGGAGTTTCAGGAGTTCCCACTGGCGTTCAAGGGCGAGGTGATTGGATGACTTGGGCATAATTAAATTACAAACAGTTTAGTAGATTGAGCGACAGAATACGTCGCAATGATTGAGGATTTTATGATTCCAAGAAAATTGCTAATGGCGACGTTAAGCACCGAAGCCGAGTGTTCGCCCACCCTTGTCGCACTTGATTCGGCACTCCTCGACAACCGCCTGGGCATAGTCCTGAGCGCTTCGAAAGTTACGAAAGTTGTGCTGCCGAGTCACATTAGCGAAATCACCCGGAGTGCAGTGACTCATCGCGGTGAGCTGCTTCCGCGCTTCTGCGATGCTGCCTGCGATGCCTAAATTTCGAGTATGTTTCTCCAATAGAGAAACGGCCTGATCGTCTGACAGGTAGTTGAAACGTAGTTTGATGTCGAAGCGCCGTAAGGCGGCGTGATCAATGTCATCCATGAGATTGGTTGAGGCGATAAAGATGCCATCGTAGTTTTCGATCTGGGTCAGCATTTCATTGACTTGAGTGACTTCCCATGAGCGAGAAGCTCGTTCGCGGCTCTGTAGGAACGAGTCGACCTCGTCAATCATGAGGATGGCTTGCTGATCACGGGCTTCTTCAAATGCCATGGCCAGATTCTGCTCTGCTTCTCCTAGAAAAGGGCTCAGCAGATCGGATGCTTTTTTGATTCTGAGAGGGTGACCTAATTCCTGGGCTAACCAATGTCCCAGAGTGGTTTTTCCGGTTCCGGGAGGGCCGTAGAGGCAGATGCGGCAGGAGGGATGTTGCCTTAATCCCTGAGTCAGGCTTTCAAGCGATTGCTCGCAGTTGAGATATTCCAGTCCATAGGTCTTTGGGATCTTGCTCTCCGAGTGTCCAAACATAGCTGTGTCATGTTGTTGAGCCTTTAGTGTGCGTTTAACTAAAGACTGTAAAACGGGATCATACTGGCTCTTTCTAGAGGCTGCCGACAAACCTTCTGCGACCGAGGCGGCTCTGGCGACAACCGCTGGCGTCAGGTCGTCGCTGAGTGATAGCTTCTGAAGTGTCATCGGGGAGGCTTTACCCTGGGTTATCTTTCGATACATCCGGACACGGTGTTTGCGGGGAGGCGGAGTCACTTCGACGATAAAATTGAAACGACGTGCAAATGCAGCTTCGACTCCCCGAATAGAATTGGAGACCCAGATGGTCGGTATGGGGTTGGATTCCAGGCGGCGGTTCATCCAACCCTTGTTTTCGCTGGCCAGACTTTGACTGAAGAATGAACTGCTTCGAAAAACATCCTCCGCTTCATCAAAGACCAGCATGGCTCGCCTGTTATCCAGCAGGGCATTCGCTTTGACCAATGCATCCATACGGCTATGATGCCTCGCCACCTTTCCGTCTGCATCTTCAGACGCCACTTCATATAAGCTGGCACGCAGCTCGCGGGCGAGCACGCGGACCAGTTCGGATTTTCCGGTACCGGGCTTGCCATACAAATAAAGGTTTACGCCCCGGTGTTTCTCCCGAAGTGCAACCCGTAGATGTTGCCGGATTTGGCCGAGCACTTCTTTCATGTGAGGGTAGTCCTCGTAAGTGAGATCCGTTGTGGGTGACGGAGTGACCGTGTCACAAATTAGGGAGTTGGCATCGCAGACCTTATAGAGCATTTTTTCTGCTAATTTAGGATCGGAAATCTCCAATTCATGATGGTCTCGACCTTTGCCCCATTTGATAAGTCCCATCTGAAATAGACGGCTTCCCCCAGAAGTGGCTTTTTGTAATTCCTCTAAGTTGTAATCCAATGCAGCCGCGACTAATGAAAGAAATTCACGACGATTTCTTGCCCCACCGGTGAGCAGCATGTCTCTAATGGCCCCATTAAAAGCTGTGTGAGCGTGGAATGCCAGTAAGTCACACTCGATGCTGTTGAGCTCGAAAAGTTCCGCGACGACCTGACAGTTCTTCTGGTAGTGTTTTGGTCCATGGGCGGGTGTGGCTGCATTCGCTTGAATCAAAGACATAATCTCACGGATCACTTCGGCTCGTTTGAATTTTTTGGTCTTCGGACGGGATTTCTGAACTTCATGCTCATAATCGGCGGCGACTCTTTTGTATAGATTAGGGTGAATCGACCTTTTCAGTTCAAGGATGAGATCCGCTCCTTCAGGGGTTCTATGCTCCATACCAATCGCTCTGGCCACATCCAGATCTGATAAACGATCCTCCTCAACAAAACGCAGCATAGCCCGGTCGATCATTAACATCCGCAATATCCATATCTTATACAGTTCTGTGAAGTCGTCATTTTGCATGACCATCATCATACACAAAGCTGCGTCATTTTACGTCGCGGTCAGGGTGTTTATAAATTAGTGGTGCGAGAGCAGAGCATAAATGGCTGCTGGCGCTATTTTCAATAACGCCAGCAGTGATCTTTTACTTGGAGGCTCCGCGAAGTCGCCGAGTGCTTAAGCGTGATCGGACGCAGCGCTCTTCTAGGAGTGCTTCCCTCACCGCATTGACATCGAAACGCACGAGGTGCCCGATTTTGAAATACGGGATGGTCCGTTGCGCTTGCATTTTGCGAAGCCAGCGAAGCGAGGGTCTGCTCTGCTCATCAAATAGAGCTTCGAGCAGACGTTCTGCGGTGACTAGTTTCGGTTCGTTTTGGTTTATTTCTGTTTCCATCCAGAAAGATTCCGGGACTTTCTCAGAGTAATGAACGGCTAAATTTCACTATTTTTCAAAGACGAATAAAACGTACGAAAGAAAAATTAAAATACAAGTTAACAGAAATCATAGCCTGGGTTATTCTTTATGAAGTTCCGAGCGGTTCGGAAGACGCCTTCATTTAAGCGGGTCGATGAACCAGCAAGGGCATTCAACAAAAGACAATAACCAGAAAAGAAACAATTATGGTAACTACTCAGGTCTTTTCACTGAAAACTCATGAATTATTATCTGATTTGCAGAACATAGGGTTGCCCATGAGCGCCAGATTAATGGCGTCATAAACGGATCCCCCTCGTTTTTGTGCGGTCGA
>Ga0222653_1001035_pt1 | contig 14714 bp, 8 predicted proteins | sample AntAcemetagen419_FD_179856 | JGI IMG/M metagenome (GOLD analysis project Ga0222653, IMG submission 179856) | Saline water microbial communities from Ace Lake, Antarctica - #419 | ecosystem: Environmental > Aquatic > Non-marine Saline and Alkaline > Saline | place: Antarctica: Ace Lake | collected...
AGCTCAGCGTCCAACGGAAAACCGTGATGAGTCTCGGTTAATGGTTGTACATAAGGATTCTGGAAAAATAGAGCATAAACACTTTCATCAGCTTATAGACTATTTCGAAGATGGAGACATGATGGTGCTTAATAACACTAAAGTATTTCCTGCTCGTATGTACGGAAACAAAGAAAAGACTGGAGCGGTGATAGAAGTTTTTCTATTAAGAGAACTAAATAGAGAAAGTTTATTATGGGACGTTTTAGTGGATCCCGCTAGAAAAATTAGAATTGGAAATAAGCTTTACTTCGGAGAAAACGATGAGCTAGTAGCAGAGGTTATAGATAACACGACTTCTAGAGGTAGAACTTTAAGGTTCCTTTTTGATGGCACGCATGACGAGTTTAAAGCTACTATAGCTTTATTAGGAGAAACACCTCTTCCTAAGTACATAGACAGACCCGTAGAGCCAGAAGATGAAGAGAGATTTCAAACGATTTATGGTTCACAAGAAGGTGCTGTAGTAGCTCCTACTTCTGGATTACACTTCAGTAAGCAATTAATGAAGCGTTTAGAGATAAAAGGAATTGACTTCTCTGAGCTTACTATGCATATAGGACTCGGAACATCTAGAGCAGTAGAAGTAGAAGACCTTACCAAGCACAAAATGGATAGCGAACAATTGGAGATTCCTCTAATAACTGCTGAAAGAGTAAATGCGGTAATGGAGAAAAAGAAAAGAATATGTGCTATAGGGGCCACTACTATGAGGTCTTTAGAAACTAGCGTGAGCACTTATGACCAACTTAAACCTTATTCAGGATGGTCTAATAAATTTATATTCCCTCCTTACGATTTTAAAATCGCTGATAGCTTAGTGACTAACCTTCACACTGAACAAAGCCCCCTAATGATGCTTGTAGCAGCGTTTGCTGGTTATGACTTAACTATGGAGGCTTACCAAGAAGCAATAAAAGAAGAATACAGATTCTTTGCTTATGGAGACGCTATGTTAGTGATCTAAATAAAAAACATTTTTATAAAAAAGGCGACCACTAGTGGTCGCCTTTTTTATTCCCTATATTTTTGAGTTATTACTTTACTCTTTTAATACTACAACCTAAGTTCTTCGTAGAATTAGGATCAATTTTCTTTCCTGCAGCTAAATTAGTAATGGCATTACTTAACCAAGGCTCCTTTACTTCAGCAGAAGAATCCACATTATCATCTATAGCTCCTTTATAAACCAGCTCCATATTATTATTGAACATATAAATATGTGGTGTCGTTCTGGCTCCGAAAGCATCTGCTAGGGCAGACTCTTCATCTACTACATAATAGCTTCTATATCCTTCCTGTTTTGCATGAGTTCTCATCTTCTCCAAGCTGTCGTCACCATCTCTTTTAGCTTCATTAGAGTTAACTAGCACCATTCCTATCCCTTGCTCCTTACACTGGTCATACACCTCATTATATCTTCCTTCCCATCCCTCCCCTCTTCCTCCAACTACAAATGGACAAGTGTTACAAGAGAATACTACCAACAATCCATTTTCCTCCTTAATGTCATCTAACGAAAGTGTTTTTCCTGATACGTCCATCATTTTATGATCAGGCATAGGGGCTTTTTTTCCGATCTCTAAAACTTCATTTACATCTACCGAAAATGCCGCAGAGGCCAATAAAGATATCGCTAACAATACTGTTTTCATATTAAAATAAATTTGAAAGACTAAGTTGTCTTTGTGATTTGCAACGCAAATATGAGGACTCTTTAGAAAATAGTGTCCCGAAATAATAAAACCAAACTAGTTTAAAATATCAAGGGCTACTCCGCTGAGTGGCCCTTGATGGTAAATAAATGAAAACAATTAAACTATCTAATATCTCTACATGAGAACTTACAAGAGATGATACGTGTATGGAAAAAAGAATGTTACAGTAAAAAGTAAAAAAGTATTTCTTTCTCTAAAAAGAATTGTTTCAACGTTCCTCTAAATGAATGTTTTAAATCATAGACATCTTACCGTCAATGTATTAATAGCTAAACGGTGAGGACTTAACAATTACTTCCCAAAATTGAAAATTTTCACTAGGAATACAAACCTTACCAAATACTAGGATAAACTATGCGGAAAGAAGCCGCTGTATTCTTTCCTAGGCAAGAAACTTTAAAGGTGAAGGAGAAAATGACTAGGTATTAATGATAAAAGCGACTGAACTAAAAAGACTGTTAACCATTCTATGAGCGCTTAGATCTAGGACGCCTCAAATCTAAAAGCGGGGCAGAATAGCTCTGCACTGAGCAAACGGAGTCGTGAGTTTTTATCTAGATTCGCAGAACCATGAAATTCGGAAAACTAGAAGACCTTTCAGGAATAGAGTTTATTCTCCCTCCTGACCATCCGCATACCTTAAGTAACCTCGCATTGCAACGCCTAGAAGAGAAAAAAATCTACCTGGGTGGAACCATGTGGAACATCCCGAAGTGGAAAGGGAAAATTTTTCCAGCCAAGACGAAAGCTGACCAAATGGGGGTAGAATACTGCAAGCAATTCAATACCATTGAGCTTAACGCTACTCATTATAAAATTCATGGTCCAGAAATAATTTCCAAGTGGAAGAATTTCAGCAGTGCAGAGTTTCTGTTTTGCCCGAAATTCCCTAACCTCATCACTCATTATAGACGGTTTCTTAATTCAGAAGGGTTAACTGATGAGTTTCTCTTGGCCATTTCTCACTTTGAAGAAAAACTAGGCCCTAGCTTTATTCAGCTGCGCCCAGATTACTCGCCTAAATATGCCGACCGATTGGTAGACTATTTAAAAACCATCCCCGAAGATTTTAGCCTAGCTATTGAATTCAGACATCCTGAGTGGTTTACTGGAAATAGCGAAGCTGAAAAAGTTTGGACTCTTATAGAGGAGAGAAACATTTCAGCTGTCATATCGGCTACTGCAGGAAGAAGAGATGCTCTGCATATGAGAATGACCTCCGATACTCTAATCTTAAGATTTGGCGGGTATGACCTAGACCCATCAGATGAAATTAGACTTACCCAATGGGCTGACCGAATCCAGTACTGGATGGAAAACGGACTTAACCACGTTCACATTTGGATGCATCAATTCAACAGCATTAAAACTCCAGAAACGTGTATCCTATTTGGGAAACTGCTTGAAGAAAAAACAGGAATATCGGTAAAAGTGCCCTCTATGGTTCAAGAGCAGGGCAGCTTATTCTAAAAGAATATAGAATTCAAAAAAAAGCACCATTCAAGAAAATGAATGGTGCTTTTTAAAACTAAAAATTTTTGTGCGTTAGCCCTGTTTTCCATGACAAGATTTAAACTTCTTACCAGAACCACACGGACAAGGTTCATTTCTCCCCACCTTGGCTTCTACTCTAATCGGCTGAGCCTTTGGCCTAGGAGCTGCTGCATTTGGATTCCCTCCTGATCTCGCTGCTGCAGCTCTTTCAGAGGAATTCATCACGTTTGATTTTTGAGCTACCCCTTGCGGTGTTGCCGTTTTTCTAACGCTGTCTGCACCCTGAACTTGATTCTCATTAATAGGTAAAGAACATTTCATTAAGAATGAAGAAACCTCTTCGTTTACCTCACTGATCATCTTCTTAAACAACTCGTAAGATTCGAACTTGTATATAAGTAATGGATCTTTCTGCTCATGAGATGCGAACTGAACATTCTGACGAAGATCATCCATATTTCTTAAATGCTCCTTCCACTTATTATCTATTACCGAAAGAGTAACCCCTTTTTCTAAGTCTTCTACTAATGTCTTAGCTTTAGATTCATGGGCTTTTTCTATGTTGGCTACTATGTTTAGTTGTTTTCTACCATCAGAGAAAGGTACCGCCATGTTCGTGTAGCTATTGGCCTCATCCTCAAAAACTCTAGCAATCACAGGGAATGCCTGGTCTGCCATAGATTGAGCTCTTTTTTCGTAATTAGCATTGGCATTTACATATAACTGGCCAGTTAACTCCTCTGGTTTTTTAGAGTCAAATTCATCTTGAGAAAATGGGGTGTCTATAGAAAGTCTAGCTAACGTAGCTAATTTGAAATTCTCAAAATCTTTAGTTGGAGAATACGCAGAAACCACTTCCTGAGCCATGTCATAAAACATGTTAGCTAAATCCAGCTTTAGTCTCTCGCCATCTAATCCGTTTCTTCTTCTTTTATAGATCACCTCTCTCTGAGCATTCATTACATCATCATACTCAAGAAGACGCTTTCTTACTCCGAAGTTATTCTCTTCTACTTTCTTCTGCGCTCTTTCTATACTCTTAGTAATCATTCCATGCTGGATAACCTCGCCTTCTTTGAAGCCCATTCTATCCATCACCTTAGCTGTTCTGTCAGAACCGAAAAGTCTCATCAAGTCATCCTCTAAAGACACGAAAAACTGGGAAGAACCAGGATCTCCCTGTCTACCAGCCCTACCTCTTAACTGTCTATCTACCCGTCTAGAATCATGTCTTTCAGTACCTACAATAGCTAAACCACCTGCAGCTTTCACTTTAGCGCTTAACTTGATATCGGTTCCCCTACCAGCCATATTCGTGGCTATGGTAATTTGTCCGTCATTTCCAGCCTCAGCCACTATCTCTGCCTCACGTTGATGCATTTTAGCATTCAGTACATTGTGCTTGATGTCTCTCATATCCAACATCTTCCCTAGCAGCTCAGACACCTCCACATTAGTAGTACCTACTAGCACTGGTCTTCCTTGTTCTGTTAACTTTACTATTTCATCTATTACAGCATTGTACTTTTCTCTTTTAGTTCTAAAAAGCAAATCATCCCTATCATCTCTAGTTATAGGTCTGTTTGTAGGAATTATAACTACATCTAACTTATAAATATCCCATAATTCCCCTGCTTCAGTTTCTGCTGTTCCTGTCATACCAGACAGTTTATGGTACATTCTAAAGAAGTTTTGAAGAGTAACCGTAGCGTATGTCTGTGTAACAGCCTCCACCTTTACATTTTCTTTAGACTCTATAGCTTGGTGTAATCCATCAGAGTAACGTCTACCTTCCATGATACGTCCCGTCTGCTCATCTACTATTTTCACCTTATTATCCATTACTACATACTCTATATCTTTTTCGAATAAAGTATATGCCTTTAATAATTGGTTGATTGTATGAACTCTCTGAGATTTTATACCGAAGTCATTCATCAGCTCCTGCTTCTTCGCTAACTTATCCTCATCACTCCCCTCGCCATTTTCTATATCTGCCATATCAGACCCTACATCAGGCATGATAAAGAAATTATCATCATCCAGGTCTTTACCTATTATTTCTAATCCTTTAGGCTGTAGCTCTATAGCATTTGTTTTTTCATCTATCATAAATAATAGCTCTGCATCTACTAGGTGCATTTCACGGCTATTATCCTGCATATAAAACCCTTCTGTTTTTAAAAGCTGGGCTCTTACCCCCTCTTCACTTAAATACTTTATGAGTGCTTTATTTTTAGGCAGTCCTCTAAATGCGCGTAGCAATGACATTCCACCCTCTTTAGCATCCTCCTTTGAAACCTCTCCTTCAGCTATCCCTTTTAATTTGATTTTAGCATCAGCTAAAAATTGCAACGCCAATTGTTTCTGGGCGTTTACTATAGACTGAATTTTAGGTTTAAGCGCATCAAATTCATGCTCATCTCCTTTCGGGGTAGGACCAGAAATAATCAATGGAGTTCTAGCCTCATCCACCAGCACAGAATCTACCTCATCTACAATAGCATAATGGGGTTTTCTCTGAACTAAACTCTCGACCTCAGAAGCCATATTATCTCTTAGGTAATCAAAACCGAACTCATTATTCGTACCATAAGTAATATCTGCTTTGTAGGCATTTCTTCTTTCTTCAGAGTTAGGTCTGTGCTTATCTATACAGTCTACAGTTAAGCCATGGAATTCGAAAATAGGGCCCATCCACTCACTATCTCTTCGAGCTAGGTAATCATTCACGGTAACTAAGTGAACTCCTCTACCCGCCAATGCATTTAAGAACATTGGCAGCGTGGCTACTAATGTTTTTCCCTCCCCCGTTTGCATCTCGGCTATTTTGCCTTGGTGCATGGCTATGCCACCTATAAGCTGTACATCGTAATGTACCATCTCCCATTTTATAACCGCGCCTGCAGCATTCCAAGCAGTTTTCCAATGCGCCTTATCTCCATGGATTTCTATCGCATCTCGTTCAGCCGCCAGGTCTTTATCCATCTGAGAGGCGGTAACTTCTACCTCCTCATTTATCATAAACCTTCTAGCAGTTTCCTTTATAGTAGCGAAAGCTTCAGGCAAAATCTCATTTAAAACCTCCTCTAACTTCTCGTCAGATGTTTCCGTGAGTTTATCTATTCTTTCGAAATACTCCTCTTTATCAGTGATAGATACGCCCTCTTCATCAGCCTTTACTTTAATCTCCTTAATCTCATCTTCCTCTTCAGCTATATAGTCGGCTATTCTTTGTTTTAACTCTTCAGCCTTCCCTCTTAGCTCATCGTTAGTTAAGGTAGCGTATGTAGCGAAGAACTCATTGGTCTTATCTACTAAAGGATTCATTAATTTGATGTCCTTTTCCGCCTTATCTCCTACGAACCTCTTTATTAATTTATTTATTGAACCTATCATTATGTCTATTTCTCAGTGTTATTTCGGGAAACTATAGCCCAAATTTTCGCGTTGCAAAAATAATTCAAAACCTCCTGCATGCATTCAAATACTACGAGCCAATGTCATAAATCATTCCAACGAATCTGCGTATGACATATTGGCTGAGTCATCAAACACAATCACCCCTTTTATTCTAAAGCTATAACATGCAAACACGAACTCAGCAAGCTATTTTTTTAACACGTTTTCCATACTCCCCTCTAATCTTATTATTATCAATTAATTGCAAGCCTAAATTCCCCGTAAAAAAGAAATGAACAGAAAAAACAAGGGTTGTTGAAACCTCCTCCACACTTGATAAACCCCGATGTTTCACGAACTAATCAAAGATGCAGAAGCATGTGGAATGAGTGTGTAAAACTATGTCCAATTGTGAATTGTTTAGTTGGCTAAACAAGAAATAAAAACTCAATATTTGTGGAGTCTAGAAAACACACGAATTCTGCTTTTGTAGAAATTCCGTTCTAAGCATACCGATTGGCTTCAGTAACCGAGGAGCCAAGGTCAACAAATAAAATATCAGAACCCCAAACTAAGAGCCGATAGGCAATGCCCCTTCGACTCTAAAACATTCAGTAAGATGGCAGAAACAAATAGATTACCAGAACCAATTTTAGAGGACAATCCAAACAGATTTGTACTGTTCCCCATAATACATGATGATATTTGGGCTTTCTATAAAAAATCAGAAGCTAGCTTTTGGACTGCTGAAGAAATAGATTTAGAAGCAGACCAAGTAGATTGGGAAAAGAAGTTAAACGATGACGAACGTCATTTCATAAAACATGTTCTTGCCTTTTTCGCTGCTAGTGATGGTATCGTTAATGAAAACCTAGCAGAAAATTTCGTAGCTGAAGTTCAGTATACTGAAGCTAAGTTCTTTTATGGTTTCCAGATAATGGTGGAGAATATTCATTCAGAAACATATTCTTTACTGATAGACACCTACATCAAAGACACAGCCGAAAAGAACATGCTTTTTAATGCGATAGAAACATTAGATTGTGTAAAAAAGAAAGCTGACTGGGCATTGAGATGGATTGACAACGGTAACTTCGCTGAGAGGATAGTAGCTTTTGCTGCTGTAGAGGGAATCTTTTTCTCAGGTTCATTTTGTTCTATTTTCTGGTTAAAGAAAAGAGGATTAATGCCAGGACTAACTTTCTCTAACGAATTAATCTCAAGAGACGAAGGTCTGCACTGTGATTTTGCTTGTTTACTTTATAACGATCATATCCAAAACAAGCTAGACCCAGAAGACGTTAAAAAGATTATCGTAGACGCAGTAGATATAGAAAAGGACTTCGTAACAGATGCACTTCCAGTAAGACTGATAGGCATGAACTCTGACCTTATGACTCAATATATCGAGTTTGTGGCAGACAGACTATTAGTAGAGTTAGGATGTGAGAAAGTATATGATGCTACAAACCCTTTTGATTTCATGGAAATGATTTCTCTACAAGGAAAGACAAACTTCTTTGAGAAACGAGTAGGTGAATACGCTAAAGCTGGCGTAATGACTGGAAAGGAATCACAAACGTTCAGTTTAGACGAAGACTTTTAGTCTGACCCGCTGAACACCCCGCATACCTAAACAAATCTATAAAACCACAGTAACCGTGAATTAAGTGTTTATTTCATGTGAGAGAACTATTCTCTCTAAATTCACCCATTACTAACCTTATAACCACACAGGAGCAACACCATGTATGTATTAAAACGAGATGGCCGAAAAGAGACGGTACAATTTGATAAAATTACCGCCCGAGTTAAAAAATTATGTTACGGATTAAACGTAGCAGTAGACCCATTAAAGGTGGCCATGAAGGTCATCGAGGGAGTTTATGATAGTGTAACCACATCTGAACTTGATAATTTAGCCGCAGAAATAGCAGCTACTAACACCACTACACATCCAGATTATGCGCAGCTAGCCTCTAGAATAGCTGTAAGTAACTTGCATAAGAACACCAAGAAATCGTTTAGCCAAACGATGACTGATCTTTATGAATATAAAGACCCTAAAACTGGAGCGAATGCTTCTCTAGTAGCAGAGGATGTTTACAAAACTATTATGGATAATTCAGAGAGATTAGACTCTACGATTATCTACGATAGAGATTTCAACTATGATTACTTTGGTTTTAAAACCTTAGAGAGATCTTACCTCCTAAGAACATTAGGTCAAGTGACTGAGAGACCTCAGCACATGCTCATGAGAGTTTCTGTAGGAATACATGGTGATGATTTAGAATCTGCCATAGAGACTTATAACATGATGAGCCAAGGATGGTTTACACATGCTACTCCTACGTTATTTAATGCTGGAACTCCTAAGCCTCAAATGTCTTCTTGTTTCTTACTTACGATGAAAGAAGATAGTATCGATGGGATTTATGACACGCTAACACAGTGTGCTAAAATTTCTCAGAGTGCTGGAGGAATCGGTCTTTCTATACATGACGTAAGAGCTAAAGGGTCTTACATCAAAGGAACCAATGGAACTTCTAATGGAATAGTACCTATGCTCAAAGTGTTTAACGACACGGCTAGATACGTAGACCAAGGTGGAGGTAAAAGAAAAGGTTCTTTCGCTATATACATGGAACCATGGCATGCAGACATTATGGATTTCTTAGATCTTAAGAAAAACCATGGTAAAGAGGAACAAAGAGCTAGAGATTTATTCTACGCAATGTGGGTATGTGATTTATTCATGCAGCGTGTAGAAGATGGCGGAACCTGGACATTAATGTGTCCAAATGAGTGCCCTGGTCTTTCTGATGTTTACGGAAAAGAATTCGAAGCGCTTTATACGAAGTATGAAACTGAAGGAAAAGGAAGAGAAACGATCAAAGCTCAAGAGCTATGGTTTAAAATCTTAGAATCTCAGATAGAAACGGGTACTCCTTATATGCTTTATAAAGATGCTGCCAATGAGAAATCTAATCAGAAAAACTTAGGAACTATTAAGAGTTCTAACCTCTGTACTGAGATTATGGAATATACAGCTCCAGACGAAGTGGCCGTATGTAACCTAGCAAGTATAGCAGTTCCTAAATTCGTAATAGATGGTGAGTTTGATCACAAAGAGCTTTACAAAGTAACTTATAGAGTAACTAAGAACTTAAACAAAGTAATAGACAGAAACTATTACCCTGTAAAAGAAGCTGAGAACTCTAACATGCGTCACCGTCCAGTTGGAATAGGTATCCAAGGATTAGCAGATGCGTTTATTAAAATGCGTTTCCCTTTCGATTCTCCTGAGGCTAGACTCATGAATAAAGAAATCTTCGAAACTATATACTTCGCAGCTTGTACAGCTTCTAAGGATTTAGCTATAGAAGAAGGAGCGTATGAATCGTTCAAAGGTTCACCAGCTTCTGAAGGGTTACTTCAGCCAGATTTATGGGGAGTAACTCCTTCTGATAGATGGGACTGGAAAACACTGAAAGCTGAGATAGTAGAAAAAGGAATGAGAAATTCTCTTCTGGTGGCGCCTATGCCTACTGCATCTACTGCTCAAATTTTAGGAAATAACGAATGCTTCGAGCCTTACACTTCTAATATTTATACGAGAAGAGTACTTTCTGGTGAATACATCATCGTGAACAAGCATTTATTAAGAGACTTGAACGCGTTAGGACTTTGGAATGACGAGATGAAGAATAAACTCATCGCGGCTAATGGTTCTGTTCAAGGAATAAAAGAAGTTCCAGAAAATCTAAAAGCACTTTATAAAACGGCTTGGGAAATTTCTCAAAAAGTAATTATAGATATGGCTGCAGACAGAGGGGCTTTCATTGACCAATCACAGTCATTGAATATTTTCATGGAGAATGCAAACTTCAAAAAAATGAGTTCAATGCATTTTTATGGTTGGAAGTCAGGTTTAAAAACTGGAATGTATTACTTAAGAACGAAGGCAGCTACAGACGCTATCAAGTTCACAGTAGACAAGAAATACAAAGAAGTAGCTCCAGTGGCTAAAACCGAAGAGGAAAGACAAGAGGACGAAGAGGCTATGGCATGTTCTATTGATAATGGAGACGACTGCGATATGTGTGGTAGTTAAACCATTCCTTATTTGAATAAGAAACTATTAAGTTAGTAACTGATAATTTTTATCTCTATTAAAAACGCCTTTTGATTTATCAAGAGGCGTTTTTTTTGTTCAAATTTTAATTACTTAATCAGAAATATCCGATACCAGAACAATGAAACACTTGAAAACAGCTTAGAGATTTGTATTTTTAGCGTAGCAATCACAAACACTATATTTAAATAACATTACTCTTTCTGAAACATCTCTATTCCATATTGTTCTTACTAGCAAGCTTATTCTCTTTTCATTATTCCTATGCACAAGAGAGATTCAATATAAGGTATGATAGTGGATTTCCAAACACCCTATTATTTGGGGTAGTTGAAGTAGATGGAGGATATTTTTGTAGTGGAATTTTAGGTGACACTATCTCAAATGGTTCTGGAACACCCACTTTATATGCAAAGTTTGATTACAACGGAGAGCTTTTATGGCAAAAAGACTTTGGCGGAAATGGAGGAGAAGAGCCTTTAAAATGTCGAGTTCTTAGTTCTCAAAATTCAGATTTACAATACCTGAATGATTCTACTCTCATCCACAGCGGAGTTACTTATGATAATTAATGGGTGAGGCAGGGTTATATCATGAAAGTGAATCTTGAAGGAGATACATTAGAAATGATTCGGTTTTACTCTCCTAATTATGGTCAAGAGTTCCCATATAACTCTATAACCACTACGCGGTGCAAGGTCAATACAGAAGGAAACATATTAGTATCCAGCTCCTACCTTAATCTAGGCACAGGTAATGATGTAGTCATTCATAAACTAACCCCAGAGGGAGAATTATTATGGCCTTATTATTACATACACGATCAGGAGTTTGATATTATCTATACCATCGTACCCACCGCTGACGGTGGAGCTATTTCATCAGCCTATGACATTCTAGAATTTGGTGTCTCAGGTAGAACATACTATTTTAAATATAATTCTAATGGGATTTTAGAATGGGATTTTTATTTCGGAGAAGAATATAATATAGGTGGTGGAACTGATATTATTCTGGACGATGGATTTTTAGTTTGTTCAACACAACAGCGTGATTTCGATTCTCCTAATGGTTGGGCTCCGTTAATACTTAAGATAAACACAATTGGAGGTTTAGAATGGAAAACTAAAATATTTGAAAACAATTATTCTATTGATCACAGACATAGAAAGATTTTAAAAACAATAGACGGCAACTATGTCTCAGGCGGAATTCATGGAATAGACTTGGTAGATGAAGCAGCAGTAAGCAGTGCTTTTTTGGCCAAGGTAAATGCAAATGATGGAGAACTAATGTGGACACGTAAATACAAGTATTTTGACCTAGGAAATGACATCCACCGTCTTCATGACCTTAAAACCACCAGTGATGGAGGATTTATCTTTTGTGGAGAAGCCAATGGTACAGATGAAGACAACCCAGATGTTACTGGCCCTAACCAGCAGGGTTGGCTGGTTAAATTAGATGAATACGGCTGTCTAGTAGAAGGGTGCCAATTATCAGATAATATCATCCCAAAAGAAGGAGATGACAGTACAGAATACTTTAAAGCAGGTCCAATTCCTTCGGGTCAATTTTTAAATATCTACCAATCTCAAAAATCTTCTCCTTTAGCTACCTATCAGCTGTTAGACCAAACAGGAAAAGTACTAGAATCGTTTTCTGCTATGAACAAAGGAACCACACTAATGCTGGATGTATACAAATATCAGCCTGGAATGTATCTACTTTATTTATCACATGGGAATAAGCTATTGCAGAGCCAAAAAGTCATTATAAAATAGGTGTTACTCACACTCTTTCTGAAGTTTTAAGCACATCAGAAAAACACCTCATTATAGTAAATTTCAGCTTATTAAAACATTCACTGACTCAATGCATGAAGTCTAAAACCGAAGAGGAAAGACAAGAGGACGAAGAGGCTATGGCATGTTCTATTGATAATGGAGACGACTGCGATATGTGTGGTAGTTAAACCATTCCTTATTTGAATAAGAAACTATTAAGTTAGTAACTGATAATTTTTATCTCTATTAAAAACGCCTTTTGATTTATCAAGAGGCGTTTTTTTTGTTCAAGAATCACTAGAGAACATCTCGCCCATTCCTACTAGCTATGCTAATTCATAGCACTATACAGAAACAGTAAAAGCGGAATTACCACACTGCTATATACAGCGTCTAAACTGAACATTCTAGAGAGGTGACTCCCGAAACTAGAAGATCTACGTTCCATTTATTGGAGGAACCCTTTTGCTCATAGTAAGTAACGCATACACTTCAAGAGGATTCATCACACATTGTGACATCGTTTCATCATCTCGTTGCTTCATTCATTTATCTTTGCTACGCGAGTAAAAATAAAGATGAAGAAAGACATGAAATTCGGTACCAAGTGCATCCATGCTGGAGTAGAGCCTGACCCAAGTACTGGGGCTATTATGACTCCGATTTTTCAAACATCTACTTTTGTCCAAACCGCTGTAGGAGAACACAAAGGACATGTTTATGCTCGGTCCAGTAATCCGACTAGATCGGCTTTGGAGAGTGCGCTGGCAGCATTAGAAAACGGAAAATACGGTTTGTGCTTTGGCTCAGGAATGGCTGCTATAGATAATATTATAAAAACCCTTAGACCTGGAGATGAAGTGATTTCTATAGGTGATGTATATGGTGGAACGTACAGACTTTTTACCACGGTTTATGCTCATTATGGCATCACATTTAACTTCATTAATCTTACCGATGGTGAGACGCTAAAACCGCACCTTACAGATAAGACTAAGCTAGTTTGGCTAGAAACTCCTACCAACCCTACGCTTAAGATAGCAGACATTAAATCTATAGCAGAAGTAACATCAGCTCACGGAGCACTGTTGGCGGTAGATAACACCTTTGCAACGCCTTATAACCAAACTCCATTAGACCTAGGAGCAGACATCGTTATGCACTCGGTAACTAAGTATTTAGGAGGACACTCCGATACCGTTATGGGAGCTATTGTATGCAATGATGATGCGCTGGCAAAAGAACTTTACAGATTACAAAATTCATGCGGAGCCATTCCAGGGCCGCAAGACTGTTTCTTAGTTCTGAGAGGACTAAAAACACTCCATCTTAGAATGAAACAGCATGCTATTAATGCGGGTGCCGTGGCTACAATGTTGAGCCATCATCCAAAGGTAGATAAGGTATATTACCCCGGATTAGCGGATAGCCCTGGTCAAAAAGTGGCTGCAGCTCAGATGAGAACTTATGGTGGAATGGTCAGTTTCACCATGAAAGAGGATAGCCTAGAGGCTGCACATAACGTACTGGCTAAGTGTGAGGTGTTCACACTAGCAGAATCTTTAGGGGGTGTAGAATCTCTTATAGGTCACCCAGCGACTATGACTCACGCTAGTATTCCTAAGGAAACTAGAGAGAAATCAGGGATTACTGATTCTCTTATTAGGCTAAGCGTAGGTGTAGAGGATACAGAAGATATACTAGAAGATTTAAGACAAGCAATAGGATAAAACCATGAACAAAATAGCCATTATAGGAGCAGGATTAGTAGGAAGTTTACAAGCCATTTACATGGCCCGAAAAGGGTTTGAAGTGTCAATATACGAGCGCAGATCAGACATTAGAGATGCTAAACTAGTGGCCGGAAGGTCTATAAATCTAGCCCTGAGTGATAGAGGCTGGAAAGCACTGAAAGGTGCAGGTATCAGTGATGAAATAGAGAAAATAGCCATTCCTATGAAGGGCCGTATGGTGCATGATGTGGAGGGGAACCAGAGCTTTCAGCCCTACGGTTTTGATGATCAAGCTATTTATTCTGTAAGTAGAGGCGAGCTAAATAAACAGCTGCTCATAAAAGCAGATGAATATCCTAATGTACAGTTTTTCTTTAACCAGCAAGTGAAAGATATAGATTTA
>Ga0222653_1001045_pt1 | contig 14598 bp, 17 predicted proteins | sample AntAcemetagen419_FD_179856 | JGI IMG/M metagenome (GOLD analysis project Ga0222653, IMG submission 179856) | Saline water microbial communities from Ace Lake, Antarctica - #419 | ecosystem: Environmental > Aquatic > Non-marine Saline and Alkaline > Saline | place: Antarctica: Ace Lake...
GTTGGCGAGTATTAAGCCAGATGTGTTCTGACAACCAGTCAAGCAGAAACGGCCAGCGGAATTCAATCTGCTGGCCGTTTTTTTCATGGCTTGATCTTACTGCGGTCTCACCGGCAACAGACTGTGTGAAGGGTGGTCCTGGTCGTGGTAAATCGTATTTGTCGCGTTCTATTTGCGGCGGTTATTATTCAGCGGTTCTCCCGTATTTGGATTAAGATCAAAACGTAACTCGACAGTGCCAATCGTCGCTGACACCTTTCCATTCTCATCGCCAAAATTTATTCGTCTAACCGAGAAAGTAACGACTGGAGCTTCGCTATCTCGATCGAAAGGGACCCCGAACTTTCTGCTCTAGTAAGCGCATCATATAATTTTACTAGTAACGGTCTCCACTCGGCGACAAAACTCTCAACATCCATATCGACAATCTCGCTGCCATCTAAAAGACGTTCGGTTGATCCGAGCAACTGCCGCCACTCGGCATTGAGTTTCATTTGCCCTTTAGCCCATTTGATGTTCCATACCGCGGCAAACGTATTTGATGGCCACTGAATTCTCAATTCACCATCAGGAGAGTCCAAAAGGGCTTCGATCATCTGAACGATGTCATCATACATCAGGCTGAGATCATACTTGTAGCTCACTGGAATATAGATTCCGTTCCATGAAATGAATGCGTGCTCGGTATCAAGTGGGAAAATCGACTCAATTGCTTCACCAATTGTCTCATCATCTTCGTTGACTTGTTCAGTCACGGATGGGTTGCTGACTTGAATGTGAAATGACATGATCGGCCTCTGATTCTGGAGAAAAAATGTTGCGAGGAACCGTTTATCGTTTTCAGAGTAAAAAAAGCAGAGCCTCAAAACAGTTCGCCAGGAAAAACTGGTAAGCCAAATTTAGAATAAAACCTCAGTATCAATTGTCAAACCCTGTTTCGATGCTGAGGCTTTGATGGATTCCGGTAACCCGTCTTTAATCGACCAAAGTTACATCCAGCGTGATGTCGGCGTTGAACAGTTTTGAGACGGGACAGCCGGCTTTGGCCATGCCTGCCAGCTCGTCCAGTTTGGCGGCATCGGCGCCGGGAACGCTGGCTTTCAATGTCAGATGAATGGCGTTAATCGCAAAGCCGCCATCGACCTGATTCAAAGAGACTTCGGCAGACGTCTCCAGTTTGTCAGCCGTAAGACCGGCGTCTCCCAGAATCTTTGAGAGCGCCATCGAGAAACAGCCGGCATGCGCGGCTCCCAGCAATTCTTCGGGATTCGTTCCCTGCTGATCTTCAAAGCGGCTGGAGAACCCATATGGTAAATCGCTTAACGCGCCGCTCTCGGTTGAGACGGTCCCTTTACCATCCTTTAAGCCACCCTGCCAGACTGCAGATCCCGTTCTTTTAATCGTCATCACAAACTCCTTTATTTTCAATGGAAACAATGAACATCATAGACGCGATCAGCTTAATCGATTCACGGCGTCATGTCACGCATCCTGCCGGAATTGTGTTCATCCCTGCATTTCTTGATTGATAAATTGAATACGGATGTCAAATAGGGTAGCCTGTTATTTCAGTTCGATCGTATTTCCCAAGAACCTCCTGCATTTGAGTGAATTGATTATGATGTTGAATTCCAAGCGCCTGTTGAATCGTACCTGTTGTGTTCTCACAATGGCTGTTGTTGGTTTTGCTTCTCAATTTGTATTTTCCGCTGAAAAACATGCCGCGAAATCTACGGAGAATCCCGGCACACAAGGCAATGGTAATTTTGTGATTGGTCCCGACTATAAAATCGATCCTGATCTGACCGACCAGGGCAATCCCAAAGGCAAGAGTTTCGAATTCTCCATGCCACTGGCGGACAGCAAAATTTTTCCCGGTGATGACAAGACGCTCGACTCCAGGAAGCCCGTACGCGAAACTCGCAAGATTTTCGTCTATGTACCCGCGGCTTACAAAGACGGCACAAAAGCCCCCATTCTGGTGACCCATGATGGGCCGAGCCGCCTGGATCTGGTTCGGAATGCACTGGATAATCTGACCATCTCAAAAGACCCGGAGCGCCGGCTGCCGGCGTTCATCGTCATCGGCGTCCAAAACGGCGGCAACGATGGCAAGGGGAGCGAACGCGGTCTGGAATATGATACGATGTCCGACCGCTACGCCCGGTTTATCAATGACGAAGTGTTGCCGGCCGTGCTGAAGAATAAGAAGATCAGAGCCGCCTATCCCCACATTGCCTTTACCGACAATCCCTGGGGCCGCGCCACAATGGGCTGTAGTTCCGGCGGGGCGGCTGCGTTGACGATGGGCTGGTTTCGGCCCGATTTATTTCGTCGTCTGATTACCTACTCGGGGACGTTCGTTGATCAACAGGATGATGATGCCCCCGAAGAAGCGAATTACCCCCTCGGTGCGTGGGAATATCATTCCAGCATGAAGCTGATCGAAAACAGTGAGAAGAAGCCGCTGCGTATTTTTACTCACGTTGCAGAAAATGACCTGCGTTCCCAAGATCCGGAATCCACCTATCACAACTGGGTGATGGCCAACAAACGCACGGCTGCGGCTCTCAAGGCGAAAGGTTACGACTACCGCTATGTTTTCAGTCGTGCTACCCGGCACTGTGATCGTAAAGTGTTCGAAAAAACGCTGGCCGATACACTGATCTGGACCTGGCGCGGTTATCAGCCGGAGTGATCGACCGGCGGGCATTCCACCGATAGGAAATTCCAGCAGTCAGTCGCAGAGCCCCGTTTGTTTTTTGTCGGTGTTTTTTGTCAGTGATTGATTATTGAACCACCTCAACGAGAGAGAATAGAAATAGAGAGAGCCACGAAATGATGAAACACACGCTTGGCAAAACGCACTGTCTGGGGTTATGCGGCCTGGTCGGACTTGCCTTGGTCCTCGGAACCTTTGGTGGAAATGTCCGCGCGGACGAGTCAAAAGCCGCACCCAAGTTTGCGAAAATATTGTTCCTGGGTAACAGTATTACGCTGCATGGACCGTCGAAGAAGATTGGCTGGGAAGGCAACTGGGGGATGGCGGCGAGCAAACTGGAAAATGATTACGTTCACATCGTGGTGCGTTCTCTTGCCAAATCGTCAGGAATGACACCGAAAACGATGGTGAAGAATATCGCCGCTTTGGAGCGGCAGTACGCCACATATGACCTGAGAAAAAACTTGAAGGACGCCTTCGCCTTTAAGCCTGATCTGGTTGTGCTTGCGATTGGAGAAAATGTGCCGAAGCTGGAGTCAGCGGAGGCGAAAGCCCAGTTTCAAGCCAGCGTTGAAAAACTGCTCAAGGAAGTAAAGTCAGACTACGATCCGACGATCATCGTGCGGAGTTGCTTCTGGCCTGATCCCGCGAAAGACGCAGCGCTGCGTCAGGCTTGCCAGCAGGCCGGTGGTGTGTTTGTCGATATCAGCAGTCTCGGCAAGGATGAAGCGAACTACGCCCGCTCGGAACGTGACTTTCAGCACGCCGGCGTCGCCGCCCACCCTGGCGACCGGGGAATGCAGGCGATTGCCGAGGCCATTGTGAAAGTTCTTCAACCGTAAAATTGTGTGGCCGGGAAGACGACTTTGGTTTACCTTTTTTTGCTGGAGCCCAGATAGAACTTGTTGACAAATCGGAATTCGCGAAAAGCGATCCGTTTCGCCCATCGGCACACAAACCGTGCTATTTTTTGTCGGCGGGCGGTTTTGCTTTCACTGCTGGAACGTTACTTGTTTTTCGTACGTCGATTGTCTGGACGTCGAGTTCTTTGCAGATATCGGTGACGCGCTGGGCGAATGCGGCGTCTGCTTTTGCATCAACGGCAAGGGTCACTTGCTTCGGTTTAGTTTTTATCAGGTGCTCCTGAAGTGAACTGAGCGTATGGTGGTTATATTTTTTGTTATGTTTATGGCCGACAAAAATATGATCGCCGGGCGTGATCGAAATAATAAACTTCAGCGGAGGCGTGACCGCGGTTTGTTTTTCCTGATTCGTTGTTTTCGGCTGCGGCTGATTTGGTTTGGGGGCAGCGTCTGCTGCTGGCGGAGTGCTGGGCGATTCGCTGCTCGGTTTTGGGGCACTCGCTTTTGATTGATCCTCTTTCTTAACCCGGTGCCAGACCCAAAAGGCAGGTTCCTTCAGATAGTTGCGATGTTTTTTGCCCGCAAACAAACCTGGTACATCAAAAAAACGATCTCCTTGAACACGGTACAGAAAGGAATATCCCTGCTCAGGTTCGCCGCCGACGGGATAGAAGGTGAAAATTTTGAAATCGCCATCTTTTTCGAGAATGAATTCGACGGAATGCTGGCGGACCAATTTTCCTTGCATACTGTAGCGTCGTAACGTTTCAACATTGCCTTTGATGGTTTTTACGCTGTGCGTGTTGGGGGCGCCGTTGTGTTCGTTGCCATGATACAGCTCCCAGGTCCCTTGTATTTGCCTGAGATCATTGAGCAGTTCCGGGTCGCGCGCCATCGCCTTTATTGATTCGTTAGTCGAGTCGGGATCTATCGCAGACGGCTTCTCTGCAGGGCTCGTCTCCTCCTCACTTTTTTCAGCAGCTTCTGACGGCTGACCGGGGTCGGCGGGTGCTGCTACTGCATTTTCGGATTCGCTTTTTTCAGGCTGTGCCTCCTGCTCCTGAGGTTCTGCCAGTAATGACATCGGGCCGACTGCCAGCAAGGCAAGCCCGATAAAAAGTAGCAACGATTTCCGGGCAGGGGAGAGATGAGATTTAGTTTTGCCTTGGACGATCATTTCGAGTCTCCTGTGAATGTTGAAGTGAAACATGAATCCACTGACTACCGGAGTGCGCAGCGGCTGGGAGGTGGAGAGAAATTCCACCGTTTCGAAAATGGCTTGTGCGTATTGTTTTGACTTGGTTGGTAACGTCGCTATGACCAGCGCATCACAGCATTGCTCTTCAGCCTGTTGCAGTTGTTGACGCGCCCACCAGGCGATGGGATTCCACCAATAAAGCCCCAGCACGAACAACTCGAACCAGCGAACTAGATAATCGCGGCGTCGCACGTGAGCCAGTTCATGGGCGATGAGCGTCGTTTGCTGGTCGTTGTCGAGCCGACTGAGCAGGTCGCTGGGAAGCAAAATAGAAAGCCGAAGGCCGACCGGCCAAAGCATAGGCGAAACGCGGCCTTCAAACACCAGCGCCCGGGGCGGACGCTCGATTTTCATTTGCATCGCCAGCGAATCGACAAGCGATTGTAGCTTTTCTGAGGCAGGAACCGCTTTTTGAACTTGCCGGTGAAACCGGAAAATGCGGACAGTTGCCATCATAAACCAAATGGCAGAACCCAGGAGCCACACCCGGCCGGCCCAGTTTAAAGCGATGAACCACGCAGGTTGCACCGTGACTGTTGCTGTCTTGCCCGCTGCGACATCGGCAGGCTCGTTTTTTTGCCGTGCGACAGCCTGCGCAGTCGCAGGCGAAGCAGGGGGTTCTGTTTCACTGACGCGGTCAGAAGCCGTTACAGAAGCAAGCTGCTCTAAAGGATCTGGTTGTTGATGCGTCAGGGGGACGGTCGTTTCTTGAATCGGTTCTAAACGCAACGAGAGCTGCTCAGGCAATGGTACCGATATGAATGGTGGCACGACCAGTTTGAGCAATACAACGAACCAGAGAGCCCAGGCGATGTGTGAGTTCCACCACAATCGCGTCACAATCAGCACCACTGCAGCCAATAGAGCAGTGCTCACCGTATTGATCAGCCCCATTTCAAGTAGCAAGTTCATGGAAGAATTCCCAGACAGATTGGATCGTTCATACCCGTTTTCAGTTCCCAGAATTAAATCGCCTTGTTCATTTAATCTTGATCATCGAGAAGTTTACGAATTTTCTTTCGGTCCTGCGCGTTGATCTGCTCGCCTTCGACCAGTTGAATTAACAGGGGAACGAGCGAGCCAGCCGAGAGCTTATTGGCTACCGCCTGTAGTTGCTGGCCTGCAAATGCTTCACGCGAAAGCGTCGGCTGGATGACATGCGCGAACGAACTGCGATCGCGGCGAATATATTTTTTTGCCTCAAGACGTTCGAGCAGTTTTTGCACCGTCGAATAGTCGGCATCGCGGCATTGGGGATAGACGGCCTCGACAATTTCTCGTTTCGTAGCGGGGCCGTTATCCCAGAGAAATTCCAGGAGAGAGAATTCCGCATCGGTAACCGCTTGCTTCTTCTTTGCCATCGATCCAGCCCGGGTTAAGAAAGCGTTGGTGATTTCGATTTTGCTATTAAGAGACAGGTTGTCTTCAAATACTAAGACAATGTGTCTCTAATGTCAAATATTATTTTCACTTGATCCGGTTCGAAGCGGGAACCTTTATATAAGCCTGATTTATTTAAACCAAGAACGACACGAAATACACAACAATTTCCTGTTCGCGGTACTTGTAAATCGGTAGCATGAAGCACGCCGAACAGGGCTGGATCAGGTTTGCTCTCATTCTTACTGATGATGATCTTCCCTGTGGTAAGGAGGCGCCTCATGCTTCAAATAGAATTTAAATTCTCGGACAAGTCTTCCAAAATGGATAATTTATCTAGTTTCGATTTGGGTGATATGGACTTACGAGGTGATCTAGGAACTGCCTCATCACATTCAAGGGTTCCAGACCAATCCATGATGATTGTACTATCTATCTCACCATTGCTGGATGGTGTCCGACGTTTTCTATCTACTCCACAAAAAGAGTATAAGTTCGTAGGTGTCGACTCATCCTTTGCAGTCGTTTTTTCCAAAAAGAACGATGGAAAGATCGACATACTTGTGGATAAGTGTCTCATCGAAACAACTAATGCTAGACAATTAAAAGCAGATATCGAAGCATCTGTCTTACGATTCATCGAGTATTTGGATGCAAGTGCTGTATCTCCCACTACCGATGCTCCTTTACTTGATCTCCACGATGCCTTCCAAGATTTTCAGCATTTCAGTGTCGAATAAATGGAAAAGTGGCAGCGACGAATGTCTCTGCCGGAAAAAACGGGAAAGTATAAACGCCTGAGCAAGTTTTTAGATGAGGATCAGATTTATGTCAGGTGCATTAGTCCAATGGGGAAGTCTCATAGTGATACCTATCATCTTGCTGTTACTGATTCGCCTAACAAAAGCGAATAAATTCTTTATTTTTCTTGGTGTCTGGTTGCTTGGTGCATATCTGTTAACAAATCGCGCAATCTATCTTGAAAAAATCGCGCCAGACTCTGACTTTGATATTATTTTTGCTTTAGCAATTTTATTGCATTCATTCTTGTTGGGCGTTTATTACGGAATCATTATGCTGACTTATTGTTTTTTTACTTTTTTAATTTCGAAATGGTCTCTGAAAAAATAAAGGTGACCGAAACGAATGACACAAGAAGAGATCAGCATGATTCAGGAATGTACGTCGTCATATCTCGCATCCGAACATCCTGACGGAAGCCTGACCATAACAATCGAGATTCCGGCACGGTTTGCTGAGTTGTGGCTTGTCAAACTATCTGAATTGAAAGCGACAGAAGATGACTTCGGTAGCGAACGTATCGAAGAATAATTCACACGCCGGACATTCGCTTCAACGCCGTGGCGGTTGGCTCCGGCTTGAATAAAAAGGATCAGCGACGAATGGCACTGCCGCTATTTTTTTGATTTGTGTTTGCGCAACGATTCCGGCGTGACACAGTCACGAGTTTAATTTTCTAATTTTTTGCCAGTTCGCTGGAAATTGTGTTTGGCAAAACCTCTCCTGGCATTATGCTGCGTTCTGGCAAGGCCTTCCTTGGGTTGGTGTGTGAAGACATTTGACCAAGGAAGGTTCTATGCCATTTATATCAGCTTCCCGTGTGAATACAGCATCATTTTCCCTTTTCAAACGTTCGATGATGCAAGATGCTTCGCTTCCGCTATCTGATGTAATCAACGATCAGCGCTGGCAGCAGGTGTTTGACAAACACGACATCGATTTCGGCAATGATCCCGATGACGTTTACACACCGGCAATTACGCTCTGGGCGTTAATCTCTCAGGTCTTCTTTGCCGGTGAGCAACGCAGCTGTAAAGCAGCCGTCATCCGTGTTGCCAGCTTAGGGGCGGCACTGGGCCGGCGGGTCTGCAGTACGAATACCGGGGCTTACTGTCGGGCGCGACTCAAAATGCCGTTTATTGCCATTCGAGACATTGTCCAGCAAATCGCAACCGATGCTGAAACGGCCTGCGACCAGAATCGTGTTCAGACCAGAGAGCAGTCAGTGGCTCGCCTCAGTCCTTCCAGCGTAGCCGATGCGAAGTCACGGCGCACTGGCGGTCGCATTCTGCTTGTTGACGGCTTCACCATCACCGCCGCCGATACTCCCGAGAATCAGCGTGCCTATCCGCAGAACCCGACTCAGAAACCGGGGCTCGGGTTCCCCGTTCTACGCTGCGTTTCTCTGATCTCGATGACGACCGGACTGCTGATCGATCTGGTGAGCGGGCCTTACAGCGGTAAAGGGAGTGGCGAAACGGCCCTGTTCTGGCAAATGCTCAATACACTCCAGTCGGGAGACACACTGGTAGCGGATTCGTATTACTGCACGTACTGGCTGGTGAGTGCGTGCCGTGCGCGGGGCGTTCAGATTCTGATGAAGAATCATCACTTGCGTGACGATCATCCTCAAACCGCACGGCGGCTGAGCAAACGGGAGAGATTGGTGACCTGGTCACGTCCCCTTGTCCGTCCTGCCTGGATGCCCCGTCAGGAATACTGGCGACAACCGCTGACGCTCACTCTGCGTCTGGTAGATGTGCAGATCAGTCAGCCGGGATATCGCGCCAAAACGTTTACGATTGCCACCACCATCACAGATCGGAAAGCATGCTCGGCGCACTGGATCGCCGCCGTATATCAGAGCCGCTGGCTGATCGAACTGGATATTCGCAGTATCAAGTGTTCTCTGGGAATGGATATTCTGCGTGCGAAGTCTCCGGCCATGGTACTCACGGAACTCTGGTCGTGCCTGCTGGCGTATAATCTGATTCGGTTCAAGATGCTGCAGAGTGGCATTGCGACAGGCCGTGATCCGCGCTCCCTCTCGTTTACCACCACGCAACAGATGCTGGCTGCAAGTTGGTTGTTGGGAGCCGTTATGAAAACGACCAAGGAATTAGCCACGCTCGGACAGCAGGTCCCCTGCAGCGAACGTGTGGGACATCGCACCGGCCGAACAGAACCCAGAGCCAATAAACGCCGAACTAAAGTGCTGGCTCTACTGAAGCAACCAAGGTACCATTATCATCAACAAAGGAGGACGATCGTATGAACGCAAACTGTTACGCCACAACAGGCAGTGCCATTCGGGGCAGCGACTCTTTTTACTCAACGAAATATAAGGGAAGTCGTGTTTATTATGGAAAAATTTCCTGATGATGATGATGACCCTAGATGGCCTATGATTCTTGCCTATCAAGAAGCAAAAGATCTGAGCTTAAGAATTTATAGATTATCTTTCCTCATGAGCATTTTGAAAAGTTCTATGAGAAGAAAACTCTACGACTACTGCGAAGAGGCTGCAAACCGTTTGCTGGAAATTGCTCTGGAATACTGGCCTGAAGAACCACAATTGTCGAAAATAATTGAGCAAGTAAAGAAGGATTGCAAAGCCTTTAGCCTCTTAGAAAGTGTTTTAACACAAGCGTCTGAAAGTACTAGCAGATGCCCAGTATGTCGTAGCATTCTTTTTGACACAGGGCTAAAATGGTATGCTGGTTATGAATTTATTGATAGTGAGCTATTTGAACAAATAATTAATCGTTGGCCAACTGATCGCTATTGTAAAAAATGCTATCATAATTTTGGTGATAGTATTGAGATATTGATGTCTTCAGAAGGATTCGATTGCGAAAACGATTGAAGTTCTCTATGCTGCAGAAAAGGTGTCTGACACGAATGGCACTGTCGAGTCCTAATATCTTTCAAGTGGTACTGTTGCGTAAACGATCTCTGAGAACCTGTCTGGGTTGTTGCATCAACGGATAGGACAGGAAAAGTTGTCAGGAAACTTTCATCCCTTCCAAGATTATGCTTGGTGGTTTTATATTTTAAAATTTGTCGGCCCATCCTCGAAGGCCCTGCATAATCATATCAATTGAAACTGTTCCGACGTAAAGTGCGGTGATGCGACCAGCGATCTCGATATACCTGTCAATTAACGCTTCCCGCGTTTGGTTCACCCTGTCGTGTATGAATTTCAGTAATATGATTGTGGCAAGACAGATGAAAACAGCAGTCACAACAATCGTGCATGCCACCAGAGGATCATGCCTTTTACCAATCAGGACACAGGCGCTAATGGTCCCCGGTCCAATCAAGACTGGCATCGCAATCGAACCAGAAATATGCTCGGACTCTCCTCTTAATCCTTCAATCGCAGTGGGGCCGCGAAATACAAACTGAAGTCCAATCAGGAGAAAGACAATGCCGCCGAATATCTGGAAGGATGCAAATTCGACTTGCATTACACCTGTAAAAATCTTGTCTCCCAGAACCACAAAGCTACAGAAAATCGTACTGGCAATCAGACCAGCCCTTGTTAATACAAGACGAAATTGTCTCTGCTTAAGCTTTTGAACTACATCAACAAGGTAAACAATAACCAGGAATGGATTGAGAAGTGTTAACAAAAGTGCCGTGGATGCGAAAACATTAGTCATCGTTTTTTGTACCGAACGTTCTGGAAGTAAAGCGTGTGAACACCGGTCGAATACTGCAACTCAACTGGGTCAGAAAGTGCATCGCTCGGAGTTAGAAATTTCCATTCTAGCTTGAGTGGCGATTGATTTAAAGACAAGGCTGTTAGACCGCATGCCCAGTCACGCGCGTCACAGCTTCAATCGATCGGCGAAGCAGTAGCCTGATGGCGAAGGTCCCGAATTCACTTGCCAGTCAATACGGGACTGTGTAGACGGTTAGCTGGTGAGACGAAAGAAGTCAGGACTTTTTTTGACAGACATGTCCCCTTATTACTTCCCGAACCCTAAAGGGGGAGCAACCCTCGAACGCGCGCCATTCATTTTCGGCTAACAGCACGAAATAGCAGGTAAGCGCCCGCGCCGAAAACGCAGACGATCACGGTAATGATGAAAATTTCGAAGTAGCCAGGCATTGTTGTTTTCCTTTTCAAGAGATCGGTCTGTTGATTCACAGCTATTCGCTGGAGGCGAGCGAATATTGGCAATGAAATCAATTTTCTGCTGATTTAGCTGATTTTAAGAGGACGCGGTGAGACGAAAGTGAGACGAAAAAGGGGCAGGACTTTTTTACCAGCCCTGCCCCCCCTATCACATCCAGTGCCTCATCGCCTCATTCTCAATCAGGCTGCGCTTAGTATTCTCCCACAACCTGCCCATCATCACGTAAAGCAAGTCGCTGTAACGTGGTATTGATTAACAACAGCTGGGCACCAGTCGTACTGCCAGAAAGTGTCCCTTTCTTATAGTCGATATTCTCGCTCAAAAAGTGAACCGAACCATCACAGAATACAAAATGGGCGCCGCCAACATGATTGCTACTGAATCCGCGCACATCGTGTTCCGCACCCGCGACCGCGTTGATCCCATTATAGGTCAAACCGATCACAGCCATTCCGTTCCCCTTCCGGGCATAACTGCTGCTCTGCGTATTATTCGATGCAGAGAAGCCGATCACGTTCGCGCCACCAATCTTATTCGAGCCTTTGTAGATGTAAGCTCTTTCGCCGACCAGAATGGTGTTACTGCTTCCATCGAGGATATCACGAAACCGGACACTCGAATTCGCATAACCAACCCCATGCGCTGGACCATACTGAGTCGCATACACGGGAGGCGTGGTACTGTCCCAGGCGTTTGCCATCATGACGTAATCCGAACGAGCGATCTGGTAGGCAGTGGTTCCATCGGTCACGTTGAAGTCATAATTATCAGAAGCCGACGCATAATCATTGAGGTTCGGCCCCGGATCAGACGGACAGAGAAAAACGGGCATCCCTGATTGCAACGACGGACGCACATTCACATTCGCCAGATTTTGATCCAGCGTTACACTTCCTACATTGAGTAAATTGTACAACGGAGCCTGATCGATGTAAGGCAGCAAAAACGTCGCCCAGCCGTAAACCCCGAGTTCCCCCTGATTACAGGCAGACCAGACCGCCGATGAACTGCACGGGGTCTTTGAGATATAGCCCGGCGGAAATGTGCTGTGGGCTTCATGATAGTTGTGCATTGCCAGACCGATTTGTTTCATGTTGTTTTTACACTGCGACCGACGGGCGGCCTCGCGCGCCTGTTGCACCGCCGGTAACAGCAGGGCAATCAGAATCGCAATGATCGCGATCACAACTAACAACTCAATCAGCGTAAACCCACGCGGATTTTTGATTCGAATCTTTTTCATACCAACTCTCCTGAAAAGATAAATCACAAACGAAAATTCTAAGCGCATATAAAACATTAATAAAAGCGCGTCACAGAGATTTCTTACTGGGACTTCATCTCGATATCGAATGAATTATCACCTGGCTTCACATCCAGCTTCAGCTCACTCTTGGAACCGTACTTCGCAGGAATCGCGGGCCCGGATTCATCGATCCCCCATTCGACCCGGACAAGGCATGGCCCGAGTTTGACCCCTTCCGCATCGATCAGATACATCGCTTCGTAAACACCCTCTGCATTCGCTTTCGCCATCGAGGTACGCCCTGTTTCAGGTTCGAACAAGATGCTCACATCAGACAGGGGTTTCCCATCTAAGGTCACCGTTCCGTAAACCTGACCCAGCTCGGGCATATCGGATGCACGTTCGCTGCACCCGACGCCAATCACAAGCATTGCCGCAAATGACGCTACCGATATGATGCGTGCCATGGTTTTCCTTTCTTGCGATCGCGCAGCAGTAGACCTCTACAGAAATCAGCAGAGACACAGGCTAACTCGATAGCTCCAAGAGATTGGAGGAAAATGCCTTCTTCTTCGTTGCAGAGCGCGACATTAGATTTGATTAAGACAAGACCCCATTATTATCTAAACCTAAAATTGAAATAGCAAGAAAATTTTTCCGACGGAAACGGTTTTTATCATTCTCCTGTTACATACGCAGACGTTCCTACCAGTAAGTACTCACCGATCTTGCAGGATAAATTTGCACACATCCAGAAACGCGATACAATGCAGGCCGTTTCAGCATCTCAATCGTTCTTCGTTCGACGGCGTCAATTCTTGACAAAAAAGGAAGCAGACCATGCAAGTGATCGGAAAATTTTTCATCGCCTTCAGTTTTTTCTGCACCAGCCTGGTCTTAGCGGCCGACGCGCCACAGAAAAAAACACCGCCTCAAACCGCTACAGCAGAACCGGTTACGATTCAATCGAACGAACTGATTGTGTTGATTCCCCAATCACGGGATAAACTGCTGGCTTACAGCATGCACACGAACAAATGGAGTCAGATTGCCATTTCAGTCGAACCGTCTCAGAAGATCGAACCATCAGTCTCGCGAAATATGGCAGTCTGTAAACTCGGCCCATCAATCTACGCCTACTCAGCCAAAGCAGGAGTCTGGTCGCAGTTAAATCTCCTCCCGAACAGCAAGGTCCATTTTGAACTCGGTAATGACACGGCGACGGTCACTGTCAAAACAAAACAGGGAAACCGATTCTACGTCTTCGGAGCAAGCCACGGCCAATGGACGGGCATCGACATAAACACCGGAGAAGAATTGCGAATCAGGAAGACCTCAAGGGGAGGGCATTAAAGACAGTTAATGCTGATTAAAAAAACGGTAATCAGTTCTGTTATTTTGCATCGTGGCAGGATTGGATCACAGTTGAAAGTGGATATGACAGGTGACAAGATCGCAAGAATTGCCGCTGATATTCGAATGCTTTCGCTTGTAATGGGCGTGTATTTAATTGCCTTTGGTGGGCTCCTGCTATTGGTGGGCACATTGAGCGGGCCCTCTATTTTGGCTGGAGGCATTCTGCATATTTCGATTGGTGTTCTCTGCTTGCACCACAGTCAAGGACTGGTAAATGGAATACGCAATTCAGGGCGCTGCCTATTGACACTGGCGATTCTAATAACGATCGCAAGTACGGTGGCCATCGGCGATGTGCTTGTCACAAATGAGAACATCGCCGCCGGAGTCTACTCAGGAATCCTGCTCATTTATAACTCCGTCATTTTGTACAAAACGAAAGTTTGGTTAAAGCTGACTTAGGAATGTGATCGCATAAATAAAGAGCAATATGCAGGAACCGTGTGATTTTTCTCATCTCTGAACGCGGGAAACATTCTAATTTAATGTGACTATCCTGGGGAGTCATTGAATACACGGTTCGTCCAGCGTAAGAGTATGCTGTGCTTTCAACCGTTAAGCGACCGACCAATCCAGATTTCGAAGTACGTGTTGAGACGATCTACAAAAGTGTATCGAACAAGGGACAGTCAGGCCTCAGCAACCTCGCAGGGCGGCTCAGAGATTCCGTTTACCGAGTTGTGCGAACAATGGTCGTGGATTCCATGCATTATTGCGTAAAGCTCTAGCGATATTGTCGGTTTTCTGGCTGCGCAACCAATTCATCA
>Ga0222653_1001050_pt1 | contig 14541 bp, 13 predicted proteins | sample AntAcemetagen419_FD_179856 | JGI IMG/M metagenome (GOLD analysis project Ga0222653, IMG submission 179856) | Saline water microbial communities from Ace Lake, Antarctica - #419 | ecosystem: Environmental > Aquatic > Non-marine Saline and Alkaline > Saline | place: Antarctica: Ace Lake...
ACTTTCCTGTTGTCGAACTCATCTCCCCTTAATCTCCAGCAAAAGATCATCTGAGCCTCTACGCGAAAAGGCAGAGGTGAACAAAAAATTACGCCCAAGCATCGACAGCTGCCGTCCACATTTGGCGAAGCCTTTCAAAAGAGCGAGCGATCATAGCACTATGAAAATAATGCCAGATACGTAGTTCGAATATGTAGTCAATTGCAAACATAACGATATGACCCGAATGGCACGAACTTAAGCGTAGTGGCGACTTCAGTCGCCATAATCTGACGGTGGCTGAAGCGCACCGCTACGGCTTGCGCTTCGATTAAATTCGTGCCATTCCGACATGACCCCATCCGAAGTCATAGTCAATTGCAAACATAACGACATGACCCCATCCGCGGCAGTGCGGAAGGCAATGTCGCCATCATGCTGCGGATGCTGGGCGCGCTTCAGGCCATCGGTAGCATGACTGACGATACGAGCCGGCGGCGAATACTCGGTGAACAGGTTTGCTACATTGCCGAGGTGGGCACTCGGACTATTCTCTCAAGGCATGATCGCGTCCGTTTTGCGGAGCGCGTGTCCGAGGTGCGTGTGTCACTCGGAGCCGAACTGGAGCCAGCGCCCCATAAGGAACCGCGATGAAAATTCCCGAGTGGCTGTCAGCCAGCGATCATCCCAAGCGCCCTGAAGGCGGCTCGACGGAGCCGATGGTTGAGCGTCTCGCAGGTCTGTTTACTAGGTTCCTTACGGATTGAGAAATGCGCGGTAAAACCGCTTTGGACCGGTTGCCAGCTCGGCATCATGGACGAAGGTCCACAACTCGGTGACTGGAGTCGCTGTGGCGATGGTGGTCCAACTATTGAGATCCGTGCTGGTTTGGAGAGTTAAGAGCAAATCCGGGGTGGTTCTGACCACCAGCGTCACTTCGCCTTCGGGTGTCCGCGAGATGTCGGTGAACATCGGCGTCTCGGGAATCGTTGGCACCGCCTCCATCGCTGTCAGCGCCGAGTTCTTCGCCATCGCCACGCCTGCCGGATCGATCGCCGCATTAATCGCACTGTCGCCATCCGTCTTGGCGGTGTTCAGCGTCGTCCAGTTCTCGGCGGTGTAGTTTGCTTCCAGATAGGTCGCCAGTTCCGTCGTCAGGGCGTCCGTCGCCGCCGTCTTGGTCGCCGCCATCGTCTCGGCAAACGTCGGCACCGCGTCCATCGCCGCCAGCGCCGCGTCCTTCGCCGTCGCCACGCCTGCCGGATCGGTCGCCGCATTAATCGCACTGTCGCCATCCGTCTTGGCGGTTTTCAGCGTCGTCCAGTTCTCGAAGGTGTAGTAGTTCTCTTCCAGATAGGTCGCCAGCGCCGTCGCCAGGTCGTCAATCGCAGCCGCCTTGACCGCCGCCAGCGTCTCGACCAGCCCGAGGTCTACATTAAGGTTGGTTATTCCACCCAGGACTTCAATCTCCGTAGTATAAACAAATCCGCCCACGTCGCCGGATACGCCGTCGCTGTCAAGTGCATCATCGCCGCCCTGTTTGGCTGTGGTGATGCCGACATTGCTTGTGAAGCTTGAAAGATCCCAGCGGACGACATACGTGCCCGGCTGCACACTTCCGAACAGATAGTTCCCGTTGGCATCGGTCACGTTGTCCGCCACAACATTTAGCGTTTGATCTTCTACTGGTGAAGTTGCAATTACCTCTGAAATTGTAGTCGTGGAAAATGTTATGGCGCTAACACCTTTACCTGCTAGCGCTCGACCGTTGATTGTTGCGTTAACACCAAATCCGATACCAGCACCTCCTAGTAGTGTTCCCTCGATGTGAGAACTTGCCCCTAGGGCAACGGCACCTTCAACAATCCAAAAAACATTCGCACTTTGAGCAGCATTCGTTAAATTTATATCGGCTATTGATGCTGTTGTCGAAAATGCGCCTCCTATTTGTATGATAAAAACAGCATCCGAGTCTCCTTCGGCATCAAGGGTAACAGGGGAAGACATGGTAGTCGCCGCTCCGATTTTATAAACTCCGGACGTTAAAGTATCTCCGCCCAAGTCATAAGCCGCCGCGGACAATAAAACATCATAGGTTCGATTCTTGCCATTATTGTAAGCTTTAGAATAATCGGCTAAAGCGTTCATTACAGCAGCATCACCAGTGGGGTAAATTGTTCCTTCCGAAGTTATATCTAGGGCGATGGCACCCGCACCCGACCCCACATCTCCTTCAACATCGCCGGTTCCAGAAATAGCCCCACCTGCCAGGGCTCCGAAATTAGCCGCAGTTCCAAGGTCGATTGGCAAATCGTCATAAACAATCTGCATCAAGGAGACTGGCACATTAGCGATCCCAGTGGTTTCAGTCAGATCTTGAATGCCGTCTCCGTTCGAGTCGAACCAGATCCGGTCGCCCACGACGGAAGGCTCCACCGGTAATACAATAGTCGTGGATAATGCGATGGTACCAGCTGCTGAACCCGCCATCACTTGACCGCTTATTGTTGTGTCAGCACCAAATGTGAGAGTAGCACCTCCGAGTAGTGTCCCCTCCATGCAAGTACTTGCCCCCATGGAAACAGCACCTTCAACGATCCAAAAGATATTCGCACTTCGAGCACCATTCATTAAAACTACATTACCGACTGCTGCGGTTGTGCCTAATGCTCCACCTATCTGTATGATAAAAACAGCATCAGGGTCTCCTTTGGCATTAAGAGTAACTGGGGAGGCCAACGTAGCAGCCGCTCCGATTTTATAAACTCCGGGCGTTAAAGTCTTCCCCCCCAACTCATAAGCAGCCGCGGACAATAGACTATCATAGGGTCGATTCAACCCATCATTATACGCTATAGCAAAATCGTTCAAAGCGGTCATTACAGCAGCATCACCAGTGGAGTAAATTATTCCTGACGAGGTTATCGCCGGGGCAATGGCACCCGTACCCGACCCCACATCTCCTTCAACATCACCGGATCCAGTAATAGCTGCACCTGCCAGAACTCCGAAATCAGCAGCCGTTCCAAGGTCGACGGGCACCGGGTTAGCCGCCAACAATGTCCCGCAAGGGACTGTCACGGCCACCGCCAAGACAAGGCAACTGAGCATGCGTTGCGCTCTTGCACACACTCGCGAGCCGTATAAGTGTATCGAATTGTCATCTCTGCTTTTAGGACGTATCGTCGAATGTATTTTCATAATATGATTCCTCTTTGTTCTTAGGTTAACCTAACTATTTATTCACGGACATTATAGTTGCCTAAGCTTCGCTTCGCAATGGGGTATAACCCTACTCTACGAGTTCAGCGCGGTGGAGGCGCCGGGCAAACAGAAAACCGGCAGCTGTGGGCAGCTGTGCTGAAAGCATTCAGATCTTCCCGGTAATTACCTCGGCTAATAATGTGAAAAATAGGGTCAACCGCAAAAGTTAAAGATCCTTGTATAATCCCCTACCCGCTAGGAGACAAATGGTTCCACTGGACACCCCGCTCGCTAAGTGCATTCTTCATTTCTTTCCCGAAGTGCCTCGCTCAATCTTTATCTTTTGCTTTCGACCCCTTTTTTCTGCCCCAGCGATTACTCGCATGCGCATGGGGGTCGGGTAACACCCCATGGCGTCGGTAACCTTTGCCTGTTATTATCCAATTTAACAAACGGAATTTTAATATGTTAATTAAATTACCCACCAATAAAACCGTGACGGAAGCTGAGGCTGCCCTGCATGCCGCCGTTCAGGCCTATCACTTTGGCGTCATGCACGTTCATAATCTCCAATCGTCTCGTTCAGCGCCTACTCCTACGTCAAACTGTCCTTGGAAGAGATCAAGGCCAATCCCGTGATTCCGGTCATGGTAATCGTTCTGGATGTGATCGTACTCGGCGGCTTTCTCTGGTTGAAAGGCTCCGCAGATGCACTGGTTCTCATCGTGGCGGCAGTCGTCATGCCCGCCATTCTGATCACCGAGTTTTTCTTCCTCAAAAGCCAACCGTCCGAAGATCGTCCGGAGCATTCCCATTCCGGCTGATGGATACCACTCACCCAGACTGCTGCCTGCCCTCGCTGACGACAGAAGGCGAAGCCCACGCCATCCTCTATACCGAGGGCGACGATCTCTATGCGGCGATGATCGACTCCATCGCCAATGCGCGGCACGAGGTGGGTTTAGAAAGCTACCTCTTTGCTGACGATGAGGTGGGAAGGCGCTTCGCAGACGTGCTGGCCAAAAAGGCCTCGGCGGGTGTTCGCGTACGATTGCTGCTCGACGCCGAGGGCTCTCGCTCCCGTTGGTCCAAAAGACTGGCGCGGCGTCTGAGGGAAAGCGGAGTCGAGGTGCGACGGTTTCGACCGTGGCGCTGGGGGCGTCTGCGACGATACTGGCAGCGGAGCCATCGGAAGTTGCTCGTCGTGGACGACGAGGTGGCGTATCTGGGAGGGTTTAATATTCATCGAGAGAGTTCTCGTGAATTTCACGGGGAGCAGCGGTGGCGCGACACGCATGTTCGCCTCGTCGGCCCGCTCGCTCGACAAGCGACGGCCTGCTTTTCCGCGTTTTGGCGTCGCAAGCTTGACTGGGAACCGCTGCAATCCGTGTCGCCCGGGAGCGTGCTCATGCCAAACCAGACTCGTGCCTGCTCACACCACCTGCGTTGCACTTACAGAGCCCTATTTGCGGAGGCCCGGCAGAGCATTCAAATCGCTACACCTTATTTCGTGCCCGATCGCCGGACGCAACACGGATTAGTTAAGGCGGCGCGGCGCGGGGTGAAAGTAAGCCTGCTGGTTCCACGCAAAAGCGATGTGCCCATCGCCCGTTGGGCAGCCCGCGCCGCCTACGCGCATCTGTTGGCTGCCGGAGTCAGAATTTATGAGTATCTCCCGCGGATGCTCCACGCCAAGACCACAGTTATTGATGGCAATTGGGCAATGCTCGGCACGGCAAACATGGACTACCGAAGCTTTCTCTTGAACTACGAACTGAACCTGATCACTCGTGATGAGCATCTGTGCCGACAGCTTCAGACCCAATTTGAGCAGGTTTTGACCGAGTCGGCTGAGATCGGCCGACAAGTCTGGGCGCAACGAAAGTGGCAGGAGTATTTTTTCGAAACCATCGGCTGGCTGAGCCGCAGGTGGCTTTGAAGCCGACATGTGGGAAAATGAAGTGCTGTAGGCACTTGGATCCTTCCTTCTAATCGCATTTTTTCTAAAAGAATTTGAGGGTTTTCGAGGTCGCCTGCGTTTAGGTGAGCCTAGGCCGGCTAATCCCACTGATTAGCAAGCTGTTCAAAAAATAGAAACAAACTCGAACCATAAAAATCATGAAAATCAATCACACACGCGCACTCGCACTCAGCCTCATTGGTTTCGCTTTCGCCACCCCAGCCCTCCTGGCGGAAAATGGCCACAATCATGCGGCCTCCAGCCATGGTCACGCCGCCCACGCGCCCGCCGGCCATGAAGCCCACGCCGACCATATGCTGGAAGGCTACGCCGTCGTTTCCACCGCACTTTATAAGGACGACCTCGCCGCCGCCAAAAAGGCCGCAAGCGGGATGGTCAAGCATGACAAGCACAGCGCCATGGCCAAGCAAGCCCAGGCGATTGCCGACAGCAAGGATCTCGAAACCGCCCGCATGCATTTCAAGATGCTGAGCGACGTGGCCATTCCCGTCGCCAAGAAGGAAAAGACCATGCACCAGATGCATTGCCCAATGGCGGCAGATGGCAAGGGTGCTGACTGGCTCCAGAAATCAGCTGATGAAGTGCAGAATCCTTATTTTGGCGCTCGTATGCCGCACTGTGGCAAAATGGTAAAGTGATCTACGGTCGCCTTATGGATCAGATTCTCTACAACAGCATCAAATATATCGGCAAGTTCCACCTGATGGTAATCCACTTTCCAATCGCGTTCCTGCTTGCCGGAGGTTTGGTCCAGTGGTATCAGGTGATTTACAAAAAAGGCGGATCACTTGTCCCGGTATTACTCTGGTTCGGAGCGGTCGGAGCCGCTGCTGCGGCGACTATCGGCTGGATGTATGCCTATGATTCGGTTTATTTCGGGGAAGACGACAATCTGCTATTCTGGCACCGCTGGCTGGGAACCGGCACCGCGATCCTTGCCCTGACCGTCCTGTCGCTACGAAACAAGCTGAGCCCGAAGGCACTTGCGATCGCACTCACGCTCTGTGCCGGACTGGTCACCGCAGCAGCTCACTTCGGGGCGAGTCTCGTCTATGGCCCTGATTTCCTAATGAAATTCTGATAGGGGTCATATACTTGGAAAGTGCTGTAAGGTTCCCTCACAAATTCTGCCAAAGCCTTTTGACGAATTCGAAGACTAATTTATCCTGAACCACACATATGAGCCAACATAATCACGATCATTCGCATAAGCCAGAACATCCAGCAGACGATGAAGCGCACGAATGCTGCCATAACATGGAACATTCTCATGATGCGCATAATCATGAAGATTCGGTCACGCCTTCGGCTTCAGCTAAATACTTTTGTCCGATGTGTGAAGGGGTGGAGTCCGATAAACCGGGCGACTGCCCGAAATGCGGCATGCGACTGGAGCGCAACCCTGCTTTCAAAACGGCCAAGCAAGCTACCATTTGGACTTGTCCGATGCATCCGGAAATTCAGAAACCGAAGCCCGGGGCCTGCCCGAAATGCGGGATGGATCTCGAACCGATGGATGGTTCGGATGAGGACGACGAGGAAGCAGGCGAGATCAAAAGCTTAAAGCGAAAGATGCTGTTCGCAGCCATCCTTACTGTGCCCATTTTGCTCCTGGCTTTCGACAGCATGATTCCTGGCTTGTCCTTTGACGCATTTCTTTCGCCCAAGTTGCAGGGTTGGCTCGAACTCCTCTTGGCGACGCCCGTCATCCTCTGGGCGGGTGGTATGTTCTTTACCCGCGGATGGCGCTCACTCGTCAATCGCAGTCTGAACATGTTCACCCTGATCATGCTGGGTGTGGGGGCGGCGTATGCCTATAGCGTGGTGGCGGTGATCTTTCCGGGGATTTTCCCAGAATCCTTTAAACGTCATGGTGAGGTCGCGCTCTACTTTGAAGCGGGCGCTGTGATTACGGCTTTGATCTTGTTTGGTCAGTGGCTGGAGGCCCGTGCGCGGCGGCAGACCGGACAAGCGATTCAAAGCTTAATGGATCTCGCGGCTAAAACAGCGCACCGAGTCAATGAGAACGGCGACGAAGAGGAAGTCGAAATCGACGACATTCAGAAAGGCGATCGCCTGCGTGTGCGCCCCGGCGAGAAGATTCCACTCGATGGAAAAATCGTCGATGGGAAGAGCACGATCGACGAATCTATGATTACGGGCGAGCCGATGCCAGTGGAGAAGAGCAACGGCGATCAAGTGATTGGCGCGACGGTGAATCAGACCGGTAGCTTTGTGATGGAGGCAGAAGCTGTGGGCGAAGAGACCATGCTTTCGCAGATCGTCAACATGGTCGCTCAAGCGCAGCGCAGTCGTGCCCCCATTCAAAAGATGGCCGATCAGGTGGCGGGTTATTTCGTGCCTGCGGTGGTGCTGACTGCGATCATCGCGTTTATCTTGTGGGCAACCTTCGGCCCCGCGCCCGTCATGGCCTACGCCATCGTGGTGGCTGTTTCGGTGCTCATCATTGCTTGCCCGTGTGCTTTAGGATTGGCTACGCCGATGTCGATCATGGTGGGCGTTGGCAAAGGCGCGCAAAATGGAATTTTAGTGAAAAATGCTGAATCGATTGAACGGGCGGAAAAAGTCACGCACCTAATTACCGACAAAACCGGCACGCTCACCGAGGGCAAACCCTCGGTCGTTGCAGTTCAATCTGCGGAAGGCCAGGACTCGGCGAAGTGGTTGGCACTTGCGGCTGCGGTCGAATCTCAATCCGAGCACCCGCTAGCTCGGGCAGTGGTTGATAGGGCGAAAGCGGAAGAGCTGTCGATCCCTGATATTTCGGAATTCGAAAGCACTACCGGCGGTGGTGTCCACGCGCAAGTGGATGGTCAACTCATACGCGTAGGCAAACGCAGCTTTATCGAGTCGAGCGGTATTTCGATCTCAGAGAAACTCGGCAGCTTGGCGGAACGTTTGCAAGGAGAAGCCAAGACAGTGATCTGGGTATCGGGTGCAGATCAATTGTTTGGCCTGATTGCGATTGCTGACCCCATTAAAGAAACTTCAAAGGAGGCGATTGAATCGCTGCACGCCATGCGGATAACTGTCGTGATGTGCACGGGAGATAATACACGCACCGCCAACGCAGTCGCCAAAGAACTAGGGATCGATAAAGTCCATGCCGAAGTCTCCCCCGAAGATAAACAGCGGATCGTCAACGAACTGCAAGAGGCAGGTCACATCGTCGCGATGGCGGGTGACGGCATCAATGATGCGCCTGCCCTAGCCGCGGCCGATGTCGGTATAGCTATGGGCACGGGAACCGATGTGGCGATCGAGAGTGCCGGAATGACTTTGGTAAAAGGCGATCTCCGTGGGATTGTTGGAGGCTTGAAGCTCAGTCGAGCCGTCATGCGTAATATTCGGCAGAATCTGTTTTTCGCCTTTGTCTATAATGCAGTCGGCGTGCCCATCGCTGCCGGGGTGCTGTATCCCTTCTTCGGGGTTTTGCTTAGCCCGATGATCGCGGGCGCGGCCATGGCCTTCAGCTCGGTCTCGGTGGTGACGAATGCACTGCGATTAAAGAAACTATCGCTCGACAACTAAACCAAAGGCAATGCTTTCCATAAGTGGCAGTTGGAAGGAAAGCCTGAAACGCAATGACTCTATAATGACTTGGGCGGATTTGCCTGTAAATATTGCACGAGGGCTGCGCCAAATGCCGGAAGATCTGGTGGGCGGCGCGCCGAAATCCAATGCCCGTCGCACACCACAGCTTCGTCCAACCAGGTCGCCCCGGCATTGACCAAATCGTCGCGGATACCTGGCGTGCTTGTGACCGTGCGTCCTTTCATCACACCAGCAGAAATCGGGATCCAGCCCGCGTGGCAGATCATACCAATCATCTTTTCCTCGGCATCAAAGGCTCGCGTCAGTTCGAGCACCTTTTGATTACGTCGCAGCTTGTCGGGCATAAAGCCCCCGGGAATAATCAGGCCAGTGAACTCAGAAGCGTCGATGTCATCGATCAAGGCGTCTGCATCCGAAGGGTAACCATGTTTACCCGAAAAAGGCCCGAGCGACTCGCCGGCAACAACGGTCGCCGCGCCCGCTTCCTGTAAACGGTAAAGCGGATACCAAAGCTCGAGGTCTTCATAGATATCGCCGGTGAAGAAAAGTATGCGGTGCTGGCTTAAGGTTGTCATGCGTTCTCTTATAGATTAAAGCCGACCACTGTCCAGATGAGACTGAACAGATTCCCCAACAAGGGAACTGCCTACTCAGTAATTACAAATAGCCTGTGTATTTAAATGAATTCAATTAAGGAAATTTAAAAGAGGCGATTGAAGAAACTATCGCACGACAACTAAATCAAAAATCGAAGCGATAAAGCAGTTGCTTGCGTCTGTTATCCGTAGGGGCGCGACTTGTCACGCCCGCAGTGCACGAGGTGCCTTTCCGGCGCGGGCGTGACAAGTCGCACCCCTACGGACTGAGTTCTTAACATCAGCAAAAATCACACCTATGTGTCTAGTCGCTTCCTGCTTAAACTCAGGTAATTGAAATCATGAAAACGTAGATCCTATCGTTTTGCCGACTTCATCGTTTTGCCACTCCCCCCGCACTACCGAGAGCCAACGGGGCAGACTTGGAGGTTTCTGAATGAACGCAAATCACCCCACTCCCCCGAACGCATCGGATAGGCGTTCCTTTTTCGCTCGAAACCATGGCGCTCTCTCATTTCCACGCTGATCTCCTTCAGAAATGAAGCCGACCCGATCGCTGTCCCGGCCGTAAAATAGCGAACACGCAGTCGCAAGACATCGCACAAGGGGAGTTTACCCTTGTTTTCAAGCACCCTCCGAACAGTTTCCGAGTCGATTCGACCACGATCCTTACCCTCGACCCCCTTACTGAGAGAGCCCTTACCGTAAAGAATCAGATTGTATGACGGCAGCACCTGCTTCCACCGTTTGGATAGACAAAATACGCGCTCGTAACCACGCCGAGCCTCACGATTGCCCCCCATCGCCCGACCAAAGCTGCTATACCGGTATTCGGCCGGATCCGCAACTAACTCCGCCCGCACAGGATTCAGGTCGATATAGGCCGCCACCGTCGAAAGAGCTTCCTCCGACGCCTCGACGATCACGCTATTAAAACGGTCTGCCCAAATAGTCCCCTTGTTTCCGTGTCGGTGATTATACCAAATTCCAAAACGTTGCTTCAGTTCCCGAACAAAGGCAGAGAGGTCATGCATCCTCGCCAGCAAGCGCTCGCGCAACTGCTGCCCTTCCGTCTCATTGCGTTCGAGCAACTCCGCCAAGACATTTGGAAGCGGAGCCGAAGCAGGACAATGCTTCGCATCGTACAGAAGCCGGTAGCGCCGCAGTAATTCCACGTCCGAGACATCGCACTCCTCTGGCACCGCCACCAAAAGATGGAAGTGATTACCCATCATACAAAAGGCCAAAATTTTAACACCACAGAACCCCGCCTGTTTACGTAGCAATTTTAAAAACCGCCCCTTCGCTTCATCATCGAAAAGATACTGCCCGCAAGACGTCCGACTCGTCACATGATACACTCCCTCCTGCCCATGCACCAAATGCCGACCACGAAACCCCCCTTGTCTAAAATAACCCATCTAAAAAAACTAAAGAACCCACCGCTCATAGCAAGCCTTTTTTTATTAAATACCCTGTGTAATTTACGCGATTTAAATACGGTGGTGGGGTATATTATTTAAAGGAGACACCTCAACCACGATAATAAGAAACTACTCCAACGCGTCCGCCGACTTAAAGGCCAGATCGAAGCGGTCGAGCGTATGCTGCTCGAAGATAGCGACTGCCTTGAAGTGCTGCAAACCGTGGCCGCCTGTCGGGGCGCTTTGAACGGGCTAACGCGCCAAATGATCCACGAGCACATTGAATATCATATCCTAGAGGATTCGAGCGCGACGGCTTCGGTGCGCCAAGCGAGCAAAGAGGTGCAGGCGATTACTGACAGCTATCTGAAGTAAGTTGCTGCTATCAATGGTGCCCCCTCTGGGGATCGAACCCAGATCGACTATTTAGGAAACAGTAGTTCTATCCGTTAAACTAAGGGGACACTTGATTATCAATGGCTTACAGGACTCATAACTCTGGTGGTGTGAAAGTTCCAAAAGATCCATCAAAATTTATAAATGCTCAGGAATGACTTAGCGCGAACACTACGGAGCATCCGACGCTCCGCAAACAAAAATATGCAGTCTACGCGGGCAATAATTCAAATTTTGAGGGACGTATCCACGAAGTCCACCACTTTTCACAGGACCCGATTTTTACAGGCTACGGATGCCCGTTTTACTCAAAAGGTGCTGATACGCCCGCTTTGAAATTGCACGGCGGCGTCTTTGGGCAGCGAGAGATCGACTCGCTTGAGGGCTGGATTGCCGCGGGCTTGAACGTAATTTAAAATGACTGCTAGGCGGTCGAGTTGTTGCGCGAAATCAGTGTTGGTGCCGAAGATTATGCGGGGCACCATTGTGGTGCGCACTTCGATCACCTCGCCGGGTAAGTCGGGGTCGCCGGAGAAGTGTTCGAGCGAGACGAGTTGCCATGTCCTGAAAAAGTTAGGCTGGGTGCGGCGCGTGAGTTCGAGTAAGTCCGCCACTTGTTCGATGCCCCCCATCGGCTTGATGCCACCGGTGGGATGGCGGTAGGGAACCACGAAGGGGAGCCGGCTCAAGGTGGCCTGCGGGTAGCCGACTCCTTGGTAAATCGTGCCCGCGCGCGAGACGATACGCAGCTCTGGCTGCTCGTTGGCACCCATCACTCTCATGCGCAGGACGGGCTCGTGCTCTTCGATCTTGATCTTGAGCGCGTTGGGAAACTCTCGCTGCACCGAGGCTGTTTTGACTTGGCCACTGGCTTCGAGCTGTCGCTTCATTTCGTGGATGTCGATCTCCATCATGGTGGTATCGCGGCGCAGCTCTATCACGGTGCCGAGCCACGCGGAGGGCAGCACGCCGTTGGTATCGAAGATGATTTGCTCGACGGGGTTCGAGGGAGTGGTGATCTGTATCGGCTCTTCGCGGTTTTTAAGTGCGAGGATCGCCCATACGATGCCGCCGATCACGGCGACGCACAGCAGCAACGCGCCCACCAGCTTTGCGATCTGTAGCTGGCGGCGTTTGCGCGCCTGTGGCGATTTGATACGCGTGCTTTTTTTACCCCCTCCGAGTGAGCGCCAGCTTTGCTCGCCGCCTGCCGAGGTGCTGCCTTTGTGCTTACCGTCGCCGATCACCGGGCACCTCCTGCTTGGAAACGTTGGATGGCGGGCGCGACTAGCTCGGCGGCGAGTCGCTCAAAGTCGAGGCCAACACAGGAAGCGCTTTTGGGGAGCAGACTTGTCGCGGTGAGGCCGGGCAAGGTGTTGATCTCTAAAAAGCACAGGTGCTGGCCGTCCAATAAAAAATCGATCCGGGCAAAGTCGCGGCAGCCGCAGGCATCGAAGAGTTGCTCTGCGTGGTCTTTGATCTTGGCTTCGAGCGCAGGCTCCAGCTCGGCGGGGAAACGATACTCGGTGGAGCCGGGCGTGTATTTGGCTTGGTAATCGTAAACGCCGCTTTGGCTGAAGATCTCGACGACGCCCATGGCGGCACCTTTAAGCACGCCGACCGTTAGCTCGCGGCCTTGGATGCGCTGCTCAATCAGCCATTTACCCGAGCGAATGCCGGAGAGCGTGACGCCCAGCGCGGAGCGGTGCTCGGTAAAATGCAGGCCGACGCTGCTGCCCTGATCGGCGGGTTTGATCACGAGTGATGTGCCGAGCTGCTCGATGACTGCATCGGCGAGTGGCGCGGCGGCTCCGTCGAAAGTAATCGCCTTTGGCACGGCGATGCGGAGATCGCGAGCGATGGCTTTGGTGGCGGCCTTATCCATGCATAGTCGACTGGCTGCGGCATCGCTGCCGCAGTAGTGGATGCCTGCCGCCTCCAGCAAGGCTTGTAGTTGGCCATCCTCACCGAAGCTGCCGTGCAGCGCGGGGAAAACGACGCAGCGATCTGCTTGAATTGAAGTGGGCAGCGCCTCGTCTTCGAGCACGAGCGCCTCGACCTCGAAGGATATGCGCAAGGCATCTGCAATGGCTGCGCCGCTGCGTAGCGAGACTTCGCGCTCGGAACCGACGCCGCCGTAGAGGACGATGATTTTCGGATCAATCACTGACTAAGCCCCCCTTTGCGTGATGGGTTTGAATTACTGAACTGTTGGGAAAGTGGCATCATTCGTTCAAAACTGCATCCCATGTGCTGCCGACTAGCAAGACCTCGGGCTCTAAAATGTAGCCGGACTCGGCTTTTACTTTGGCGCGGATTTGCTGCACCAGTTGAATGACATCGGCGGCGCGCGCGCCGCCGTGGTTGACAATGAAGTTGCCGTGCACCGCTGAAACCTCGGCGGCTCCCACGCGCATGCCTTTGATGCCGTGCTCGTCGATGAGTTTGCCTGCGTAGTTGCCTTCGGGGTTTTTAAAGATGCAGCCTGCACTGGCACCACGTGGCTGGCTTTCTTTACGTGAGGTGGAATAGCTATCGATACGCTCGCGGATGCAGTCTTCTAGTTCAGATTCTGGGCTGCGGAGCACGGCTCCCAGCGCGATGCCGCGGCTGATCTCCTCGACTTTGCGGTAGCCGAAATGAAAGGCGTCTTTACCTAGATCTTGATAGCGCCCTGCCTCGTCGAGAAACTGCACGCGCTCGACCACATCAAACATCCAGCTACCCATCGCACCGGCGTTCATACGCAAGGCACCCCCGACTGCGCCGGGGATGCCTTCTAAAAACTCGAAGCCCGCGAGGCCGTTTTTGGCAGCGAACCCGCAGATTTCTTTTAAGCGGCATCCGGCGGCGGCCCAGATGCGGCCTTGCCCGAGCGATAGGACACGTCGCCACGCGGGGGCGGAAAAGCGGATGACCAAGCCATCGAAGCCTGTATCGCAGACGAGTAGATTAGAGCCGCGCCCGAGGAAAAAAGTGCTAAGCCCGAAGAGTTGAGCGCCGCGCAGTAGCACGTGGAGATCGCTGAGATTGGCCGGTTCGGCGTAGAGGCGCGCGGCACCGCCGATACGGATCGTCGTTTTATTGGCGAGCGGTTCGGCGGTTTTTATAGCGCAGTCCGGCGAGACGCGGCTGCGCAGATAGTCGATACAGGCGGCGTCGGCTAGGGTTGCCGTGAATGAGCCTGGAGTGCCGCCTTTAGGCGACTGCTTCGATTGGGCTTTGACAACGCGGCCGCCTAAAGGCGGGACTCCAACCTTTGACTCGGCGCGGATCCAACTGGTGAATGCGGCGGCGAACTCTTCGATATCGCCAGCTCCTACGAAGGCTAACTGGGTGGGCGCATCGCCTAAAGTTTCGGCTAGCATCTGGATGCCACTTAAGG
>Ga0222653_1001053_pt1 | contig 14521 bp, 10 predicted proteins | sample AntAcemetagen419_FD_179856 | JGI IMG/M metagenome (GOLD analysis project Ga0222653, IMG submission 179856) | Saline water microbial communities from Ace Lake, Antarctica - #419 | ecosystem: Environmental > Aquatic > Non-marine Saline and Alkaline > Saline | place: Antarctica: Ace Lake...
ATGCAACGACTACTCTATGATTTCACGAATTGCGATGTGTTATAAAACTTGTCATACAAAATGCTACATACAGCATTCAACTGTGCACATGAGCAAAGAACTCTCCCAGATCATCTATATCAGTTCAGCCAAAGCAGAGCTGACTGAAGATGCATTGCTCAAGCTTTTGGCAGGCTCACAAAAACGAAACGCCTCACGTGGAATCACAGGAATTCTACTACACTCTGAGGGCAACATCATTCAGGTCATTGAGGGACCGCTTGAAGCGGCGGAAGCGCTTTACGCAAAGATAGCCATGGATTCCCGGCACGGCGGCGTGACCTTGATTTCACGCAAATCTGTGGAACAACGAGATTTCCCGGAATTTAAAATGGGATTCAAACGCGCCAAGCGATGTGACTTTCAGGAGCAACTACCCGGATTCACTGACGTCGTTGAGCAAAAGAGTGTCTCCCAAGAACAATTGAAGGGGCTCTCAATGATGGTCGCGACATTTATACGCACCTTCGCTAAAATTACAAATATCGAGAAGCCGGAAAGTATATTGCCCCCGGGAGAGGTGTAATATCTGTAAGTGAAAGAATGAGCTCAATTGATGCGTTTTCCGGGCAAAGCTGAGACTACGTTCTAAACCAAATCAAAGCGCTCGATGCCCTTTCTGACATCCGACAGGAAGGCTGCGGCCCCCACTCCATTGATCCAGCGGTGGTCAAAGGTCAACACAAGCGAAGCGACCTCCATGTGCCCGCCGTCTTTTGATTTTGGATCAGGCATTTGATAAGGCGCGCCAATAAAGAGTGTGGCGATGGACGGAGGCACGACGATAGGGATGGCGGAGCGAACGTTGTAAGCCCCCATACTTGAGATAGAAATCGGCACCCTGTTCTTCGAGACGGCTTCGCCATGACGAGTGCGGCGTAGCGAGTCATTGAATACCTCAATGAACTCCTCCCACTCGATGGAATTGACGTTTTTTACGACAGCGGTCTCGAGTTGATCACCCGGCAGAGCCACAGCGACCCCCAGATCGTAGTTATCCGGATCGTGGACAATTTCGTCGCCACGCACCACAGAGGCAAAGCGCTCATGCTTACGCATGGCCTGCAGGACCGCCCACGCGGTCATGGTGGCGGTAGACAGCGTGCCGCCGGACGTTTTTTTGCTGCGCAACCGGGCATCTCTCACAGCTTCCCAGCGGCAGGTCATGTCAATCGTCGCAGGCACGATGGCCTGTAATTGTTTAACGGCTTCCAGAGAAAGCCCGCCCGTGCGCTGCTGAGCTTCACCCGAAGGAGCGACCGGCCCCTCGACAGGTTGAGTAACGGCTACGCCGACAAGCTTCAGTTGAACCAGATTTTGCCCTACAGTGACTTCTTCATCTTCACTTACCTCCCATTCGCCAAGCACACCTCCGACATCAGACTCGATGGGGAAAACTGCCTTATCCGTCTCCACCTCACAGAGCGCATCATCAGGCTGCACGACGTCGCCCGGTTGCTTGAGAATCGAAACGATACGCGCCACTCGAATCCCTTCCCCCAGAATTGGGACGGTAATGTTTTTAGACGCGCCGGAGGGGCTTGAGGCAGAAGTGGTCATGGTAGAAGTCTTTTCCGGGTTTGACGCAGAGGATTCAGGCAATGGAAATTCCGGCGCAGGCGATTGCAGCGAGGTCTCCAATGAGGTCGCGAGTAAATGATCCAGCGCGGATTGGATGCGCTCCTTGTCGGGAAGGGCTGCATATTCGTAAATCGGATTAAAGCCAACATGCACATCACCCTTCGATACAATAACGGGCGGGCTCTTTAAAGCCGTCAGAATTTCATGCCGCCCGCACATCGTGGCGACAATCATCTGTCCAACGCTGGCGGAAATATTGTCCTCCTGAACGACGAGCAAACGACCGGTTTTTCTAACAGATGCGGCCACCGCTTCTTCATCCCAGGGAGCAATCGAACGCAAATCAATGAGTTCGATATCCAGTTTTTCCGGCAGCGAATCCAGCGTCTCCTCGACGAGTTCGACGCAGTTGCCCCAGGTGACCAGTGTGAGCAGGCTACCTTCACGTATGGTTCGCGACTTCCCCAGAGGCACCGCGTTGACCGTGTTGGCGACTGGAAGCTCGGCCCACATGAGGTGCTTCGGCAGTAGAATGATCGTCGGGTCTTCTCCATGCAGCGCAGTCCAAAAAAGGCCGGCCGCATCGGCAGGCGTCGACGGCACGACCACACGAATCCCCGGCACGCGGGCAAAAGACGCTTCGCCGGACTGGCTATGCCAGAGGGCACCGCCGGGCAGGTAGCCCCCGCAGGGCGCGTAAATAATTAGCGGGCACTTCCAGTGGCCAAAACTACGCCAGCGGAGCGTCGACATATTGGAGACAAGCTGGTTCCAACCAGGATAGATGAAATCTACGAACTGGATCTCGAAACAAGGGCGTTTCCCATAGGAGGCCAGTCCGACGGAAAGGCCCATTATAGTCGATTCCGCCAGCGGCGAGTTGACCGCCCGCGCGGGATCTTTCGTGGAAAGTCCTTTTGTTAAATTAAAGACTCCACCCTTTGGATCAGCGATGTCCTGTCCGAAAAAAACGACATCCGGCAATTCATCCATCGCGCAATGGAAGGTCTTATTCACCGCATCCAACATGCGACAGGATTCGCCAAGCTCAATTTTCGGACCGGCATCCGGAGTGCGAACTGGTCCCGTCAAATGGGCCTGACTCTCTTCTGCCAAAGGGTCCTGCTGTCCAGCTGCCTTTTGGTAAATTGCGCGCATCTCCTCGCGAATATCCTCCTCAAGCTGGGTCGCCTCCTCAGTTGAAAGCAGGCCATCCTCAATCATGCGATGCTGGAAGACTGCGATTGGATCACGTTCGTGCATGGTCTCCAGTTCATCCGCGGCGCGATACATGCGTTGATCATCCGCACTGGAATGGTTGGAGAAACGTTCAACATCGCACCAGATGAATGCGGGGCCTTCACCGCGCCGGGCTTTATCCACAGCCCGCTGCCCAGCTAGAGCAACGGCTTCCACATCACTTCCGTCCACACGCAGCCATTCGTCCTCGTTCAGCACACCCAAGGCGAGTGGATTTGTCTCCGTGGTGCGTGTGCTGATGGCGATCCGGTTGTCCTCGACAACAAAGACCATCGGCAGCTTACGCTCCTTAGCAAAACAGACTGCTTCAAAAAAGTCACCCTGTCTCGCAGAGGCCTCGCCCAGTGAGGCATAAACTACATTCGACTTTCCATCAAGTTGCATGCCCCATGCGGCCCCGCAAGCGGGCAACAGGTGCACGCCCACCGGCGATGGGTGGCTCCAAATATTGAGCTTTCTGTCACTGAAATGCCCCGTCAGTTGCCGGCCACCACTGGATGAGTCCCGCTTAGCATAAAAGGCGAGCGCAAGATCATCGTCAGAGATACCACGCTGAACGCAGAAAGCCCGATCGCGATAGTAAGGAAAGGCGTAATCGTCGGGCTCAAGACTGAGCGCCAAGCCCGCCAAGGCCTCATGCCCCATGCCTGAGATATGGAACCACCCCTTGCCCTGTCGTATCAGGTTCTGCTCTCTCAAATCGCCCAGACGACTGCGCCAGAGCACCCTAAGCAGTGCCATACGGGCTGAAGAGTCGAGAACTGATTGAGGGGGATCCGCTTTGCTGGACATTGAAAACTAGTGTAAGCGACGGTAGAGTTTAACTAAAGAAAAGACAGATAAATAGGCCCGCATCTAGCAAGCAAGGATGAATCAATTAATCCATCCGATCCAAAAAAATAAAAGGCTCGAACGCCTACCAAACGTTCGAGCCTACTACTACCCTCTATACTAACCAAAAGTATGGACCTATACTTAACCATAAGCTTGCGTGATCAATAACATATTTCAATTAAGATTCACTAATAACAAGTGCTTATGGCACTGTTAAGCACGACTTGCGTTTATCACCCTTAAATCGCCAGAAAATCAGGCTATGGCATATGCTATTGATTAATGGCATCCTTTTTGACTATCTGCTGAATAAAGACCCCCAATGGAGACGATAAAACATACGCCGATACATATTTTGTTCATTGAGATCGCTCCTGCACAAGCGGATCTATTTAATGAACTATCACAGACATGCCCGGAGGCGTATGAGCTTAGGCAAGCGCACGGGATGGAAGACGGGCTTCAACTGGTCCACTCTGCAAAGTATGACGTCATCCTATTGAATCTATCTGTCGCAGACGAGAGTGCGCCTGCCGCCGTCAGAGAACTTAGAAATCTTTCACCTCATTCCGCAGTCATCGCACTCACCGATTCGGAAGATCCCGCTTTCCCGGAAGCTTTACGATCAGCGGGTGCAGCAGATTGCCTGGACAAAGCCCTATTAACAAATGGGGCCGCCCTCTGGCCGCTTATTCGCCAGGTTTCGAACAATCAGGCATTAAGCAGAAAACTCACCGAGCAGATACAGTTTGTTGCTTCCCAAGAAACACTGATAGGTGAGATCTTTGCCCACAACTCTGACGGAATGCTCGTGCTTACTAGAGATTATGTCATTAAATCGCTTAATCCGGCTGCTGCTGAAATGCTTGAGGCCGACAAGGACCGTTTAATTGGAGAAACATTTCCATTCGAAGTCAGCACGTCTGCCACGTCCAAACTTGAGCTGCCCGAGGAGGATGGAAGCTCTCGACTCATAGAAATCAGTGCAGTTGAGCTCTTGTTCAAAAACGAAGAATCGCTACTCGTCGTTCTACGCGATGCGTCGCAGCACCGTGCGCATGAAATTGAACTTAGGCGAGATAAAGAGCGCCTCTCTGTCACGCTGGAATTAATTGTTGATGCGGTCATTGCCACCGATAATTCAGGGGTGATTGAGCGCATGAACAAGGAAGCATCAAGACTGACCGGCGTAAGTAGTGAAGAGGCCTGCGGTCAATCGCTGGGAAGCATCCTACGCCTGAAAAATCCAAAATCCGGCAAAGTAATGACTGATCCGCTTAGTGAGCTTCTAAGTGCCGAACATGCAGACATTCCTTTCAAGCAGAGCCTGCTACTGGAGCGCAAGGGTGATGCCTCTGAGCGCTCTGTTACCGCGAAGGCTCGGCCGATTACAGACGATGTGGATGGCATGACACATGGCTGCATCACAGTGCTTCGTGATATAACAGCACAAATAAAAGGAGAAGCGGATCTCATCCAAAATGGAAGGCTCCATTCAGTCATTTTACTAGCCAGTGGGATCGCTCACGATCTAAACAACATGCTGGCCACGATAATGGGCAATATCTCCATTGTCAGTATGAACCTTGCCGGGGACGAGGGAAACGCCAAGAAGCTGGAAGCCGCTGAAGCTGCCGCCATGCAGGCGAAATCCCTCACACTGCAACTACTCACGTTCAGCAAAGACGGTGCACAATCACTCGAAGTCATGACTGTTGAAAAACTGGTTGAGGACTGTGCTCAGTTTGTCCTGCGGGGCTCAAACGTAAAATGCGTGACGCAGACTGATGAATCCATTTGGCCTATCGTTGCGGACAAGGTTCAGCTCGGGCAGGTTGTAAACAACTTAGTCATCAACGCGGATCAGGCAATGCCTGCTGGCGGAACGATACGAATAAATATACGCAATCGACGACTGCGCCATGCAGAGATTCCGACTCTTAAGGCTGGCGAATATATTTGTATAGAGATTTCCGACGATGGTATAGGCATTAGCCCGGAAGACATAGACCGCATTTTTGACCCTTACTTCACCACGAAGAAGGAGGGCTACGGGTTAGGCTTGGCCTCTTCCCATTCTATCATCGATAGCCACCAAGGCGCAATTACCGTCGAATCCGAACTGAATGTGGGCACTTGCTTCTCGGTATATCTGCCAAAAACTCAAAAAGGATTAGTTACACCTGCAGTCTCCGACAAAAAGGATCCAAAGCCCGATTCAAGCATTCACGAGGGGCGTGGACGAGTCCTAGTCATGGACGACATGGAGGCAATGATGCACGTTGCAGGTGAGATATTAACTGTGCTTGGCTACGAGGTAGAGTTTACTACAAACGGCGAAGAGGCCGTCGAGGCATACAAGAAAGCTAAAGAATCCGGCAACCCGTTTGACGCTGTCGTGTTTGACCTAACCGTGCCGGGCGGCATGGGTGGAGAGGAAGCGAGTAACATATTGATTGAATATGATCCAGATATGATCGCTATCGCATCAAGCGGTTACGCCACCTCCAACATCATGTCGGATTACAAAGATTCAGCCTTTAAAGGCGTCGTGCCGAAGCCCTACCGCATTAAAGAAATGAGCGATGTTTTAAAACGTGTCATGGGTTAATCGACCGATTATTTACAGACAATCAGCGCAATTCTATTACTTCTCCGCAAGAATTTCCTTAATGTGGGTGACGTATTTCTCGGCGCCGCCCCGCTGGTAACCAGTGCTTTTGAGCACTTTCGCATTTGCATCCATCACTAAAACTGTGGGAAAGCCACGGATGCCATAACTTTTTGCCAGCGCCTCATTTTGCGCTTTTAACTCAGCGGAAAGTTCTTTCCGGCGGGGAAAGTCGATTTCAACGAGGATTAGGTTTCCTGCCGCATAGTCCTTAAAAGCTTCTTGAGAAAAGACCTCATCCACTAGCTTAATGCACCAGCCACACCAGTCAGAGCCGGTGAAGTTAATAAACAGAGGTTTGCCCTCAACCTTGGCTTTCTTTTTCGCTGCGTCGAAATCAGTCATCCAAGTTGTTTCAGATTCAGCAGCAGATTCAGCAGCAGATTCAGCAGCAGATTCAGCAATGGTCGCATTCGCGATAAAGAGACTGGCAGAGAACACGGCAAGCACGGTAAATAAGTATGGTTTAATAGTCATGCCTATATGATAGGTGAGAAGTTAAGTTATTCCAACTTCTTTATAAATCGGCCCATATTTTAAATTTTCATGCCCAGGCTGTGTTCTTAGTCATTTAAAACTATCCGCTTTAAGAAAGTTGCAAAGTGGGGGAACTCTTATAAATTCGACTGCTCTTATTCAGTTAGAACAACAACATGACTTTCATTTATCTTATTATCATTCCACTCCTCGTCGGCCTATGGGCTCAGATGAAGGTAAAAAGCACTTACAATAAGTATGTTAAGGTGCCTTCACGCGGTCGTATCAGCGGTCGCGAGGCTGCAGTAGCAGTCATGGAAAGCGCAGGTATTTATGATGTGGAAATCGTTCAGTGTCGCGGCACCTTGACGGATCACTACGACCCGAAAAACAAGCGGCTTGCCCTAAGCCAGGACAACTATCGTGGCACCAGCCTGGCCGCTCTTGGCGTTGCAGCTCATGAAGCAGGGCACGCCATTCAGCATAAAGAAGCTTACGCACCGCTCAATCTGCGCATGGCACTCGTGCCGATCACCAGCTTCGCATCACAACTGCTCCCGATCTATTTCATGGGCTCGATCTTTCTGCTCGGCGGGCGCTCAGGCCTTTTTATCACCATCGGTATATTTGCTTACCTCGTCCTCACAGTTTTTCAGCTCGTCACACTCCCGGTCGAATTTGACGCTAGTAAGCGCGCGAAGAAGCAACTGGTCGGCCTCGGCATCATCGACCAAGATGAACTTACAGGTGTGAACAAGACCTTGGACGCAGCCGCTTACACCTACGTGGCGGCCTTCGTCAGCAGCCTTGGTTGGCTGCTTTATTTACTCGCATCACGCAGGTAACATCCAGCATCGGGCCTCTCATCGACTCCGCGACCGGTAATTGGGCTTGACCCGAAAGTAGAGGCGTTCCACGTTGTGTTCTTTCTGAGTCGGGCCGTAGCGCAGTCTGGTAGCGCACTTCGCTGGGGGTGAAGGGGTCGCAGGTTCAAATCCTGTCGGCCCGACCATTTTATTTTTATTTAGCAGACAACGTTTTCTCTGCATTACTGTCTATTTTACGATGCCTAAGCTGATAGCCAGATATGTTTTGATCAGTAGCCTGTTGTTGCAACTGGCGTCCGGGCAAAACCAGGAGATTCTTGCTGAATACAAGATCGGCATCGTTGGCCGCGATCAGGGAAACATTATTTACCAGGCAGCCAATCTCGGAGCGAAAGATGCGGCTCTGGAACTGAGTAAAAAATACTCGATCGATGTGGAACTCCTGATCGCGACTCCTGACATCTCAAAAGGGAGCACCCAGCAGGATGCACTCGCCAAACTCCACTTGGATGGTGCGGACGGCTTTCTGATCAGCCCGGCACCAACTGCCATCGTGGAGAATTTAATTCAAGCTGCGATTCAGGAAGGGAAAGAAGTTGTATTTTTCGAGAACCAACTAGAACGCGTCACTCCACTACTCACTATTCTGGCCGATGAAAAGAAAGCCGGACGTTTGGCCGCCGAGGCCATCCTCAAAAAACTTTCAACCAATTCGCGTGTAGCCATACTCACCAGCACTAACCCCAGCCCACGTCTCAAGCAACGCATGGAGGGTGCACGCGCGGCTCTGGGCTATCGGCGCATCGAAAAGGTCGTTACTACCAAGCCGAACTATCATTCAGCAATACGGACTATTATAAAAGCAGAGGATGAGGATCGTAACGACAAAATAGACGGTTGGCTTTTCCTTGAAGACTGGCCGTTAATCGGCATGCCAGCTCTTCCATGGAAGCCGGGCCGAATGCCCGTCGTAGCGATTCAATCCTCCCCTTCAGCTTTTATTTATGCGGATATGGGATATATCGAAGCGTTGATCACTTACCCCTACTATCAATGGGGCTATCAAGGTGTCTCCGCCATCGTTGAGAAGATCCACAGCAACAAAATTCCCGAAAAACCCATTCATATGACTCAACCGCGCATCGTTGATTGGAGGAATTTTGAATCCTACCGCGACGAGTGGCAGGAATGGTTACAATAGTCGGTATCGACTTAAAAGGACCGCTGTTACCTGGAGAAAAGGTATTTTGCGCGGTGAATTAAACCCTCGAAATACGGCAATGAACTGTCACATTCTGCAAGTTCAATTATGAAGATCATCATTGTAGGGGCCGGTGAAGTCGGCAGTAATCTCAGCACCGTTTTGTCCGCAGCCGGGCATAACGTCACGTTGATTGAAAAATCAGAAGTCCACTGCGAACGCCTGGAAGAGGAGCAGAATGCCCGCATCGTAACTGGCAATGGCAGTTCGGCGCGTCAACTCGTCGACGTCGGCGTTGCGAATTGCGATGCCTTTCTGGCGATGACCAGCGATGATCGCACAAACATCATCTCCTGTTCACTGGCCAAGGGACTGGGCGCCAAAAATACCATCGCGCGCATCCATGATGAAACCTACAGCGATAACTCTTTCATCAACTATCAACTGCACTTTGGAATTGATCTACTGGTCAACCCAGAGGCGATTTGCGCGGTTGAACTGGCCAAGGAGATCCGCAGCGCGGGACGCGTCGAGGTCGAGCATTTCGCCCGTGGCCAGATCGAGGTGCAGCGCCAACGAGTCGCACGCGGCTCACGTTTGATTGGCAAGAAGCTACGCGAACTACGACTCGATCCACAGGTGCGCATCGGTTACGTGCAGCGGGGCGATGATACAGAAATTGCCAACGCAGAGACGGAGCTACAAGAGGCGGATATCGTTACACTGTTCGGGCACCCGGAAGCACTTTTTACTCTGCGCGAGAGATTTGATCCCGACAACAAGCTTGAAGTCTCGCGTGTCGTTCTCTTCGGCGGCAGCGAGACTGCAATTAACCTGATTCAACTTTTAAAGAATCCCCGCTTCAAAATTCGCGTCATCGATAAAGACCGAGACCATTGTCGACGACTCGCAGATCGCTTCCCACACATAACTGTGATCCATGGTGACGCCACCTCGATCCGCTTAATGGAGGAAGAGCAAATCGACTGCGCGGATTACTTCGTCGCCTGTACCAAAGATGACGAAGAAAACATTCTAACCTGCATACAGGCCTCGAAGCTCGGAGCGAAACACGTGCAACTTCTGATTAATAAAGGCGACTACGATGACTTGCTGGGCATGTTGCAAACCCGCCTAGACATCGAGTTGGCCGTTTCCCCGCGCAGAACAACGGCGGATTTCATGCTGCGCAATCTTTCAAACGAGTCAGTCGCCCAACTCGCGGAGATGCCCGACGGCAGCCAGGTGCTCGAAGTGCGCATCAGCCACTCCAGCCCGGTCATCGGCAGTAAAATTAAAGACCTGCGCTTACCCTCCGGTTGTCTACTCGTAGCCCTGCTGCACAAATTCAAGGCCAAGGTTCCGGCGGCAGACGACACCATTTTGGCCGGCGACCGGGTTGTCGTGATTGTTTCCGGAGAGAAGGAAAAGGAAGTGACAAAAGCACTCGTTTAGCACGTGAACACTGCGATCATTTACAGATTACTTTGCATGGTGCTGCTGGCACTTTGCGCCGCCTTTCTTTCCTGCATCGGTGTGGGCTTGCTGATGGGCGAATCTTTCGGTGACCGTTCACTCATGGCCTTCGAGATGACCATCGTTGTTTCCCTGATGCTTGCGTTGGTTTTCTATCTTTTAGGCAAGCGAGGAAAAGCCAAACTCTACCGGCGCGAAGCGCTTTGTGCGATCGGGCTCTCCTGGCTACTAGCCACCATAGTGGGCGCGATCCCATACATGCTAGCGGTGGAGGGCTGCGACATCTCGGACGCTATTTTTGAGAGTTCTTCCGGTCTGACAACAACGGGAGCGACGGCCTTCTGGAATTTTTACGAGTTTCCCGCCAGCCTGCTTTTCTGGCGCTCGCTCAGTCAATGGGTCGGCGGCCTCGGTGTTATTGTCTTCTTCGTCGCAATCCTCAGCTCGCTCGGAGCGGGCGCTAAAATCCTCTTCACGAATGAATCATCCGGCACGTCGGCCGACTTTGATCAGGGGCGAGTCCAGCATGGCGCCTTTGTCCTGATGCTATATTATCTAGCGATTTCGGCAGCCTGCGTCGTCGCCTATCGCGTCGCCGGGATGAACTGGTTTCAGGCGATCAACCATGCGATGACCACTGTGGCGACCGGCGGCTTCAGCACCGAGGCGACAAGTATCGCCGAGTTCAATAGCCCGGCCATCGAATGGGTTTCCATTGTCTTCATGGCCCTCAGTGCAACGACCTTCCTCTTTGTTATTCGCATCATTCGCGGCCAAACCCATATCCTCCGACAAAACCACGAGGTCTATTGGTTCTACAGCATACTTGTGGCCAGCACGGGACTGCTCATGCTCTTCTTAGTCGAGCTGACCGGAGAGCTGCCGAATTTGGATAGCCTGCGCATGGCAGCCTTTCAGGCCACTTCAATCATGACGACCACCGGCTACGCCTCGACGAACTTCGATGCCTGGCTGCCATCGGCCAAGATGCTGCTCATCATCCTTATGTTCATCGGTGGCTGCTCGGGCTCGACTGCAGGTGGTGTTAAAGTCATTCGCATCGCCGTAGCATTGAGGGCTGCGCTACGCAGCATCACACACGCCTTTCGTCCTAGCGTGACGATTAATATGCGCATGAGCGGCCAGAACCTGAGCGAGCGGGCGATCCACAATGTCGTTTTATTTCTCATGCTGATGGCCGCACTGCAGATTGTCTCAATGCTTTTCATCTCAGCCATGGAGCCGGAACTCAGCTTCCTTGGAGCCTTTTCCTGTGTGCAAGCCACGCTCTTTAATATCGGACCAGGCTTCGACGCAGTCGGGCCGATGGAGAACTTCCATTTCATGCGCCCAACGACAAAGATCTTTGTTAGCCTGCTGATGATCCTCGGCCGCCTCGAACTCTACGCCGTGCTCGTGCTCTTCGCGCCATCCGTCTGGCGGCGATTCTCGTAGGGGGGGGTTAATAATGTAGCGGCAACACGATAGTGGTGCCGACCCGTGTGATACGAATCGGAACGGTTATGACCGCTCCACTACATCAATGACAAAACCTTATGCACAGAGGTATAATGCTAGAAATCGCGATTCTTCGAATCGACCAGCAGCGTCACGGGGCCGTCATTATGCGCTTCGATCTGCATGTCTGCTCCGAACCGGCCGGTTGGCACGGGGCGGCCGAGTGCCTGCGAGAGTTGATTCACAAAATAGTGATAGAGCGCTTCTGCCTCCTCCGGCAAAGCGGCGCGATTGAATGAAGGCCGGTTGCCCTTTTTCAAGCTGGCAAATAGGGTAAACTGGCTGATCACCAAGGCCTCGCCCGTAATATCGGGGAGAGCCAGATCGATACGACCGGGAGCCGACTCAAAGATTCTAAGTTTGGTGATACGCTTCACCAGCCAATCCGCATCGGATTCTTCATCGCCACGCCCCACTCCCAGAAAGAGTAGCAAACCATGGCCGATTGCGCCCACGCATTGACCTTCGACGCAGACCTCGGCCTTGGTGACCCGTTGGATGACGATTCGCATGAAATAAAATAGAGAAATCCCTTCTCCCAGTATTGCCATACAAAAGACAAGAGATATATTTCAATCAAAATGAAGTCATCGGCAAAGATTCAATCTGATGGGAACTCTATGCTCCTACGGGCATCGGCAAAGCGATTGTTCGAGAGTTTGATGGAGCAAACGCCTGACCGTATTTACATTAAAGACGAGAAAAGCCGCTTTGTCGCAGCAAGCGAGGCCCTGGCTGAGATGCACGGATTCAAGCAGCGCCACGAGCTCGAAGGCTTGACCGACTTTGATCTTTTCAGCGAAGAGCACGCTCAACAGGCCTATGATGATGAACAGGAGATCCTGCGCACAGAGAAGCCAATTATCAACCGAGTGGAAAAGGAAACGTGGGACGACGGCTCTATCTCGTGGGTCAGCTCCAGCAAGGCGCCGCTATATCTCGCCTCCGGAAAATTAGTGGGCATCATCGGGATCTCGCGTGATATCACCGCCGAGCGGGAAGCACAAATTAAGCTCGCGGAGAGCGAGACGCGTTTACGCGAGCAGAACGACATACTCAATTCTGACCTTTTGAGTGCTCACAAGGTGCAGTCTGTGATGATCCCCGGGCGCATGCCGCAGGTTAAGCACGTGGACATCGGCTACCTTTGGAAGCCCATGACCTCGGTAGGCGGCGACATCATCAGCTTCCCTCGGAACCCCAGCAACTGCCTCTTATTCTTCATGGGGGACGTCTGCGGTCATGGCGTCACCGCAGCCTTCTACACCATTCTTATTAAATACCTCACGGCACACAGTGCGGAGGTGTATGCCAATAACCCGCAGGATTTCCTTAACTCGGTTAACAACGAACTCTGCGGACGTTTAAATGAAGGTTTCGTCACCGGCCTGGCGGGGCACTTCAGCGCTCGGCAGAAAAACGGCAGCCGCAAGCTGGTTTTATCCCATGCCGGCCATCGTCAAGTAGTTGTATACCGTGGCGCAGAAAAACGCTGCGAAATCATTGAGCTACCTGGCGGTATGGTCATGGGCATACCGGGGGGAATGTCTTCCAAGGCGAAGGCTATAGAGCTGCAGACAGGCGACCGCTTTTACGCCTTTACCGACGGGATTGTTGAATCCTCCGATCTCAGCGGGGAGGAATTCGGCATGGCACGCCTGATCAAGTGCTTCGATAAATATTCTCCAACGAAGAGCGTACAAGAAACACAGCAGCGTATTTACGAAGACGTGGCTCAACACACGAAGTCCAATAGCCAGCAGGATGACATTACCCTGCTCGGATTTGAGCTGTCCTAATTCGCTATAGTGGTAGCGCAGGTGCGTCCCGTAAGCCCACCGCACGAACCTTCGTAACTTTTCGCAAGCTGCGGTGCGCCGCGGGACGCGGCTGCGCTACCCATAAAGCGCTACCCATAAGCCCACGGCCCCACGCGATCATCCCGCACTAGAATGCGCAAATTGATCGATCACGCTTAGCATATACGCCGCCGCTGTCTCGGCACGGAGCACGTTATCTCCGAGACGGACGGGGACAAACTTCGCTTGGCTTAAGGCTTCGTATTCTCTGGGCGAAAAGTCACCTTCAGGCCCAACTGCCAGCACGATTCGTTTCGGCAACTCGGCGGCAGCCAGCGCGTCGAGCAAGAGTCGAGAACCCGCCTCTAGGCTGGCGACGATTCGCAACTCGCCGCCATCCGCAGGATGACTCTTTAACCAATCCAACATGCCAACCGGAGGCAGTACCACAGGGAGAAAAGGTAGGCCGCACTGCTTGGAAGCTTCGACTGTCGTCGTCGCCCACTTATCCACTTTCCCAGCTATGCGCTCCTCTGGGATGTGAACTTCACTCTGGCTCGTGTAAATCGGTTGGATGGCAGCGACACCGATCTCGGTAGCGCTTTTTATAATTAAATCCATCGCCTTCGCCTTGGGCAGCGCTTGCAGCAGAGTTACTTGGTGCCGCGGAGCCGGCACCTCTACGACCTTCTCTACTTTGATGACCGCCGCTCGTGCATCCAATCCTTTGACGCTACCGAGATAGCGCTTCCCCTTGCCGTCGAGCAGCTCGACCGACTCCCCCACTCGCGCACGGAAAACTTTCACCAAATGATGGCTCTCACGCTTCTCCAGCGTG